>ENA-ORCQ01000347-ORCQ01000347.1-marine-metagenome-genome-assembly--contig:-NODE-347-length-12579-cov-10.333547_pt1 | contig 12579 bp, 10 predicted proteins | sample MGYA00237780_ERZ508510 | MGnify/ENA primary metagenome ERZ508510 (study PRJEB26181, sample SAMN06268981) | marine metagenome | isolation source: Tt an E2 anaerobic enrichment on eucalyptus from sediment...
ACACCAATCAGGACGCCAACTGGTGTGTCACCCGTCCCTGGTTCGACTACATCATGGGGACCCGCATTAAAGCGAACTCGGACCTCGCGGAATGCAACCCTCTCGGAGTGAAGTTACGCACCTTTGTCTAACAACCGTTGAACCGTCTATTTCATCGTCTTTTTTGGTAGTGCAATCATAAATTGTCCGAACCTAAACAAAAGCGAACATTCACGGCCGCTCATGTCCACACGTTTCTCTCTCCCTGAAACACTCCGCGCAGCCTGCTCTGCCATCGCCGGCCACCTGACGGCGATCGACATCTCTGTTGCCTTCGATGTGTCGGTCGGGCCAGCCATCGTGATCATGACCCTGGGCATAGCTTTGCTCTGGTATTTGGTGCTCTGCGGCTTTGGAGCACGTCCTTCAGCTTGGATCCCTTCCTATTAGCCGCAGATTGTCTGCTGGTAGTAGGCGCGGCTGATAGGGTGCGACACTGTGCCACATACTTTTCTGGCAAACCCTCTCTCATACTTCTCTGAACGAAATAATAATCGTAATAACACGGAGAATGTTATGAATAAATGCGTTGGTCTGGGAGTAGTTTCTGGGCTTCTCGCTCTGGCGGGTTGTGGTGGGTCTTCCTCCTCTTCAGACACGAATCAGCAGTCTGCTGAAACCCAGCTAAGCCTTCCCTTCAAGGCCGTTGTCGGCACAGAGCCGGTGAGCTGCGGCACCACCTTTTCCGGCCTTGGCACCTCGGGTACTGACGTCAGCTTCGCTGATTTCCGCTTCTTCATTCATGACCTGGCGCTGGTTACCGATCAGGGCGAGGTGATCCCTGTTTCTCTCGATGCTTCCGCCGAAGGCCAGAATAGCAACGTCGCGCTACTGGACTTCCGCGACAAGGCCGATGTAAATGACAACGGTGATCTGGTGGATGTTTGCACCGCCGGTACTGACGACAATCCCGGTTTTAAAGATGCCGTTCAGGGCACCGTTACGCTGGATCCTGCTGTCACGATCCAGTCTGTGCAATTCACTCTCGGCGTACCGTTCGATCTCAATCACGCAAACCCCACCAGTGCCGAGGAGCCGCTTCGCAGTCCGGGACAGGCCGCTGGTATGACCTGGAACTGGCAGAACGGTTATAAATTCCTGGCGGCTGATGTATTGCCGGTCGGCGCCAGCCGTTGGAATCTTCACATCGGAAGTACCGGCTGCGAAGTAACACCGTCTGAACTCGAACAGGGCGCTGAGCCGGAGACCTGTGCCAATGAAAACCGGCTTCAGGTAACGCTGCCAGTCGGTGGGTTGGATCCCGAGGATCTGGCGATCCAGATCGACTACGCCGCCCTGGTGTCAGGATCAAACCTTGGTCTGGACGAGGGTGGTGCACCAGGTTGCATGTCTTTTCCAGGAGACCCTGAGTGCGATGCCGTCTTCGAGCGCCTTGCCCTGCCGTGGGGTGGCGAGCCAAACACCGGCGGTAACCCCAACGCTATGGTGTTCTCGATTGTCGAGCGCTAATCAGTATGTTTGTTAAGAAGCTTCGCGCGGGGCCTGTCTGGCCCGCGCTTCTGCTGTGCGTGTCGGCGCTCCTGTCCGGTTGCCTGGAGTCCAGTTCCACCACGGTGGATGACCAGGGTGCGCGGGTGTCCTCATTTGACTGGGACTTGCCGGAATCCATCCCCCTGCCGAAGGAGCCGGAAGACAATCCGATGACAGAGGCCAAGTTCCAGCTTGGTAGACATCTGTTTTATGATCGCAGGCTTTCGACCAATGGTACGGTCAGCTGCGCTGGCTGCCATCAGCAAGACAAGGCTTTTAGTGATGGCGTGGCGCGACCGTTTGGTGCCACGGGTGAGCAGCATCCGCGTAACAGCCAGCCGCTCGTGAATGTTGCCTGGGCATCCACGGTGACCTGGGGCAACCCGAGCCTCGGAACCATCGAGCGCCAGATTCTACTGCCGCTCTTTGGCGATGATCCAGTGGAGCATGGCCTGAATGAAGCGAATTCTGAACAGGTGCTACGGAGCCTGCAGGCAGATCCGACCTACGGGCCGCTATTCCAGGCGGCCTTTCCAGAGCAAAACGACCCGCTGTTTGGCGATCTCGCATGGGACAACGTTGTGAAGGCGCTCGCCTCGTTCGTGCGTGGTCTGGTGTCATTTGACTCGAAGTTCGACCGGGGGGAACTCTCCGCGTCCGCACAGCGGGGCGAACGCCTGTTCAACAGCGAGCGTCTGGAGTGCTTCCACTGTCACGCCGGTTATAATTTCTCCGATGCCACCGTGGACCGGCTGACCACGTTCAATCAGTTGATGTTCCACAACACCGGGCTTTACAACGTGGATGGAATGGGCGGCTACCCGGAACCCAATACCGGCCGCCATGAGGTGACAGGTGATCCCGATCACATGGGGCAATTCCGGGCCCCAACGCTGCGCAACATCGCCCTGACGGCGCCCTACAATCACGATGGCTCCGTGGAGACCCTTGAGGGTGTCATCCGTAACTACGCCGCTGGCGGACGGGTGCTGACCACAGGCCCCAACCCCGGTGATGGCCGAATGAATCCGTTTAAGGATGGATTCATCACCTCATTTGCAATCAGCGAGCAGGAAATCGACGACGTCGTTGCTTTCCTTGAGTCGCTCACTGACGAATCCTTCATCACCAATCCCCGCTTCAGCAATCCCTGGAACAGTACCGGTCAGGAAACACCATGATTCGAAAAACATTTATGCTTTTGACTGGGCTTGGCATGGCTATGCCAACGTTTGGCCACTATATACCCGGCGATGGCCCGGTTGAGCTTTCGGCCAGCGTTGTGGCGACCTGGCGATCAGACGACATTGTGGAACAGAACGACTACTGGCGGATACCGGGCGCGCTCATGGGCGGCCATGCCTGGCCCTACGAAAGGGGCGTGGCGGTTGACGAAGCCTTGTTGGGTCTTGGTGCCAGAATCAATGAGCGGACATTCGCCGTGATTGAGGTAGGGACACATGGCGGCGGTGATGGACACGGTGACAGCGCCGAAGTCCAGCACGCCTACCTCGGATTCCAATGCTGCGAGGAGCCGGGGCCCTGGGTGCTGGAGGTGGGGCGGATGAGCTCGGCCTTTTCGCCCTCGTTGGCGACCCACGCCGGCGACCGCCTGACGAGCGAATCGCCGCTCGTGAACGACGTGTTTTTCGGGCGGGATTTTCACGATGAGGGGGTGCGCCTGTGGTGGCATGAAACGGCGGGCTGGTCGGCTGGCGCCGAGTACTGGCGCGGTAAGGCGTTTCCCGCCAACACTGACGGTGACGGTGTCTGGGATGTGTTTGCCAGGCATGCCTGGAGCGCAGGCCCGACCAGCATAACCCTGGGTGGTTGGTACTACCAGGCGGATGCCATCGCGAGGGCCGACCACCGCTATGGCGGAGGACATACCCACACCCCCGTGGCGCCGCCTGGGGCAACGGCCGAGGCATTCCCCGACACACGATTCACCGGCGACGTGGATGTCTATGGCATCCACGCTGGCCTGGAGTACCGGCTTTCGACTGACTGGGTAATGGGGTTGGAAGGGGAATGGATGCACTTTGCGATGGACGGAACGGTGCATGATGCCGTCGGCCGGCAAGCCCGTCTGGATGCCGATCAACAGGGGGGCTGGTTGCAGCCGTCGATTTCGTGGCGCCGGCACACCCTTGGTCTGCGAGGGGAAATGCTGACCACGGACAATCATCTGACCGGTTCCGCGGCCCCCGTTTTGGCCGAGGACTCCGGGTTGGCCAATGCATCGGGCCATGACCCGATGCGATACACCGCGGTTTGGCGTTACCAGTGGCGACCAGATGTCGCCTTTCGGGCAGAAGTCATTCAGGACGAAACCCTGGCAGACGATGAACTGAGGTTCGCCTTTGGTGTGGTCTGGCAGGGCCGCCTATGGCCACAGAGTCGCATTCGGGGCCACCAACACTAAATTAGCTTGGATCAGTCGTCTTCGGTGCAACTATGCAGGCTTGCTTGCTGCCCAGATTCCGGGTGCGCTGGGGCTGGCAGCCAGCAGTCGCTAGCAAACTGGCGCCCCTTCTGAAGGCCGTGATCGCCCAACATGAATGTTCGCTTTGCGACCAGGTTGGCCAACAGAAAACAAATTTCTGAGCCATACTTAAAGGCCCTTACCCTCTATAGAGGGCCACGTCATGACATTTTCTACCAGCAAAGTTCCCTGGAACAAAGGGAAGCTCGTCGGCCAGAAGCTACCGCTCAAACTCGAACAAATATGGGCTATCCGTATTCGGTTAGAGATAGCAAAGAACATCCGCGAGCTGGCGATGTTCAACATGGCAATTGACTGCAAACTCCGATCCTGTGATTTGGTAAAGCTTTTGGTTCGAGATATTTCCAGAAACGGTGAGGTTCTGGACCGGGCGCAAGTCATCCAGCAGAAGACCAGTCAGCCTGTTCAGTTTGAGATAACCAAAAAGACGCGCGAATCGGTCGAAGCATGGATCGAGTTGCGCGGACTTTCGGGTATGGATTATTTGTGGCCGAGCCAGATGCGAAAGTTCGACCATATCACTACTCACCAATACGCCCGTCTTGTCAAAAAGTGGATTACCAGCATCGGACTTGACCCTTCAGTCTACGCAACCCATTCAATGAGACGCAGCAAAGCGACATTGATCTACAAGAAGACCAAAAATCTTCGAGCCGTTCAGTTGCTGTTGGGGCACACAAATATGTCGAGCACCGTGCGGTACCTTGGTGTGGAGGTTGAGGATGCTCTGGAGATAGCCGAGAGTATTGAGATCTAAATGCGTAACTTGGCTCCTTGGTCGCTGGATGTTGCAGACGCTGGCAGATCCGGTTGATGATCACCTTCGGGTTTCGATCAGGCTCCTTTAGTCGTAAACAAAAACGAACGTTGGACTGGCTGTCGAGACACTGTCCGTTGAATCAAAACGACGCCCAGTGTTGACCCGTCTATAACTTCATAGTTTACCTTCTATCTTTCGCAGCAAAGTTGGGGGTGCCATGTATCGAATCTCAGAGCTGGCTGCACAGCTCGGTCTATCAAGATCAACTTTGTTGTATTACGAGAAAAAAGGACTAATCACGAGCAAGCGCATGTCGAACGGATATCGATTCTATGGAGAGCAGGATTTACAACGGCTTCGACTGTTGCAACAGCTACAAGCCGGAGGGCTGAGCCTCCAGGAGTGCAAGGAATGCCTCAGTGGCAAACTCGATAGAAACATACTGCAACGCCGAGTGTTGCAGTTGGATGCTGAGATCGAAGCAAAGCAGAAAGCCAGTTGCTTGCTTTCTGCACTGCTCGGTAAAGGCTCATTGCGTTCCTGGCACCAGGTAACTGATCGGGTCGCACCCGACGCCTATTTGGATTGGATTAAACAGCAAGGCTTCAGTGAGCGGCAGGCCTTGCATTTGAAATGGTTATCTAAAGATATGAATCAACATGACCAATACATGGCCGACTTTATGGCCGTTTTCCTGGGCCTTGACCGGTGGGGGCCAGGTTCTGAAGAAGATACTGTCAAAGCTCTGTCGCGAGTGCCTATGGTGCCGACCCAAGTGGTTGATATTGGGTGTGGCAAGGGCCTTGCTACCCTCATACTTGCCGAAAATACTCAGGCTCAGGTCGTGGCCGTAGACAATGAAGCAAGCGCACTAGAGGCGTTAAACCAACGGCTTGTTGAGCAAGGCCTTCAAGACCGAGTCAGCACCGAATGCGCAAGTATGACGGATTTGCCATTCCAGACCGGTAGCTTTGATCTCATCTGGGCAGAAGGTTCGGCCTACGTCATGGGCTTTGAAAAAGCGCTCAAAACCTGGAAAAAACTCTTGAAGCCAAAAGGCTGCATTGTGGTTAGCGATTTGGTTTGGCTGACAGGCAGGCCAAGTCAGACCGCCGTGGACTTTTGGCATCAAGAATATCCTGACATGCAATCAGTTTCTTTTCGTGAGCAACAAATCCGGCGCGTGGGATATACGGCAATTGATCATTTTTCCCTGAGCCCGCAGGCATGGGCAAACTATTATGAACCTTTGCGTTCACGCCTCAATGAGTTGAAGCCTCAGATGGCAGAATCGGTGGCGCTGAACGACATTGATCGAGAAATTGGAATTATTGACCAGTATCTAGGTGAGTTTGGTTATGAGATGTTCATCTTGCAGGTCGATTAAACAGAACGGCTTGCTCCATCTCGAATGTCCGCTTTGCGACCAGTCCGAGCTAGAGAAACATCTTCCTTTACAGGAAGTCGTGCGAAGTGTCCTGGTTCTATGCGGAGCACGAACATCTTGATTTAATGGTGGGATGCCCTCCAAAAGCCGTCAATCAACCACATCGAGATACCGCTTCCCCGTTATGTAAATGCGATAGATTGTAATTGCATTGGCTACTAGCACGAGGGCTTCAGCCAACGTGCCACCCACGGATCCAGCGATGATATGACTGGCCATCCATGACAGCGCCGCCAGGCCAAGGAATACCCGCATCGGGATGCCGCGGAGCAAGAACATCCCAACGGTACCCAGAATCATCGCGATGATTGCCGGCAAATCCGACCAGCTCTGCCAAGTAAGCACAGACGCCAGACCGCTGACGACTAAAATAGCCGCCATCACCGATATATTTCGAGGGTAATGATGTGCAAGGCAAATTCGGGCGATTACCAGCAAGGAAAGTGCCGCAGCGGTCCAGCTTCCAAAGAATGCGAATTGCAGTGCAAAGGCCACGTTCGCGGAGAGCAGCAGGACAAACAAACGCTCGTCTTGCTTGCTTGAAAATGCCAGAACGCAGAGAACAAGAGAGATTAGGCCGAAGACTTGACCGGCCAATGTGCAGTAATTGTCATACATAGCATTCGTGCTCTTCGAGGTTATCCGCCAAGCCTGTCAGAACCACTGATTCTGACCGAAAGCGAAAAGACTGCTGTATTTCATACGTTTGTAGCTATGCTAATGCTTGCGATTGGACAAAGTAATTCTATAAACGTGCATGCTTTCCTTGCAGAAACGCACGGGAAATAGATCGACTTCGACTGATGGGATTTGAAATGACACGCGGTCACCTTACCTGGAATGACTTTAAAATCGTCATGGCGATAGCAAACGCTGGTTCATTGTCTGGTGCGGCTCGCTCACTAGGAGTAAATCACGCAACAGTATTTCGTCGACTTGGAGACATTGAACGGCGGCTTGGCGTTGCCCTGTTTGAAAGAAGCCGCAAGGGATACAAGCCTTCTTTGGCGGGAGAAGAGCTCGCCAACACTGCCAGAATCATGGATGAGGCGGCTCATTCCGCAGAGCGTAAGGTGGCAGGGCGTGACCTGCGGCCGAGCGGGGAAATATGGGTTACGACGACAGACTCCCTATTAATGGGGTTACTGGCACCTCTATTCAAAGAGTTTCGCAATCGCTATCCGGATATAGTGTTGGACGTCGCAGTTGCGAATGAGATGCTTAACCTGACACGCAGGGAAGCCGATGTTGGCATCCGGCCAGTGAACCGCCCTCCGGAGAATCTTATTGGTAGGCGGCTTGCCACTGTCGGTCAGGCCATATTTGGCCATCGCAACCTGGGTTTGGACAAAGGCCAGTCCATCGATTTTCTCTCCCAGCAACCTTGGATAGGTGCAGGACCTCGACTACAGGACTCCGTACTTGAACAATGGATGGCTCAGAAAAACCTGGCAGATGCATGCGTATTCAGAGTAGATACGCTGGTTGGTCTACTTAGCGCTGTGAATGAAGGCCTGGGACTGGCAGCGCTTCCATGTTATCTGGCGGAAACCTGTCCTGATATCGTTCAACTATCAGACCCTATTCCTGAACTGAACTATGACCTTTGGCTGCTTGTGCACCCGGATCTTCGAGGTGTCGTAAGGATTCATGCATTAATGGATTTTGTGACAGAAGCAATTCGGGAAAATGGTCACCGTTTGGCAGGGACCGCTTTGACTCGCTCGGCAATCCCCCCCCAAAACTACGGAGATCAGAAGTAGAATTTACCTCAAGCTCCTCGCAGGCAGACTTTCTCTGAGGCAGTGATGCTTGCGGACAAACGTTCGCTTTGCGACCGTCACGCCTCCTAGGCAACAGCTAAACAAAAGCGAACATTCGCAGCACCTGATAACCTTGACTTCTTCTCCCCCAGTTGAGCGCTTGGTCGCCTCTCAAGAACCTGGCAAGCGATCAAATGGGCTAACTGTTCCAACTCATCGATCGCCAATAATCTTGGTGAATATTTCAGTCGCTACGAGGCGGCCCCGATAAACGGGGCCGCTCACGCCTGAATTATTCGCGCAAATCAACGGTTTCCACGACCGCTGCTGCGATGTCCTCTTCTTTAAAAAGAATCGGTCGCCACTCCAGGTCGCTGTATAGCTCTGTCTGATCTTTGAAGTGTTCGGCTTCGGGATCGTGATCCTGACTATAGCTAAGGAACATATCAGCCTTTGGGCCTTCACCTGTGTACTGAAGCGCCATCACAAAGCTGGAGCCATAGTTTATTCGGTAAGCCAATTCATCCTGACCATCACCGTCTTCGTCCAGTGCGAACAGAGGGCTGTCGTCAGTCGGCTGCCCCGTCAGAGTGTTCGCCAAATCAGACGTGCTTCGGGAACTGGCTTTGGTTTCAGCCATGTTGAACACGCCCTCGAACGAATACCCCCCGGAGACAGGAATGGGCTGCTCGCCTTCAGCTTTGAGGACATACTGCAGCGAACCCAAGGAGGCATTCAGAGAAAGACCTCTGTCCTCTAGCCTTGCCGCCGCAGCCGCCAGCGCCTGAAGAACCGGATCATTGCTCGCATCGGCAGGATCGATCGGCGACAGCCCGGATGGCGTCGTTGCAGGTGAAGCCGGGTCAAACCCAGCGGCAAACAGCTCGTCGTTCAGTGCCCGGTGGCCAGACACACGGAACGCTGCAAGGAACTCCCGCATCAGGTGCGCACCCGCGCTATTGATGTTGTAGCGGCCATCCCAGTTGATCAAGACCTGACAGGCAGCGGTAAGGTCAAATGCTGCGCTCTGATAGGTAACCGTCGGGTAATTGGTGCAACGCTGGGTCAGAGCGTTTTTCCACTCACCACCGAACAGCGAGCCATTGTGGGTCATCACACTCTTGAGCTCCTCCAGGGAGAAGCGGCCGTCCGAACCGGCCAGCCCGGAACTGCTGGTGTCAGTAATCAGTTGCGCATTGAAGCGCGTGCGTGTGCTGCGAATGGTCTGTTCCGGCCCATACAGAATACTGAAACCTTCCAGCGGTTCAGCAAGATTTGAGAGCCAGTGGCTGCTGTTGGCATTGAAGACATAGTCGTTGCGGGTCTGTTGCGGTGCCTCGCTGAAAGGGACCAATCCTGGCGACAGAGTTTCACCGGTATCCACCCACTCGAAAACGGAACTGTTTCCGGGCAGCAGGACGCTGCCGGCACCATCCTGCCAGATGGGCGCCAATTGCGGAGACTGCGATGCAGCCCGCCAGTATTGCTCTGCCTGTGGAGTAAGTTTGGGTACCAGTGTGCCGTCAACATAATTGGCGGTACCTTCCTGGTCGATCATCAGGGTGTTCACCCAGGGAATGCCCTGGTTTTCTTCAAATGCCTGGAAGAAAACCTCACGACTTTCAGCCTTGGCCATCGCGAGCCACTGATCCAGCATCCGGGTATTCCCTAAGTTGGCGTCCCGGAAGGCGACTGCCGAGTTCTCGGTCCAACCCAAAGCTGGCGATAAAGAGGCCAGATTCACGACTGGGCCGTGATGGCTGAAATAGACTGATTGACTGTAATCAGCAAGGCTGCCATCCGGTTGTTTCACCGTGATTTCCACGGTTTTGGTTGCCATATCACGGTAGCTACCGTCGAATTTATAACGGGTTGCGTCAGCTGGGTCGAGTTCCAGTTGATACAGGGTAAACCGCTTGGATTGGGAGACGGTGTGAGTCCATCCCAGATGATCATTAAATCCAATCACGACCGCTGGCAAACCGATCATAGTAACGCCGGTCACGTCCAGTTCGCCTGGAATGGTCAGATGGTTCTGGTAAAAACGCAGTTCGCCATCCCAGGGAAAATGCGGGTTGCCCAGCAGCATGCTGTTGGCACCCTCTGTTTTTTCACGCCCCAGTGCCCAGCCATTGCTCCCAATACCTTCGGACGTATACACCTTGGCGGGATCCAGTTGCACATTGAACCCGGCTACCGCGGAGCTGGGCGGCCGCGCGGCGGCAATCGCTTCGAGGAAATTCCGGGAACTGGCCAGGCCGGCAAGATCCAGCTGATAAGCGAGCAAATCCTGAGCGGTTATCGGCTCAACCCACTCGGCACCGCGACAGGGTGATGGATAGTCCCCGGGACCCTGACGTTCCGCAAGAGAGCGATTGAAGCCTGCGGCGTAACCCTTCAAAAGTTCGCTGGACATGGGAGACAGTTCTTTAAATAATTCAGCGGCCTGGGCCGGATAATCAAGAGCCTTGTAGCCAACGTCCGTCAGCAGGTTTCCATTCCGCTCGCCAGGCCCGAAGTAACGGGATTTCTGGGATTTCAATTTGACCAATTGTTCGGACAGTGTGCACAGATTGTTTCTGGCATGATCGTAACCAACACCGTAGCCGAGAGAGCCATAATCATTTGCGGTAATGTGAGGCACCCCATACTCGGTGTAACGAATATCAGCTTGATAGGCCGGAGCATGATCCGATGGTGACGAAGAACTTGCGTTATCCGACCCACCGTTGCAGCCTGATAAAATAATCGTGCCAAGTACGAGAAGGGTCGTGCCTGATCGAATTTCCATAGAGGAGTCCTCGTTGTTTTTGTGTTTCTGCGAGGTCTATTTAACGGTATCGGTTGGATTGGATCGTCCGCGTCGATAGATTCGAATAATTTTTTATTTAACTTTAAAAAACAAAAGCCTGTGAGTTCGAATCGATCGATTCGCACGTGGAGACGAGATGAATTACTGGACGGGAACCGTCGCACTAGTGTGCCTTTGCATCGGAGTCATTCTGCTTTTCGCCAGTTTGAGCTGGTTTGTAAACAGGCAGCAGGACAGGCTTCCAATGGCATACCTTCTTGCTCTGGTGTGCCTCGTTATCCTTCAGTCTCTGGAATTTATGTACCAGGCCAGCGATTTAATGGAACGGTTCCCGTTCTTTCTCAAGCTGTTCGACCCGCTAATCGTGATGATGCCGTTCTGTATCTATGGCTACATTCGAGCGATTCAGGGCGATAACGCGTTGAACAAGGCAAAAGATTGGTGGCTACATGCCGCTCCGATGATTGTGGTTGCTCTGCTTGCAATACCTTTTTGGAGCATGCCGGGGGAACTCAAGGTTTACTGGATGTTTCAGGGCAGAATTGCTGAATCGCTCTGGCAACCGATCACGCTTTATGGCAATTCCTATTTAGCCGTTATCGGTGCGTCCAGTCTCTTTTACTGGTGGCTGCAACGAAAGAAGGGCATCAATACTCGCAGGGCAGCCGTTCGTGAATGGGTGAGACATCTTCAACTCATTCAGTTGATTATCGCTGCCAGTATGACTGCCAGAATTATTGTCTACTTTGTCTTTGGTGAAAGCTTTTCCGTCGCCTTTGTCCTGGCGCCCACCACGGCCTATCTTAGCTACCTGCTGTTGACCCACGCTAACCCACCTATGCACATACAGCGAATGGCCCCTGTCCCGTTAGCATCACAGGAATCAACCGAGCAGAGCAATCCAGCGCTGGTTGACGAGACCGACTTAACTCTGTTCAAGGAACTTGGACAAGCCATGGATAAAGGGCTCTTCAGAGAAAATACACTGACCCTCAGAACTCTCGCCGAAACTTGTGGCACCACAACTCATCAGGCGTCGGCTGCAATCAACCTCTGTTCCGGTGTGAATTTCTATGAATGGGTCAATGGTTATCGTATCAAAGCGGCTTGCGAAGCCTTGATCGAGACACCTCAGAGCGTTTCTGAGATCTGTTACGAGGTGGGGTTCAACTCGAAATCAACATTCAATACCGCTTTTCGTAGGCAATTGGGCTGCACACCAACTGAATATCGCAAGAAACATGCGCAAGAATGAAAGTTGCAATGCGACTGACTGCTCCATTGTGTGCCCAGCGGATCGGAGTAGAGCCTGGCCCTGTTTAAGTAGCGCTCAGTATTGGAAAAATCTGGAGAAGGGGTACGACCAATCGCCCACACTTTGTTGGTGTTCCCGTACCAAAGATATGAAATCCGTCGAAACGCAGTCTCCACCGACGCTCTTCTCAAGGAGCCGTATGGCTTTATCCCAGACCTGAACGTTCGCTTTGCGACCAGGCCAAGCTAAACAAAAGCGAACATTCCATTCAGGGCTTTCCTCCAGCGCCTCTACGCGAAACACGGCTGACACTTTGTGGACACTTTGGGGCCGTCGGTTTTGCGGAACGAACCGATAAGAACCGTGACCAGCCAGGTATTCATCAGTGTGGTAAACAAGGCGAGCGCGTCACTGTCACAGAGCTGAAACACTAATGTAGTAATATCGTGATTCTGGAAATGGAATTAGCGGTAACCTTGAGTTTAGGTGCAGGGAAGTAGTTGTAG
>ENA-ORCQ01000349-ORCQ01000349.1-marine-metagenome-genome-assembly--contig:-NODE-349-length-12507-cov-4.527836_pt1 | contig 12507 bp, 11 predicted proteins | sample MGYA00237780_ERZ508510 | MGnify/ENA primary metagenome ERZ508510 (study PRJEB26181, sample SAMN06268981) | marine metagenome | isolation source: Tt an E2 anaerobic enrichment on eucalyptus from sediment...
GTTTTATCGATTTTCGATGTTGAGTCTTTTTCAGGTTCATCTTCTGTTTTGGTAATACCTTTTGAAGAAACATCAAATATCCATGAAAAAATGATTGCTATTGGGAATCCGATTATTAAAAGTATATCAACGATGGTATTAAACCAATGTGGAAGATTTAAGGAATCCTCGAAATGGTCGGCAAGTTGCATTAAGATAAAAGCAGTTGTAGCATAAACGATTATTACACTTACTACTTTTCTACGCTTAAGTTCGTACCAGAATTTATATAATTTGTTTTGATGCTCTTCCATGGTTTAAACTTCAAAATTTTCCCATTCTTTTTTTACACGTTTCATAAGTTTTTTAAAGCGTTCTTCACCCCTTATGTTGTCGATTAAATAATCGTATTCGTTTAAAAAAGGATAGTTAATAAATCCGTGGTTCACAGCAATTTCAATCCAATCGATGGTCCTTTCTTTTTCACCGAGAATTGCATATCCATTAAAAACCACCCGGGCCCAAATTTCTGAGCTTCTTGCTTTTTCCAAAACATCCTGCGTCATTACTTTTAATGCCTCTGTTTTTTTTCCCTCAAATGCATATTTCCAAAACAATCCGATTTTTGTTATAAGACTCTCCGGATTTTCATTTTGAAGGATTTCTATAATCTTATAGGCTTCATCTAAACGCTTATTCCAGAATAAACTCAAAGCATAACTAAAACAGGCAAATGGATTTGTAGGATCAAGTTGATACATCTTGTAATGTGGTTCAACTATTTTATCGAATTTACCATCCATAAAATCAATAAATCCTGGTAATTGGTGATTAATTGGATTAAGTGGATCTATATCAAGTAAATGTTTAACCAGATGCTTTGCTGCATCCGTTTTTCCTGCACTGTTGTAGATACGCGCCAGCTCCAAAAGTGAATCAGGATGATTTGAATCTAAACGGATGGCAATTTTTAAATCTTTCACTGCTGCATGAAAGTTCTGAAGCATATAGTTATATACGCCTCTTAGAAAATACCCCTGGGCGAAATCAGGATTCAACGCGAAAACTTTTTGAATTATTTTATGAATTTCCTGTAATAATTTCTTATCCGTATTGATTCCCGCATTTAAATATTGCCAGTAAACCATTCCTTTTGCAGCCAGGAGAAGCTCATTGTCACCAATCAGATTGATTCCGTTATCCAGGTGATTCAGTGCCCGCTCCAGACCTTCTTCGCTAAAACGCCAGATTTCGCTACGTGCTTTGAGAAAAGATTCATAAGCCTGAATATTCTGAATCGAGTGTTTTGCTAATTCTTTGTCTTCTTCAGGATTTAATTTTACTTTCAATGCATCGGCAATTTCACGCGACACCTTTTCCTGGATATCAAAAATATCATCGAGTTTGCCGGAATACTTTTCAGCCCAGGTATGTGAATCATTTGAGGAATCTATGAGCTGGGCAACAATCCGTAAATCATTGCCTGATTTTCGAACACTGCCTTCAAGAACATACCTGACATTGACCTTGCCGGCTATTTCTTTTATGGTTTGTTTGGTTCCCTTAAAAGTCATTGCCGAGCTTCTGGATATAACCAGCAAATCGTTTATGTAAGAAAGGTCGGTAATAATTTCTTCGGTTAAACCATCACTGAAATATTCCTGTTCGGGATCGGAACTGATATTTTCGAACGGGAGTACTATTATTGATTTCTCAGGAACTGTTTTATCGATTTTCGATGTTGAGTCTTTTTCAGGTTCATCTTCTGTTTTGGTAATACCTTTTGAAGAAACATCAAAAATCCATGAGAAAATTATTGCAATGGGAAATCCGATTATTAAGGCAATTGTAATTACTGTATCAAACCAGGGCGGTAAATTCAATGAACTTTCGAATAATTGAGCAAGTTGCATAAGAATAAAAGCAACTGTCGCATAAACAATTATTACACCGACAACTTTGCGGCGTTTTAGTTCGTGCCAGAATCTGCTTAGTTTGTTTTGATTATCTGCCATAACTTACAATTCAATCCTATTTCCAGATTTTTGATAATATTTTTTTAAATTCAGGATGCCCCCTAATTGAATCCCAGAATGGATCTAATTTAATTGTTAATGTATGCCCTGAATAAGGTATCTTTTCTTTTAGAGAAGCTTCCAATAGTTCAAATACTTTTTGAGTTTCACCTAAACCCAAATATGCCATTGCCAGTCCTGAAGCAGAAACCAGTTTCTTTTCGTATAAATCGTTTAGTACATCCAATACTTTCTGTGCCTCTTCACGTCTTCCAAGAGAAGCATAAACATAAGCAAGATAAGGTTCTGCCAATCCAGGAATTATAGTCACCTTTTGAAGAAAATCAATGGCTTTTTCTTCACTTCCCAATTGAAAGTGGGATAATCCTAAGTACATATTCGCCCATGCAAAAGCCGGATTTATTTGCAAAGCTTTTTCTGAATAATTAATTGCCTGTTCGTAATTCCCTGTCCAAAATTGGTAACTTGAGGCGTTGACATAAGCCGGTAACATTAAAGGATCTAATTTTATTGCTTCTTCGATGTATTTAATGGCTTCAAGTAGTTTACCCTGTAATGACGAAATAATGCCATAATATCTTAATACCTCAGAATTCTTCGGTTCAATCTCAAATGAACGTTTTATGTGATAATCAGCTTTCTTAAACTCAAATTCAAATACAGAGTAAATAGAACCCAGATTTGAATGAGCTTCAGCGTATTCAGGATCAACCTTCAATGCTTTTAAAAAGTATTTTTTTGCCGATGGAATAGCTATCTCATTGGATAGTATATTGCGAAAAACTCCTCCCTGGTTAAGATAATAAATACCTAACCCAACATAGGCAGGTGCATACGAGGCATCAATTTTTATGGCTGATTCAAAACAATCCTTCGCCTTTTCCCCATCTTCTTTCGTTAATAAATAATTATGGTATCTGCCCAATAAATATAAATTATAGGCTTCTGTATTATCGGTGTACCTCTTTTGAATTGCCTCCTTTTCATTGTTTAAAAGTTTCAGTTTTAATTTATCTACAATTTGCAGAGTAATTTCATCCTGAATTTCAAAAATATCTTTGAGTTTCCGGTCGAAACGTTCGGAATAGATATGCGAACCATCAGCCAGATTGATTAACTGGGCAGTTATTCTTAGCGTATTTCCTGCTTTTCTTACACTTCCTTCCAACAAATAGTTTACATCCAGTTTTTGGCCAATTTCTCTTACATCTACATTTTGGTTTTTAAATGAAAATGCTGAAGTTCTTGCTATTACTTTTAACTCGGAAATATAGGTTAATGAATTGATTATTTCTTCTGCTATCCCATCGCTGAAATATTCCTGTTCCGGATCAGAACTCATGTTTTGAAAAGGAAGAACTACGATTGATTTTTCGTTTGCTGATTTATTGGATTTTGTTGGTTCTTTTTCAGGTTCCGGTTCGGTTTTGGTAATGCCTTTTGAGGAAACGTCAAAAATCCAGGAGAAGATGATTGCAATTGGAAATCCTGTGATTAATAGGATTGTAACCAGGCTTGTTACCCAGTCGGGCAGATGCAAAGATTCTTCGAGTAAATCTGCTAATTGCATTAAAATGAATGCCGTAGTTGCATAAACAATAATTACAGCAACTACTTTTCGGCGTTTTAGTTCGTGCCAGAATCTGGTTAGTTTGTTTTGCTGTTCTTCCATATCTTAAACTTCAAAGTTTTCCCATTCGTGTTTTACCCGTTCCATGAGTTTTTTAAATCTTATTTCTCCTCTGATATTCTCAAGAAAAGGATCAATTTCAACGAGGAAGGGATAATTAATAAATCCGCAGGCTATTGTATTTTCCAGCCAATCCAGGGCCTTCTTTTTTTCTCCCAGCAGGGCGTAACCCCAGGTTATGGTGCGGGAATGATATTCAATGGCTTTCGCTACATTTTCCAATTCGGGTGTGATAATCTCCAATGCTTTTTCCTTATCTCCAAGAACCGAAAATTTTAAAAAAAGTGCATAACGGGTATAAGTTGATTGGGGCGCGATTTTTTCAAATCGGTCAATTATTTTAAATGCTTCTTCATTTTGTTTTGCAAAGATCAATGCCAGCGCATAAAACCAACCAAAAATAGGACTCTCCGGATCCATTTTGTACATTTTATGGTACGCTTCTCTTGCCTTTTCAGAATCTCCGTTTAATAAGTGAAGATAACCGGGTAAGCTAAATGCAATGGCATTAAAAGGATCTATCGCAAGTGTTTTATCAAGAAGTTTCCATGCTGCGTCATTTTGCCCACAACTGCTGTAAATGCGAGTAAGTTGTACCAGACAATCCGGATTGTTTGGATTTTTTTCCAGACTTTTTTTCAAATCTATTACAGCATGCTGCAAATTTCTTCGTAGAAAATGAACCGCCCCTGACAAAAAATATCCATGGGCTGATTCAGGACTAAGGTGGAAAATCTTTTGGGAACATTCTTCTATTTTTTGGAGATAGTCGGTTCCCGGTTTGATTCCGGCATCAACATAAAAGAAATAAGCGGTTCCCATGGCAGCATATAGAATTTCATTTTCGCCAATTATTTCAAGCCCGTTTTTAATATGCTGAATACCTCTTACAAGTCCGTCCTCCGTAAATCGATAAATCTCCTGTCGTGCCTGCAGGTAACACTCGAACGCCTGAATGTTATCAATGTTGACTTCTGATATCCTTTCTTTTTCCTGCGGATTTAGTTTTATTTTTAGGGCTTCAACAATCGATTTGGAGACCTTTTCCTGAATATCAAAAACATTGTCTAAAGTGCCAATGTATTTTTCGGCCCACATGTGGGTATCTTTATTTGCATCGATTAACTGTGCATTTATTCTAAGGTTGTTTTCTGATTTACGGACACTTCCCTGCAAAACATAACGCACATTTACATCGCCGGCAATTTCGCTTGTTTTCTTTTTGCTTCCTTTAAATGTCATGGCCGAATTTCGGGAGATCACCAACAAATCACTTATGTACGACAGGTCGGTTATAATTTCTTCGGTTAAACCATCGCTGAAATATTCCTGTTCGGGGTCAGAACTTATATTCTCAAACGGAAGGACAATAATTGATTTTTCAGGGGCATCATTAAAATGTGTTACCGGCTGTTTCTCCGCTGATTCCGGTTCAGTTTTGGTAATACCTTTTGAAGAAACATCAAAAATCCAGGAGAATATAATTGCAATGGGAAATCCTATCAGTAAAAGTATTGTGATTAATTTATCGAACCATAGCGGCAAATCTAAAGATTCCTCCAGCAAATTGGCAAGCTGTAAAAGGATGAAAGCAATGGCGGCATAACTGATAATTACAGCTACCACCTTCCTGCGTTTTAGTTCGTGCCAGAATTTGAATAGTTTTTTTTGGTTGTCAGGCATGGTTTTTAGTTTGCTTTCTAAAGATAATTTATTGGTACTTATTTTCAAATACTTCCTGATAGCTGGCGCAGATAAACCAGATAAAAAGGATTCCATCTCTCGCAAAAGATGGAATCCTTAATCAATTTAATGAATCCGCCCAGTCGAGCACCGTTTTTGTAAATTCATCGGGTATCTCCAGCATTGGATTATGCCCCGTGTTTTCGAATAAAACATATTTGGCTGTAGGTATTTCTTCCACAATTCCATCCCATAAAACAGGCGGACAGGCAAAATCGTATTTGCCGGAAATAATAAGTGCCGGAACCTGCAAAGACTTATACGCTTCCGTGTTATCCCTATTTGCTATGAGTTTTCCGAAGTAATGATTTATAAAGTTCATATTAATGGAAACATTCTTCCAGGCATCGCTGCAATCAAACGTAGGATTGTGAAAATACTTAGGAGCAGCAGCCAGATATTGTTTGATAAACTGTTCACTGGCACTTAATGAATTGATATTGGTTGCCATTAAACTGTCCATTCTTGATTGGAATATTTCTTTTCGTTCCTGTGTTGCAAACGATTCCCAATAATCATCTACAGCCTGATTGAATTTTTCATTAAATACCGGGGCAGAACCCGTTGATATGGTAAACAATGTATTTTCGGGATATTTCAACGCATAATTGAGTGGCACAGGGCTAAACATGGAATGCCCCATAACTACAATTTTATCAACTTTGAGGTATTTCCTGGCCCTGTCAATATCATCAAGAATATCATCGTAAGTAAGATTATTAATAACATCTTCCGAAATATAATCAGGATTTGCACCAATCAGGTTAAAGTGTTCAAGGAATTCTTTCGGAAATAAATTCTTATCCAGGTTTTCGGCACCTGCAAATAAGATACATGGAATTCCTTTACCAATTGCGGAGTAGTTGAAAATAGCATCAGGAATTTCTAGAGCTCCTGAAAAATTTTGTTGTTGTTTTTTATTGCATGAAACCAAAGCAACAATGACGAATAAGATTGCTGATAATTTTTTCATTTTGTTATGTTTTAGGTTTATTCAAATATTATTTTGATTCCAGTCTTTCGATTTCGATTGCCAGATTTTGCCTTAAAGATTTTATTTCCTCCAATATTCCTTTCTTGATATTTAGTGTTATGATTGTAAACATTTTAAACGATTTCAGGTAAGCACTTAATTCTTCGTTTTTTAAAAATTCTTCATAATCAAATGGCCTTAAGGCATAAATATCACTCCAGTCGAAAGTTACAGCTAACAAGTCTTGATATTTACCCAATCTAATTCCATCTTCATTTATTCTTGCAGTTTCTATATTCCTTACACAAGTCTGAAAAACATACACGATTTGTCTTTTTAAACTATCGGAAGAAATATTGTTGATGCCCCAGTTCTCGAGCGAATGATAAGCTGTACTGTGTATTGTATAAGTATGCCAATAATTAAAATAAGTAAAGTAGGTTTGCAGACTGTCGTTCCATGGAATATCTTTATCTATTACATCAATAATTACCTGTTTGTATTTTATAACTTCTCCATCAAATTCAATCCCTTCAGAAAAATCCAATTCAGTATTACGCAAATCTTCCTGGAGTTCACCAAGTATGTTTATTTCAGTTTGCAGATTGTTCTTTTTCGCCTTCCATTCGTTTAGCTGAAGTGCAATAAAAATACCGAGAACAATTAAAACTATTTCACCAAATGCGTAAGCCAGATACCTAAACAGTTTTCCTTCGTTTATTAATTGTTGTCTGATTTTTCTTAAGAATCGTATCATATTATTTCGGTTTTAAAAATATGTCTGCTCTAAAAAGTTGCTTTACCCCTAAATCCCCTAAAGGGGACTTTGAAGAATTCATTGATTTTCAACGAGAGTTCCCCTTTAGGGGTCAGGGGTAAAAAAGTTGAAAATCAATGAACTCAAACCTCAGGGGAGCACTCAGGATTCATTTTTTTTTCATTGCAACCCTTTAATAAATTCCAAGCGTTAAACTTGATGATTCTCCGATTTTGTAACGTTCTTCTCCAACTCTTTCCTTGACACTTTTTAGGAAATCACCAAAATCATCTGTAAAGTTTATTTCTTGGCTTGATAACCAGCTTCTGTATCCCTCATGTTTATATAAATCCCCATAAATATTATTATTTGCGTCAGGGAATAAGCCTTCTTCTTTTGATACGTGATAAAAAAGCCAACAACTCCAGCCATAGGTGGCAGCCATCATATTAAATTTTATATGCTCATTTCTGTCTAATTCGTCTAAATTATTTAATCCTTTTATCCATATTTCAGAATTATTAGATGCTAATACCAGTTCTTTCCATGTATTAAAGCTTTCATTAACATCGTGCCAATTCTGTGTTTTTGTTGCCTGGATGGTTTTCTCGATTTGCCTGGAGTTTAACCTGACCTGAATGGCTACATAGACTAAAGTTACTACTACTGCAACCGTTCCGACGATTTCGATTGCTGCGCTAAAAATTTCCCAATTTGTCATGATTGTTTATTTAGGTTAAAGATTAATTGCCTAAGTTTTCGCCTAAGTGCTTATCAATTCGTTTATTTAACTCTGCTCGCGCCTCCCGATAGTTATCGGGATATAATCGGTGTGCAACTTGATAGAGTTGAAAAATAAGATTGTTATTTGGCACGGATTACACCCGCCTGCGGCAGGCAGGAATCCGCGCCAGCGCAGTTTTTTCTGAAGAATGTTAGCATATTGATTTAGTTTTATTAAGATATCGATGCAATCGATTAACAGTTTACCCCTCGTTAGCAACAAGGGGTAGTTAAACAAATTAAATCACCACTTTACTAATTTGGATAATGGGTTCGATGTTGGTAAAATTCGGTAGGTCTCCCATAATTCTTTCAACATGCGGCCCCAGGGAATTCTGATAGGCTTCTATCGATTCAAAATACATGTTCCCCATTACCTGGTAGGTAGGTTCCGAACCGGGTGCACCTCCAGCTAGTCCTTCTTCAATGGTTGACGCAATAATTGCATCACCTAACAGTTCCGCAACCATTGGCGCATGTTTGTTGCAGTAGTAATCCATGTCAAAAGTCTTGCCTTCGCCCGAAGGATATAAAACACTTACTTTAATCGCTCCTTTTTTCATTTTACTTAAATTTTAAATTTTCTTACTCGTATGACTTTTCAGAACCGCCCCGTTTTTAAATGGTTGCCGGCTTCCACTTGTTCTCTGGTGAAGGATTCCATCTATTGGAAAAGATGGAATCCCTGCATTATTTTTAATTATTCTGCGCTCGCTTCTTTAAGCCTTTGTTCAGCAAGGTAAAACGGATGCATATCGAATATTCCAAGCTCGTAAACAATCTTATTGTCAACAACACCGAAGGCTATATGAATAGGTACATCAATCTCAACATCGTCTCCAATAAATTTTGTTTTCAAATTGGCATAGAAATGAACCCAGTGCATTCCACCGTCCTGAATAATCATCTCCCAGATTCGATTCTCATACCTGAAATATTCCTTGTTTGACAATACGTTTTCGAGAACCTGCAACTGTTCATCCATGGTTAATCCGGATTCGGTAACCCAGTTTTGATTGTGCCAGAATTTTACAGTGTCGGCAAAACAAGTTCTGTAGGATTCAGGATCGTTGTTCTCAAAGGCATTAACGGCTTTTTTTGCAATCTCGATTTCAGGCGCTTCTTCAAAGTATTGCTTTTTTACCGGTTCGTTCTGACAGGCTACTATTCCAATTAAAATAGCAGTTACAATAAATAAATGTAGTTTCTTCATTGTTAGTTTATTTTTTGTTTTTAAAACTTTAATACAGAATAATTAATCAGCATTTGGCACATTGCTGGCTATAACCGTAACGGTTTTCCATTCTCTATCGACTGACGGATGGCCCCCAGCAATTAATTCTATTTTAAATACACGCTTTGCCCTCTTGACATCACTTCACCTGAACTGTTAATGGTTGCCCAGTTTAGCGTGTCACCAGACATCGATTCATTTACCCATCTGAATCCTTTTCCTTTTTTACCCGGATCTAATGCAAACAAGCGTTTAACTGTTACGGTATCATTTTTATGCTCGTAAGTAGCAGCGGTTCCGCTAGCTTCTGAACCCATTTGCCCACCAGCTATAATATAGCCACCGAAATTAATGCCCATAGCTTTGCGAGGCAATAAGTATTTATAGACACCTTCCCAATCTTTCATCTGGCTCAGCATTTGTTCATCTACTTTTACTTTCCTGATGTTGTAAAGTTCATTTATAATGTTTCTTTCATCATCATAAATAATTGTTTTCACATTATCATCTTTCAGAAATTGGGCTGACCATTTGATTGTACTTCCGACCAGTTCTGGGTCTGAGGCATACTCGGTAGTATAAACTACTTTTTCTCCCGAAACTGTATAAGTCCCACCCTGACAGACCATTGTGGTATCAGAATCGCCAAAAACAAAAATGAAGTGATTGCCAAACATTGCCGACATTCCCTGGTTCGGTGGCAGATATTCAAATACTCCTTGTAATTGTTTGTTGTAATCCTCCTGGTTGAAAGTAACCTCTTCTTTGGTTTGTTTTTTAGAACTTGAATTGCAGCTGGTGAAAGTCACAAATAATCCAACGGTTAAAGTCAGCGATAGTGCGGCTAAAATTTTTCTTTTCATTTCAGTAAGTTTAAATTATTAATTAAGTCAAAATAATAATCTGCTACTGAAATTGAAGCATGCATTCAAGGCTCTTAAACTAATTATAGCTTGAGTTAAATCGGGAAGTTGAATAAAAGGTCTATTAAATATATTAAAAAATATCTATAAATCAAATCATTAGACATTGGTTAACAGAATAAAAAATCATGATTTACAGGTTGCACCTTCGGCAACCGATGGGATTACCAACAGGAATAAAGGTTCGGTTCTGGGTAACCGACTCTCCGCTTTCGCCGATTTTCTATCGGGTTGCAAACCAATAGAGTTGAAAAATATGATTGTTATTCGGTACGGATTGCACCCATCTGCGACAGGCAGGAATCCGCGCCAGCGCAGTTTTTTTTGAAGAATGTTAGCATATTAATTTAATTTTTATCCCTCCTGAACTATTTCGTGATGTTTCTTTACCTCTTCGTCGGATAATCCAAAAAAAGTTGCCGCATTATTATAGAATATGTCAGCTTTTTGTTCCAATGTCAGGAAATCAGCAGAGTTGATAGCTTTAATGGCATCGTCAATGGCATCCACCCAAATCATTTGGTCGGAGCCATACATAATCCGGTCTCCAAATCCGGCATCTACCAAAGCTTTCAGGTAAGCGTGAAATTCCTTTGTTGGAAGAAGCCAGTCGATTACGCCGGTATCAACATAAACCTGTGGATGTGCGTACATCAGGGCTTTCATATCTTCTAGGTAAGGCCAGCCGGCATGCATAATATAAATCTTCATTTTCGGATGGGCAATCAGGATTTCTTCGAACTGCAGGGGTTTCGACTGCACTGCCCTCAGCTTAGGGGCAAAAGTATAAGGAGCCCCGGGTGGCCCGCCAGGAAGCATATGAAAACCTACCGGAATTCCCAGTTCTTCGGCTAAATCAAAATAAGGCGTCACTCTTTCGTCTGTGGGTAAAACTCCACCGTACATCGGAGCCATTTCAGCCATCACCTGTAATTTCCCTTCAGCATGTCTTTTTCGAAGTGTATCAATTGAGACAAATTCGCTGGCTGGAATTCCCATTAAATATTCACTCGACGGAACTCCCATCAGCACTGTCTCGGGTACATAATCGTACCACTCTTCTGTTGGACTGCCCTTTTGAATATCCAGGTAGGGAGTAACCACAGCCTTCACAATGTTAAGTTTTCTGAATTTGGCAAGCGTTTCTTCTAAATGTTTTTCAGCCGATTCAGATCCCAGGTAGTGCTGTCCTGTTTTAGGATTATTGTATTCCATTCCAATTTGAGGATCACCCTTGTTAACAGCATGAATATGTACGTCGATAATTGGACCGTTATATACATCGTTGTTGTTGTCTGAACTTTCAACCGTGCTTTTCTGCCTGGTATTTTGGCAGGAAAATAAAAAACATGTTAGAATTAATAAAAATGTAAGTTTTTTCATGATTGGATTATTTAGATTTGGCTTAAGATGTGTTTTTTACGTTTTATATTTTGTCCTTTGTTAATTATTTAATTCTTTTCTGATGCTTTGTGCCACCAATTCAATTTCTTCTTTACCTTCTTTAAACCTGTTATTTGACCACTCAACCGCTGTTTTAAAATTTACAACTGCATTTTTAAATTGGACGTTAAGCCTTAGTTCTTTTAAGTTTATTGGTTCGGCTTTTTCTAATGGTATAATGTAATTAATATTTTCAGCCATTTCTCCTATTAGTCGTTCTCGATAAGAATCAGTAACCTTTTTTACTTCGGCTGTGAACTCAGGATATTTATAAGCATATAACGCGGTTATTTCCTTTATTAAATTTTCATTTCTAATAATATTTAATCCCATTGATTTTAAATTCTCATAACCTACTGCATTAGGGGTAAAATGATCATCACCAGTCAACCAGGCGTAATCATATCTTAAAGCGTCAGTAATAGGTAAATTATTATTTAAATGGTCTAAAACTGCAGTTTGATGATTAATAAATCTTTTATTATTTGCAATCTTTTCATCTAGATTTTTCAGGTCAGATTCTAAGTTTAACAAAATTTCAGTTAAAATTTTAGTCTCCAGTTGATGTTCCTTTCTGGCTTCATTCCAGTTATTTACCTGTAATGCCAACAATATTCCAATCATTACCAGTAGGATTTCACCAATGGCATAAAGTAGGTATCTGCTGAATTTATTTTCGACGATAAGCCAGCGTCTGATTTTTCGAAAGAATGAAATCATATATTATTAGTTTTAAATAAAGGCTAACGTAATAGTATTTTATCCATCGTGCAGCTAAAGTTAGCCAAAGCAATTAATTTATCATAATTGTAAGGTTTATTATTCATCACAAATAAAATGATGGATAAAATATAGTTGAACGATGGCGCATACTGCTATGTACTTTTTATTGCCGGCCAAAGGTTTTGCCATACTTTATTTGTTGGGTTAATGAGTCTATATGTTG
>ENA-ORCQ01000350-ORCQ01000350.1-marine-metagenome-genome-assembly--contig:-NODE-350-length-12505-cov-3.730769_pt1 | contig 12505 bp, 7 predicted proteins | sample MGYA00237780_ERZ508510 | MGnify/ENA primary metagenome ERZ508510 (study PRJEB26181, sample SAMN06268981) | marine metagenome | isolation source: Tt an E2 anaerobic enrichment on eucalyptus from sediment...
CTCCGTTGATCTGTCGGGGAACTCGGCACCGTGGACAGATGCCGCAGAAGATTATGCTGGCAATTATTTTGAGTTGATGGACGCGTACGTTTACGGCTCATTTAATGTGGCCGACAACCCCCTTGACGTCCGAGTGGGTAAACAGGCGATCAACTGGGGGGAGGGAATGTTTTTCAAAGATGGAGTGTCGATACAGGTACCCCTAAACAACAACAAGCTAGTCACACCCGGTGCAGAACTCAAAGAGGCGTATATTGGCGTTAACAGCATTTTCGCCCAAATGGGTCTCGGCTACACTGCATCGATTGCGGCCTACGTGCAAACCGATTGGGAGAGGGCCGAGTTCGGTCCTCGAGGAACCTACTACGGTGACGATTTTTACTTTCGGGGCGGCACCGAGGTTGATCCATTCCTCGGCGTGCCCATTCGAGACCGTGACGATACGCCTGATAATACCGGCCAGTGGGGTATCGCCAGCCGAGTGTTTGTTACTGAAAACACCGAAATGGGGCTGTACTACTCCCGTTATCATGAAACTTTTCCCTTCTTAAAAATCACCGTGCCGGGAAGTCCTGACGACCTCGGTTCAGCAACGGGCTTACAACAGACATGGCCCGAAGACATAGACATGTTTGGTGTCAGCCTGGCCAGCACCTTGGGGGGCTGGTCGATCAATGGAGAAGTGGCCTATCGTCCGGATCGGCCACTGGTTACCAAGATGACAACGTTCGATTCCCAGGGCCGGAATATCGAAGAGCACGATACGGTCAGTGCGTCGTTTCATGGTATCTGGCGCGGTGGCCCAGCACCCCTCGGAATTGATTCTCAACAAGTGTTAATTCAACTCGGCGCGGACTACATCGACGGGGACCTGGAAAACTTGCGAGCCCAGAACTCTGTGACCGAGGAGGTCATGGCGCCCGACGATCTGGCGCTCGGTGTCGCAGCCGAGTGGAGCGGAACGTGGTATGCCGTCTACCCCGGTAGCGACCTTACATTGAGTCTGTTCCTCCAGCACGACCTTCAGGGCAACTCACATTTCTGGGGCAATTTCGCCGAGGATAGGACGCAGGGGTCTGTTTCCCTTGCAGCCAATATTGGTAATGGATGGCAAGGCAAGCTCGGTTTCAACTGGGTTGACCAAAGCAACTCCAATTACGAAACCATGGATAACGCTAGTTTCTCCGTCAATTACAAATTCTGAGCCAGCGGCCTGGAGGAATTTCGATGTTAAATAAAAGATTCATTTGTGCTGCAGCCGCAACTGCTTGCCTTGGTGCATCCCATGCTATTGCGGCCATCAGTCCTGAAGAAGTACAACGTCTACAGAAGGACCTCACTCCGGTTGGAGCTGAAAGGGCAGGAAACGCCGACGGAAGCATCCCTGAGTGGACCGGTGGTCTCACTATCTTACCTGAGGGCTGGAAACGAGGCGAAGAACGGCCGGATCCTTATGGCCACGAAGAACCGCTTTTCACCATCACCGAGAACAACGTTGATCAGTATAAGGACCGTTTGACTCCTGGCTCTATAGCTCTACTGAAGCGCTATCCAGAGTTTAAAATGCCGATTTATAAAACCCATCGCTCGGCAGCTTGGCCACAGCGGGTGTATGACAGCATCTCAGAACAGGCAACTTCCGCCAAACTGGTAGAAGACGGCAACGGTGTCTCTGGTGTCTGGGGCGCGGTGCCGTTTCCGATCCCTGAAAACGGAAACCAGGTGATCTGGAACCACAATCTGCGTTTTCTCGGCACATACTTCTACGCGCCTTCTATCGTCGCAACCGTTGTCTACAACAATGGACAACGTCTTGAATGGTGGTTCGAGAACAAGGTCCACTACATATACTATGACCCCGATATCAAAGTAGAGTCTCATGAAGACGGGCTATTGTCGCGATACGCCGCCACCATTTTTTCACCTGCGCGTGATGCGGGGGAAGGCTATTTGGCCATGGAATATATCAATGCCCAGGAAAATCCGCGAAAAGCCTGGACCTATGACCCTGGCGAGCGCCGGGTTAGACGAGCGCCCAATCTGGCGTTCGATACGCCGGATCGGCCACTGAATACTGTTGATGACTATGACATGTTCTCTGGTTCTCCCGAACGTTACGACTGGAAGCTGTTGGGCAAGCGTGAGATGTACGTGCCCTACAACAACAATCGACTGAATTCGATCAACAACGAATTCAACAGCGTTTACAGCATCCCTGTGGTCAACTCTGAACTCACCCGTTACGAGCTGCACCGGGTCTGGGTGGTTGAGGCAACCGTGCGATCGGATGCCCGTCATATCTACGCCAAACGTGTTTTCTTCATTGATGAAGACACCTGGACCATCCTGGCGACTGATAAGTACGACGGAAGCGGCAATCTCTGGCGTGTGGGCTTCAACTATCCGGTGACTGCCCCAGAGGTTCCGGTGACAGCAGGTGGCTTTAATGTGCATTACGACCTGAAAGTGGGTGGCTATTTCGCCACTAATGGTGTTGCTGGACAGGATCGCTCCCAGACCTTTGATGAGGAACCGCCCGAAGCCGCTTACTACTCGCCAGCGGCACTGCGCCGGCGGGGTCGCTAAAAGAGTATCGAGCCGGGGCTTGATCTCTTCGTGAGATCAAGCCCATCGGCCATGGGAGATTGATGTATGAATGAGCAAACCAGCCTCCGATACTCCGGAGTTTTATATCTGTCACGCAGAGCACTGCTGTCGATGTTCTTGAGCGCGTCTGTTTGTGGACAAGCGGCGGTGGCCGACTACAGGGATCCTCTGGATTTACCGGCATTAAAGATTGATTCGGCCTCACAATCCCTGCTCCTTGATATTGCAGAGGTTGATGGCCGGTTAGTGGCCGTGGGCGAGCGAGGCCACGTCCTCTACTCAGACCATCGAAACGAACAATGGGAGCAATCCGAGGTGCCGGTTCGTGCCCAACTTAATGCCGTGTTCTTTATAGATGAAAAACGCGGATGGGCAGTCGGAGAGGACGCTGCAATTGTGCATACCCTGGATGGGGGGCTTACATGGGAGAAGCAGTTTGATGCCAGAAATGCAGGGATCCAGGGCCCGCTACTGGATGTGTACTTTAAAGATGCAAAGGTCGGGTTTGCAGTAGGTGTGTTCAATAAGCTGTACCGAACCGAAGACGGTGGAGAGACTTGGATAGACTGGAGTGATCATGCTGACAATCCTCAGGAATGGCACTTTTTCGCCATCGTGGCCACCGATCCGGATACGCTGTACATCAGCTCCGAAACGGGGCTGATCTTCCGCTCTCGAAACGGAGGTAAGACATTTGAGCCGATCCAGACCGATCACAAAGGATCCTTCCAGAACATTCTTGCCAAACGCGCTGAGGATGGTAGCGACTGGCTGATCGCCTCCGGTGTGGGTGGTCAGGTTTTTACCAGCAAAGATGGTGGAGACAGCTGGAAGGAGCTGAACACAGGCACCGAGGCGGGACTTGCAGGTGGTACCTGGCTTGCTGATGGATCGGCGGTGATTGTTGGCGCGAATGGCGTCATGGTCCACGTGGCTCCGGGATTGAATTCAGTGAACAAATACCAGGTCAACAGTGGGCTTCCCCTGAGCGACGTCGTTCGGCTACCTGAAGGCCCCTACGTGATGGTTGGCTTGGGTGGTCTCCATAGCATTGACCGCGTGCCGGCGAAGTAAGCCGAGGATAGTTAAATGAGCATTCCCAACGATAACCTGAAGTTTTCGGCGCTTACGAAAAGCATCTTCCGTTTCCGTTTGCCGATTCTGTTATTTACTTTGCTGGCCACTTTTTATCTGGCCTGGCAGGCAAGTTCCATCCAGCCTGACACTCGCTTGGACCGACTGATTCCAGGGAGCCACGAGTTCGTGGAAAATGCCAGGGAATTCCTTGGGACAGAAGGTGTTGGAAACAGCAGTATCATTCGCGTAGCTGTTGCGAGAGACGAGGGTACCGTCTTTGACTACGACTACCTGCTCAAGCTGCAAAAGATCAGTGATGAACTCTCGTTACTGGAAGGTGTAGACACCAGCAGTGTAAATTCTCTCTGGTCGCCCGGTATGCTCTGGTTTGCGATTACTCCGCTGGGTTATGACAGCGGGCCTGTGATCGAAATGGATACCTTTGAGAACTCGCCAGAGGCGATGGAGATTGTTCGTACCAATGTCTATCGAGCTGACCTGGTTGGAACCTATGTGTCCAACGATCTGAAAGCCAGCATGGTTGATTTCAGAGTACTGCCGGTCAATCCGAAAACCCAGGAACCTCTGGATTTCGAAAAGTTCTCTGAACGGCTTGAGCAGGTTCGGCAGCAGTATCAGGGTGACGGTATCAGTATTCGCATTATCGGCGACGTCAAAAAAGTGGCCGACCTGGTGAATGGCTTTGATAAGGTTGCGCTGTTTTTCCTGATCGCGTTTCTGATTACTGCGTTATTGCTTTTCAACTATTCACGGTGTGTTAAATCCACCCTGATTCCCCTTGTGTGCTCCGTCATCGCCGTGGTCTGGCAGTTGGGGTTGATCAACCTGATGGGATATGGGCTGGGTGTATTCTCTATTCTTGTACCGTTCCTGGTGTTCGCCATTGCGGTAAGTCATGGCGTTCAGGTCATCAATGCCATTGCCCATGAAGCGGCGAAGGGCGAGAGCCGTTTAAATTCGGCGCGAGTGACCTTTCATCATCTCCACAAGGCCGGGCTGGTCGCGCTGGTAAGCGATGGCATTGGCTTTGCTGCGCTGTTTATGATCGATATCGGTGCCATCAAGGATCTTGCCATGGCCGCCAGTGTCGGAGTCGCGCTGATCATCTTCACCAATCTTGTTCTTCTGCCGATTCTGATGTCCTATGTTGGAGTGTCCGGGCGTTGCGTCGATCACGCACAATACAAGCTCCAGAAAAAGTCAGCCTTGTGGGACGGACTCGCTCGCTTCACCGAACCAAAGATGGCGCGCACCGCAGTAGCGGTTGGTCTCGCTCTGGCCGGGATCGGCGTATGGTTGAGCCAGGATCTCAAGATAGGGGATCTGGATAAAGGAGCTCCAGAGCTTCGCGCGGACTCGCGGTATAACCTTGATAATAAATTCATTACCGGCCATTTCAGTACCAGCACGGATCTGATGACGGTCTTCGCCGGCACACCAGAGGGAGAATGCGATACCTACAAGGCCATTGAATTGATTGACCGCCTTGGATGGCAGCTTGCAAACACCCAGGGTGTGCAATCCGTTGCCTCTCCAGCAACCCGGGCGAAGATGAACCGGTATCTTGGGAACGAGGGCAATCTCAAAATGATGTCCCTGCCCAGGGACGAGAGAGTGCTCAGCCGAGCCATCGCGCTGACCGGCTTCTCTTTTACGGGGGGAAGCGCAAGTTGTGATCACCAGAAGCTGGAGCTGGAGCTTGCAGATCACAGCCAGGAAACCTTGCAGCGGGTTGTTGGCGTGGTCAGGGAATTCGCGGCTGAGCACAACGACAACGATATCTGGTTTCGGCTGGGAGCGGGTAACGCAGCGTATGAGGCAGCCACCAATGAGGTCATTGAACGCGCCCAGATCGAAATGTTGGCATACGTTTACGGCATTGTAGCCATGATGGTTCTGCTTACCTTCCGATCCCTCAAGGCGGTGATCTGTATTCTGTTACCACTGGCCCTGACGTCCCTACTTTGCCAAGCATTGATGGCGGTACTCGGAATCGGTGTCAAAGTGGCCACCTTGCCGGTTATTGCCCTGGGTGTGGGTATCGGTGTGGACTATGGCATCTACATCTACAGTCGTCTCAATTCCTATCTGACTCTGGGGCATCCGCTGCGATTGGCGTATCGGGAAACACTGAAAACCACCGGTAAAGCCGTTTCCTTTACCGGACTGACGCTGGCTATTGGCGTTGCTACCTGGATTTTCTCTCCGATCAAGTTCCAGGCCGATATGGGTATCCTGCTAACGTTTATGTTCCTCTGGAACATGATTGGAGCGCTCACCCTGCTACCAGCTCTGGCGCATTTCATGATGCGGAGCAGAGCCCAGTCTGAGTTTCACGGTGACGCTAAATCCTGTGCTGCTTAAGCGTAGGAGTTCTACCAGCGAATAGTAAAAAGGGAAAAGGATCGCGTTGGGTCCGCATTACAGCAAACGGGAAGGCTGTTGTGTCCATTAAGGGTCAGGGACGACCTCTTTTTATATATCGTCGACAATACTCACAACCCTTTTCCTTTTACGAATGCCAGCTTCCCGTCGATGGCGGGCACTCAAGCAAATCACTTTAACACGACAGAGCGGGCCACTGAAGCTGCTCGTCCTTCCCTCTGACGGCCATTTTATGCAATGGCGATCTTACACGCATTTAAAACTAGTTCATTAGCGCGAACTAATTGGAATGGCTTGTGAGTCCGTGGCGAAACTGTGCAGGCGTTATCGCATGAGCTGCTCGGAAGGCTGCCGTGAAATGGCTTTGACTGCTGAATCCGCACTCATCAGCAATATGTGCGATAGGCATTTCAGAGAGCATGAGCAGATTTCTGGCCTGCTCGAGTCGGGTGGCCAGTACATAGCGATGAACTGGCATACCCACTGCGTCCTGAAAGAGCCGTCGGAAATGCGCAGAACTTACCCCTGCACAATCGGCAAGGGCGTTGAGTGAGAGATCGCCCGTCAGGTTCTGGTGGATCTCATTGAGTGCTGCTTGCAGGCGAGCAAGGTGCGCATGGCGTGAGCTGATACTGACGCTGCATGGCGTGGTCAATGTCCGATAACTCTGTTCCAGCATTAATGCCACCAGCCGGGCCATGTAGGCTTGGTCGGCGCCGGAGCCTTTATAGAGCTCGTTAGCCAACTGCTGTGCTACAGCACTTGTCAAATGGTCGTTGAAAGAAAGTGGTTGTGCCCGCGATTCGGCTAATAGCTCCAGGTTGGCTCTGATATCGCTGTTACTCTCGAGAAAGTAGAAAGCCACAAAATCCACTGGTCCTGTGTAGTGCCAATGCGTAGGTACTCCACGAGGTACCAATATTGAGTTGGTCGGAAGACTCTGACTTCGCTGATCATCCTGCAAGCCTTCGCGTACTGTACCGCCGCCAAACTGGTTGAGCATCGCCATGCACTCTATTCCGGGAACCACCATTTCACCGGCTTGGAACATATAGCGTTCGGCAAACAATGGTGTATCGCCAGTGATATAGCCTGAAAGAATGGGGGTCAGGCCCAATTGCTCCCGCAACTTAAGCCAGATTGGAGGCGACAAGTAGAGACTCCTGCATGAGCAGATTTTGATAAATATAACCTCATTTTCTGAAAGGCACCACCGCGAAAGAGGCTCAGTATTGGATGTGTAAAAACAACAGTAAAAGGTGCCGAAGACAATGCAAATTAAACCGCAATTGACTCTGCCAAATGTTGGCTTGACCGGTTTCGAGACTCCACTCACTGAGCAGGAAGAAGCCATCCAGGCCTCGGTTCATCGTTTTGCCCGCGAGGTACTGCGTCCTCTGGGGGCGGAGCTAGACAAGTTGAGCGCCGACGAACTGGTCGCGCCTGGTTCCTCCTACTACGAGGTTTTCGCCGAGTACACCAAACTGGGGCTGAGTCCCGAACTGCTGGCATATTTGCCGCCGGAGATGGCGGTGCGCGTCGAGTCCCTGGTCGGCGAAGAACTGGGCTGGGGCGATGCCGGCCTGGCCGTGTCTCTCGGTGCGGCCAGCTTCCCATTACAGATGGCGGCGGCAGCCGGAAACAACGAGCTGGTGGAGCTATGCACCGGCAGGATTGGTTGCTGGGTGATGACCCAACCGGACAAAGGCAGTGACGTGCAGGTGTTCGATATGGAACGCGAGTGGCCACCCGGACAGCCCGCCAACAAGGGCAACCTGTGGGGGCGGGTTCAGGGGGACGACATTGTGATCAACGGTCAGTGTTCCGCCTGGGTGTCGAACGGCGCGGTGGCTCAAGTGGCCCTCTGTTATATCGGCGCCGATTATGGTGACGGTTTCTTCGCCGCGGATGGTCGTCCCCATGGTATGGGAGTCATCGTCCCCTTGGATCTGCCGGGCGTGACCAGAGGCAGAGCGTTGGACAAGATCGGCCAGCGCGCACTGCCACAGGGCGAGATCTACTTCGACGACGTGCGTGTGCCTAAGCGCTATGCGGTGGCGATGCGTGACGAGTACTACGGCAATATGGCCGCTGCATGGTCTTCTGCGGGTACTCACATGTCCCAGGTGTTCACGGGCCTGGCACGCTCTGCTTTCGAGATGGCGCTGCAGTATTGCCATGAACGCAAGCAGGGCGGCCGCTTGCTGATCGATCATCAGCTGACCCGCTATCGCCTTGGCGACATGCTGCGCCGGGTTGAAGTGGCCCGTGCCACGGCTCGCCGCTCACTGGCCTATGCTCGTCTTTCTCCTAAAAGTCATCCATACGTTACCGCGTCGGCCAAAGTGACCGTCACCGAAGAGGCGATGAAGGTGGCTGACGAAGCGTTACAGCTGTTCGGTGGTGCAGGCACATCGCGCGAGTACCCAATTGAAAAGCTGTTCCGCGATGCGCGTGCTGCGCTGATTGAGGATGGTGAGAACCGCGTCCTCACCATGCGCCTGGGACTGCTTGCACAGCAGCTGTATACCGAAGGTTGGGCACAACACTAATCCCCTAAATTCAACAAAAATTGTGAGGAAATACAATGGCTAAGTATCCAGTAGTTGTTTATGGTGCCAGTGGTTACACCGGTATGCTTATCATGGACTGGTTAATCGACCAGAACATTGCCTTTACTGCGGTGGCCCGTAGCGCCGCGCGCGTCAAAGAAATGATGGGGCAGAGAGTGGTACGCCTTGAATCGGCCACCTACGAAATCATCGAATGCGAGCATAATGTGGAGGCCCTTACCAAGGCTTTCACAGGTGCCAAAGTGGTATGTAACACCGTTGGGCCATTCGTCAACTTTGGCCTAGTGGGGGTTGAGGCTGCGCTAAAGGCGGGCTGTCATCACATCGATACCACCGGCGAGCAAAGCTATGTCCGTGCGGTACGTGATCAGTTTGGTGATCTGTATCGCCAGGCTGGTTTGCTGGTATCGCCGTCTCTGTCTTACATGTACACCTTCGCTGAAATCGCGGCCGAACTGGCCTTGGAGCATCCAGGCATTGACTCACTGGAAACCAGCACCCTGTGTCGTGGTTCGCGCGACGGCGCTGCCGGAGTGACGGTGGGCTCAACAGCCACAATTTTTGAAACCCTTCGCCACCAACAGTGCTATCTGTGGGACGGAAAATTGAAGGAGCATGCCCCACACGCATCATTCCAGGTTGTCTCGCCCCATTTTCTGGAACCGGTATTCTCACTGCCATGGAGCGGAACCTCGCTTCCAGTCTATTTTGAGAGTGATCCCCGCGTGCGCAGTTGTATATCCTGCGTTGGCTTCTACGACAGTGACATGATGCAGCAAGTGCATCAGTTAGGGTACAAGTGGGAGGAGGAATACAAGGATCTGCCTCGCGAAAATCAGGATGCGGTGATCAAGCAGGTCGTTAATTCCACTACGCCAAGCATGCCTCCACGTGAGCGGACTACCCAGGTTCGTATGGTCGATACTGCCATCGGCCGTGGCCAGCTTTCCGCCGTGCGCGCTGAAGTGTTAGGCACCACTGCCTACATCGCGACAGGTGCATTACAGACTGCCGGTGTTATCAAGCTGCTCGCTGGTGAAACCAATAAAGTGGGCTTTGCTTCCGCTTCCAAGGCTTTCGGTCATCGTTATCTGCTTGGATTCCTTGAAGAACGCGGGCTGGCCCGCGCCAAGGTAACCCAGCTGTAACTTAACCCCAAGCGGTGCGGCTCCCTCCGCGGAGTCGTGCCCGTTGCTAGGAGCCTATATGGCAATTATCGACTTTTTTGACCGTGGCTGGAGCATCAATCCTCAGGGTAGCGCCTATATCCAGGATGACCACCACTGCAGCTTCAACGAGGTAGGTGAACTGTCCTGCCGTATCGCTAACGCCCTACTGGCGGAAGGACTGCCCAAAGAAACCAAAGGCGCTGTCTGGGCTGGTAACGATGTTACCGCCTGGACATGCACTCTGGGGCTGTGGCGCGCAAATATGTGCTGGATTCCTGTAGGAGCGCGCAACTCGGTTGAGGAAAACCACTATGTACTGGACAGCTTCGATTGTGAGGTTCTGTTCTTCCAGCAAGCCTTTGCGGACACCATTGCAGGCTTACAGCCGCGTCTGCCGAAAATAAAGCGGTGGATATGCATCGACGGCGAGGCCCCGATAGTCAATGGCAGTATGTCGCTGCTGCACTGGGTGGAGCACCAGCCGACCGACAGCCCGGTCGTGCAGGTAGATCTCGACGACGTGGTTATACTCTCCGCTACGGGCGGAACCACAGGGGCGCCCAAGGGGGTGATGAACACCCACCGCAGCGCGCAGACCTTCTGCGCCCACTTCATGATACGTAGCAACTATGCCTGCAATGAGCACCCGGTCAATCTGGCTGCAGCACCCATGACCCACACAGCCGGCCTGCTGTCGCTACCCTGCACGTCACTAGGCGGTACCGTGATAGTGGTGACCAAGCCTGATCCTGCACTGTTGATCAGTGCCATACCCAGATACCGGGTCACGGAATTCTTTCTGCCGCCTACGGTGATCTATCGCCTGCTCAACATACCGGGGCTGAAGGACAAGGTGGATTTCTCGTCCCTCAAGTATTTCATGTATGGCGCCGCACCCATGTCTGTGGACAAGCTCAGACTGGCAATTGAAACTTTCGGCCCGGTCATGACGGGAGGCTATGGCCAGACCGAAGCTCCGTCCTCAATTGCGACGCTGTGCCCGGACGAGCACTTCGACAGCACTGGCAACATTGCTTCCGACGAACGCCTGTCGTCGGTAGGACGGCCCAATCCGCTGATCCGTTGCGAGATCATGAACGACGACGGTGAAATCTTGCCTCAGGGCGAGACCGGTGAAATCTGCGTGCGTGGTGATCTGGTGATGAAGGGCTACTACCAGGCGCCGCACAAGACCGCCGAAACAATCGTTGACGGCTGGCTGCACACCGGTGATATCGGTCACATCGACGCAGAGGGTTACCTGCACATCACCGACCGCAAGAAAGACATGATCATTTCTGGCGGATTCAACGTCTATCCAAGCGAAGTGGAGCAGGTGCTGTGGAGCCATCCAGCGGTTCAGGATTGTGCGGTGATTGGCGTACCTGACGAGCAGTGGGGAGAGGCAGTGAAGGCCGTGGTTGAGCTTAATGCGGGCCAGGAGGTGAAGGCGGAAGAACTCATCGCACTGTGCAAGGATAAACTCGGTTCAGTGAAAGCGCCGAAGAGTATCGATTTCGTGCAGGCTCTGCCACGCAGCCCGGTTGGCAAGGTGCTGAAGAAGGATCTGCGTGCGCAGTACTGGGACAGCCATGAGCGCAGAATTTAGGGGATAATATGAGCGACATTTATATCGCGGGTATCGCAATGACGCAGTTCGGCCGGCATCTTGAGCGCAATCTCGACGATCTGGCCCGCGAAGCGCTTCGGGGTGCCCTGGGCGACGCTGGTTGCAGCGCCTCTGACATAGGCGTGGCCTATTACGCTGGCATGACCAATGGCATACTGCAGGGGCAAATCGGCATACCCGGCCAGGTCATTTTCAGTAAGATCGGCATCGACAGCATCCCGATCTTTAATGTGGAAAACGCCTGTGCTTCAGGCAGCTCGGCTGTGCATCTGGCGGTGCAAAGCCTCAAGGCTGGCGCTACCGATGTGGCACTGGCGCTGGGGGCGGAGAAAATGAACATCAGCGATAAGGCCAAGGCGCTTTCGGTTTTTGACGCCGGCTGGGATGTGTCGCGGGTGGAGGAAAACTACCAGACCCTGATGCGGATGGGGGAGGGTTTAGATATTCCTGAGGGCACTGAATCGGATCGTCCCTACAGCAAGTTTATGGCTATTTATGCCGCCATGTGCCGCTTCCATATGAAAACCTTCGGCACCACTAAACGGCAGATTGCCGCCGTGTCTGCCAAGAACCATGGGCACTCGGTGTACAACCCCTATTCGCAGTTCCGTAAGGCGTTCTCCATTGATGAAATTCTTGCGGCGCCGCCGATCACCTACCCGCTTACATTGCCGATGTGTGCCCCTCTGTCCGACGGAGCCGCGGCTGCGATCCTATGTACCGAAGAAGGACTGAAGCGGATTGACGCCGACAAAAAACGCTGCATTCGTATTGCTGCCAGCGTTATCCAAAGCTTCAGTCATCGCCCGGTAGAAAAAATGGCGCTTCATGTGGGCTGTCGTGCAGCCAATCTGGCCTACGAGATGGCCGGCCTTGGCCCGCAGGATATGCATGTGGCCGAAGTGCATGACGCCTCAGCGATGGGTGAAATCGTTCAGGCGGAAAATCTCGGGCTGGTATCTCTGGGCGAGGGCGGACCGGCAGCGGAGCAGGGTGACTTCACGCTCGGTGGACGTATACCTATCAACACTTCCGGTGGCCTT
>ENA-ORCQ01000352-ORCQ01000352.1-marine-metagenome-genome-assembly--contig:-NODE-352-length-12483-cov-4.073110_pt1 | contig 12483 bp, 7 predicted proteins | sample MGYA00237780_ERZ508510 | MGnify/ENA primary metagenome ERZ508510 (study PRJEB26181, sample SAMN06268981) | marine metagenome | isolation source: Tt an E2 anaerobic enrichment on eucalyptus from sediment...
CGATAACTATCGGGATTATTTCAGCTAAATCGCTGAAAATCGAATTTTCTTTATTTCACCCCTCTGTCAGCCATAAAGGCCGACATCTCCCCTCAGCCGGGGAGAAAAAGCTGAATCCCGTGGCAAAGCCTCGGGGAATTTCTCATATCAAAAATCAATAGTATCCGAGTAACAAATAAGTCATGGAAAAGATTCTTTCGCTTCATTACATTACCTGCCCGACTTCGTCATTCATGCGGGCGCTCAGAAAGACAACGAGTTAGTTCTTGAGGAGCTTTGGGGAGAGGGTGGTTTGACGGCTGCGCCACCAAACCACCCTCTCCCCAAAACGAACACCCCACAAAACCTGTCATTCCGTGGCGAAGCGAGGAATCTTTTTAAAATTACTCAGACAGTAATGATTAAAAATATATGGAATTAGAACTAATTATTCGTTACTTTAATAAATAAAATTAAGCAAATTAAAATTCAATGATTTACGATAAAAATTCACTTCTCACAGGTACAATAGATGATCCTGAATTTCATCAGAAGATAATTGATGCTTTGCCCATTCCAATTTTTTACCGCGACCTTAAGGGTGTTTACCTTATGTGTAATAATGCACATGAGAAATTTACAGGGCGCAATAAAATAGATATTATTGGAAAATCGGTATTTGAAATGCACCCAAAAGAAATAGCTGAAATATATTTTGGTCGTGATCAGGAATTGGTTCATAATCCCGGTGTACAAATTTACGAAACCCAAATGCGGCATATAGATGGAAGTACTCATACAGTTGTTCTTAACAAAGCCGTAATTCTGGATAATGATGAGAAAATAATTGGAATCGTTGGTTCGATAAATGATATCACGGAATTAAAAAGAACGCAAAAAAGACTGGAGCAGGCACAGGAATCGATGCAGGTATCTTCGCAAATGCTTCATAAAATTAGTGCAGGAATAGTAATTATCGACAATAACCATAAAATTGTTGATTCGAACGAAAGTTTTGCGAAATTAATGGGTGAAGAAACGGAGGAACTATATGATACTATACCCGGGTTAAAAGATGCAGCCATTCAGGGACTTGTTCCGGATGTTATATTAAAAATGCTTACCAGCGTTTTAAACTCAGGCGAAGAGATATTGGAAAGAGATGTAAAAATTCAAAATAAGTTAATTCATATTTCGGTAATTACACTTTATAAAAACAAAATTGTAGGTGCAGTAATTCGTGATATGTCGGCACCCAATTTGGTACGTGATGAAATCATAAGTCGTGCCCAGCGCATAAATAAACAAAATATTGAAATGGTGCAGAAAATTGCCTATTTATTAGGGGAAAATGCAGCAGAAATAGAAGAATTGCTTAACTCTATAATCGAATCTTACAGGTACGACAATGACGAATAATCAGGATTTCCATATTGAAATAGATGTCCAGCAGAAAAAGCCAAAAGGTGAAATCGCTTGCGGTGATATTTTTCAATCTGACATGAGTAAAGGTGAAGGTCGTAAAATTCTGGTGTTAAGTGATGGAATCGGACATGGAATAAAGGCAAGCGTTTTAGCTACGTTAACAGCAACCATGGCAGTAAAATATACAAAACTCCATACTAAACCAGAAGTTGCTGCCAGAATAATAATGAATGCTTTGCCAAAAAGTAAGGATGGAAAAGAAAACTACGCCACCTTTACAATTATTGAAATGGATGATGATAATCATATCAGAATTACAAATTATGATAATCCAAGAGTTTTGATAATTCGTAATGGAGAATCGTTTCAGCCCCTGGAATATGAATTAAAAATCAGAGGTGAAGAAAATCTGGGAAAATTATTAAGGTGCAGAGAATTTAAAGCATCAAAAGAAGATAGACTGGTTTTTATGTCAGACGGAATTACCCAATCAGGACTTGGAAGTCCGCAATACACTATGGGTTGGGGTATTGACAGAATTGAACAATTTGCAATTGGACAAATTAAAAGAATGAAAGATATTTCCGCAACTAAGTTAGCCAGAAAAATAATTAACCAGGCTGCAATGAACGATAATTTCAAAATAAAAGACGATGCTACATGTGGTGTTATTTATTTCAGGGAACCCCGTAAATTTATGCTTATTACGGGACCTCCTTTTTATAAAATTAAAGATTTTGATTTTGTAGGAAGAATTAAAAATTTTAAGGGTAAAAAGATTATTTGCGGAGGCACCACTGCAGAGATTATTGCACGTGAACTGAACATAGAAGTACAAATTCAACATGGCCGAAAAGAAGTAAATGCTTTACCGCCGGCAGCAAAAATGCAAGGCTTTGAGTTAATATCAGAAGGAATTTTAACTTTGGGCAAAGTAGAAGAACTTCTTGAAAATTACGATAGCGACACTCGACTGGGAGACTCACCTCCCGACGAAATTGTGAAGCTTCTTCTGCAACATGACGAAATTGATGTAATTGTTGGAACCCGAATTAATTGGGCTCATCAGGATCCGGAACAACCCATCGAACTGGAGTTGCGAAAGTATGTAGTTAAAAGAATTGTAGAAATTCTAAGGTTAAAATTCTTTAAAAAGGTCTTGATCGAATACATTTAATTTTTATTTCATCAGTCTGAAATAATTTTTCAAATACAACTTTTTAAAAAAATATCTGTTCAGATTGTAGGGATTGAAGTGAATTTTGGAATCTTTTAGATGTATTAACATCATTTAATTCTTTGACGGAAGGAAATAATATCATAATTCCGAAATTGCAATTATAACTTTTAATCACCATGAGAAGATTTATCTTTATATTTTTTATTTTAGCTTTTTTAGGATCTTTTTCTCAGGAAGAGGAGTTCTACCTTCAGGGCCGTATAATTGATAAAAACAATAATCCTATTTCTGATGCTGTAATTTATAATGAAAGAAGTTCAATACGAATGAGCAGCCAAAGGAATGGAGTTTTCGATGTTCTGGTTTTACCTGGCGATACCATAATAATTACTCATATATCATTTATTAGAAAAATCGTTACAGTTCATGAGTTAATGGTAAATCCTGTTGTATTAATGGAATTAGATACAGTAAATATCCGGCCAATAGATGTTTCAGGAAAAAACAGGACAGAATATGATATTGCAATGGAAAATATCAAAAGAATCGAATGGGATTTCAGACCGCAACCTGATGATGAATTAACCGAAAATGAGAGAATGAATCAACTTTTAATTACTGAAAATGAAGTGGAAAGAGTTGCATCTCATTCACTAAATTTTTTAACATTTTCACCTTCGGAAGAAATTAATAAACTGGTTAAAAGATTGAAGAAAAAGAAAGAAGCACGACAGTTTTCATCAAGTAAGGAGAAAAAACAGAAAAAGAGAAACTAAAAAGACAATTTCACTTTTTGATACTTTTTTACTTAAACTTAATCATACCCATTCTTCATGAAATTTCAAATCAATAGGTTGATAGTTGATGTATTGAACAATTCTTGGATTTTCAGAGGTGTTTGGACTACTGCCATGTGGCAAACATTGATTCCAGATTACAAAATCACCTGTGTTGCCGGGTATTGTTTCTTTTCTAAAAGTTTTTAGTAATTCTAAATCTCTTGGATTTTTATTTTCAGGTAATTTTTCTATCCAGGATTCAATAATATTATGAAATCCGGGAATTACAGAAAAAGCCCCTTGGTTTTTTTCTGTATCTGATAAATATAACAATCCTTGCAATCCAAATGGAATTGGCTTTTTCAAGCTTACATCCCAATGCAAATCTGGCCCTGGAAATCGAAAATTTTTCGTTTCCGGAGGATTAAAACTTACACGGTCCATACTTACCAGTAAATCACTTCTTTGCCAAAGTTGTTCAAATGCTTTTCTGATTCTTTTTGATAATCTGTTTTTATCCAGAATATCATTTTGAAATAACTGGACCATAATTCCCTGTTTTAGGGGATGATATTTATACCATGAACTTTTATCAAACGGACTGGCATCAATTGTTTTATAAATTAATTCCGTTGTTTTTATACAATCTGCTTTAGGTATAGCATTTTTAATTACTACGAATCCAAAGTTTTTCCAATGCTCCAAATCTTCTTTACTTAATATGACTGATTCCTCATCAACTTCTTCCCTTGCATCCCGATTCATTGAAACAATTGAATTAAATTGATTTATAATAGGTTTAGAAATCCTTCCGTTTTTTAGAATCCAGTTTTCAAAAGTATCAAAGTCAGGGAATTCGGAAAACAAATATTGAATAGTTGGTTCTATACCAATTCCCAAAACATTAAAAACCGCATTGATATAATTCCAATCGACCTTTAATTTTTCCGAATCTTTATTGTTCAATCCTAAAATATTGTAATAATTCCATATTTTTTTTAAATAAAATATTTCTATTTTTCCCGTTTCCTTATAGTCAATTGTAATCATTCTTTACTTCATAAATTTTAATTGAGATAACACTACTTTACTTAAAACGGGGCTCCCTAAAAGTTATATTTATTCGACCATTTTTATAAATCGGATTTTTAGGTAAACTATGTTCATATCTACTTTGACAAAAATCTGACATCACCAATAAACTTCCATTTTCCAGATCTAAAGAATAAACATCATTACTTATATTTTCTTTAAAACAAAATTCGCGAACCTCGCCAAGACTGATAGAAGGCAGTATGGTTTTATATCCTGATGTTTGCTGGTCGAAATGATAAGGTGCAAAATAATTTCCATCGGGATAATAAAGACACATGGCTATCTCAAATTCTTTTTCCAGCATTTTTTCTATTCTTTCTTTTAGACCGGCCATTAATCCTGACCAAACAAAAGTTTTACCATGGATATTCTCTGGATGAGTGTTAAGATTTATTAATCGTTCCGATGAAAAAATTATTTTAAAACTGTCGGTGCTTATTAATTCTCCACCGGCCTCAACTATTAATCTGGATTTGTCAATATGATATTCATTGATTAATAACTTGTACAGATCAATAGCTTCTTTTTCCGACAAAAAACCTTTATAATAATCAACTTTACAATTTAATGGTAGTCTCAAAATAATTGTTTTAAAGATTTATTAGAAAAAATTTGAACAGCGAGTTTTTAACTCTTTCTAATTGTTGCATATTCGGACATGCATTTTTCAATTGTTATTAAGAAGCTCTAGCTCTGTTTGCAACTTTACAATTAGCTTTTTTGCCACAGGTAAATCACTTCGATTTAATTCATCTATCATTCTTTTTAATGTTTCCGGAGAATATTTTTCTGTTTTATCCGGGAAGAAATTTTGCTCCGGAGCAAGAGAAAAAAACAAATTATCCGACCATGAATTTCTTTCGCAATCTATAACTAAATGTACTCTATCTGATTTTCCTTTATTGGATACAGAGTGTATGTAATTTACATTTGTGTACCAACATTCCCCCGGCAGCATTTTAAGAAGATCTCCGTCAAGAATAAAACTAACCTTTGGATTAGTAGTAATGGGAATATGCAACCGAAAATTATTATCCTCATAACCCAACTTGTAATCTCTATGTGGTTTAATATGCGAACCGACACCTAGTTTAAGTAAACGAGCAGAAAGCAGATTACATTGAAATTGCCTAATAACTTCTTTTAAGTAAGGACAATTTTCGATTGCTGTAGTTTCTATAATTGATTTTCCTTCATTTAGGGCAAAAATATTTTTTGCGTTTCCATTATTTGCAAAAAGCGCTATCGAGTTCCAATTTCCCGAATAACCATCCTTATTAAAATGAGGAATCCAGTAGGATTCGATAATTGAATTGAGCTCTTTCAAAAGCATTACCTCATTAAACTGAAATGGTAATTTCAAGTATTTTATTTTTTTATTTTCTTCCATTATTAATTGACAAAAAGCAGGAATAATGTAACTCCTGCTTTTAAACTTCTAAATAATTTATTTTACTTTCGATCCAGAATCAACTTTTTAATCACTGAATTATCTCCTGTGTTGAGCATTATCAAATAAATGCCACTTACATGGTCTGATAAGTCAAGTTTTATTTGTTTTGCGGCTTTGTATTCCTGTCTGAATACTTCACTTCCCGTTATACTTCGAACTATCACTTCGGAATCCTTAATGGATGAAGAGTTTATTTGTAAAATTACTTCACCTTTCGATGGATTTGGATACATTTCAACATTAACAAAATCTATAGATTCTTCGATACCTGTGATAATTTCACCTTCCTTCAGACTAAATCCGGCATGCACAACAGTATTGCCTCCAACCAGATATTGCAGGTCGGTATTTAATCCGGACCAGTTGCTTGAATGTAAGAGTGTATTTTTACTCCATAAGGTAATGGCAATTTCATCATTATCGCCGGGTTCACCCCTGTCAATTATTTTTACCTGCAAGGTCAAGTTTCCTCCATATCCTTCACCGGTAGTTAAATTTTTAAGATTTGCTTTAGAGCTAAATTCTGCAATTTGTTCATCAGGATTTGCAATATTAATTCCCAACGAACTCATTGCATTGGTCTTTATTTTAAATAACTGTATTTCATTACCAACCATTTGTCTGAATATAATATTCATTCCACCCTGCAGGTTTTTACCTTTTTTATTAAACTTGACATGGAATCCAAAATTGGTCTTTAATTCCGGAGTTGAGGCATAAATTCCTGAAGAGTTTGTTGGTTTAATATGACCACCTCCGGTAATAAAATCGCCTACAGGTTTATAAACTGTAACTACTGTATGATCTTCACCGGTGAAATAGCAATCGGCAATCACCTTTACATCATATGATTCATAGTCTGAATTTCCAATATCTGTTGCCCATTCTGTAACAACAGCACCTGTAGTTATATCTGCAGGATTTAAAAGTTCAGGCACCAATCCTGAAATTGTATTTATAAGACTTCCATTTTCGTTATAAATCTCAAATAAGACACAAGCATTTCGGATATCTCCTCTCAGCCCTGCACCATCTGGTATAGACTGCAATACGGCCCTTAATTCAATTGTCGCTGCAGATGAATTACTTCCATTGGTTGCCTGAAATTCTGCCCCAACATATTCTACACTGGCATCTTCTTGAGTAATTATCAATGAAGTTGTTGGATTTTGAACATCAAATGCAGGGTCAGGAATGTTATACAAAGCTGACACGGTTTTTACTCCCGGCGACATTTGTCCGTTTGACGGATTTGTTGGAATTTCTGCCAGGGGATAAGCAGCGGTAGCCTTACCATCTGCCCCAATTGAAACTGCCGCACCCATTGCCTGTGTTCCTACATAAAATGTAACATCACCTGATTGTGCATTCAAACAGTTCCAGGGTACTATCGTTGCTTCAAATTCAACCAAATCACTATACTGTTGAGTGCCAGGATTAACAGAAACAGTTGTGATGGTTTGAATTTGATTAACAATCACCACAAAAGAACAGGTTGATGAATTACCACAATCATCAACTGCTGTCCAAACAACAGTTGTAGCACCATAATTAAACTGAACACCTGTAAGGGAAGTTAAACCACTGCCCGAAGTAGCTCCTGAAAGAGAATACGAAAGATTTGCCGTTCCCAGACAATTATCGTTTGCCGTTACATCAAATTCACTTCCTGAAGCGGTATAATAACATTGTCCTGCATCTGTAAATGGAATATTAATATCAGAAACCGGGCATCCTGAAATCACCGGTGCAGTATCGTCTTTAACAGTAATTGTCTGGCTGACTGAACTTGTATTTCCACATCCATCAGTGAATGTCCACGTACGAACCTCTGTAAAATCATTTGCACACAAAGCCGGTGTTACCTGTATATCGGGATGAAATACTGTGATATGACCATCGCAATTATCGACAGCGGTTAAAGCCAACGGCACCGGAACATCTTCTATACATTGCACTAACATGTCACCAGGAGCAATGGGTGCTACAGGAGGTGTAGTATCTATTATAGTAATAGTTTGAATGCAAGTCGCTGTATTACCCTCTTCATCAGTAGCTGTCCACGTTCTTGTTATTGTACCTGTGTTTCCGCATCCCGGCACAAATGTATCAGAGAATGATATGCCTACATCTCCACAACCCTCTACTGAAGTTGCAATACCTGTATTAGATGGATCTGTTGATAATCCGCATTCAACTGTAACATCTGCAGGACAGGTGATTTCCGGAGGCAGACAACATGCTGACAATGGATCAGTAATAGTAAAAGCTACAGTACAAGACGTACTGTTACCATTAATATCGAATCCATAGAAAGTAACATTTTGGGTGCCCAAATCAGTACAATCAAAGATCAAATCTGTAGTATGATTAACAAGTCCCTGGTTTACATCGCAATTATCTTCAAATGTGGTAAAGAAGGTATTTATTAAAAATGTGGCTTGTTGGCTAATGCCTTCCAATAAATTTACAGTACCATCCTCTTTCAATGCCAATTCATAAGAGCCAATACACTCTAGTACAGGAGCTTCAACATCATTTACCGTTACTGTGAAACTGCAGAGTGAACTTTGATTACCTGCTGCATCTGCAACAATATAATTAACCGTTGTAATTCCTATAGGAAATAAATCTCCGGGATTCCAACCATTACCAATCAGTCCTATGACTCCGCAATTATCTTCAAATGTTGGAAGACTATAATTCACAATAGCTCCACATTGACCAGGATCATTATCAACTTCAATATTCGAAGGACATGAAGTGAATAAAGGTGGTGTATTATCCACTGCAGTAAGTGAAAAAGTACATGTACTTTTATTTCCGCTTAAATCCTCAGCCACAATCGTAATACTTGTTGATACTGATGGATTATTGGTACTCATTACGAAGCCCGGTTCAGGACTTTGAGTAATTTGAGCAATTTCACAATTATCTGTTATTGAGATTTCATCCCGATAATCAGGAATTATGTATTCACAATTGTCATCTACATACACATCCTGATCTACAGGACAAATAATTTCCGGAGGAGTATTGTCTATTAGAGTAATATCAAAAGTACATTCAGAAAAATTCCCGCTATTATCGATAGATCTTAATGTTACTGTTTGAACCGTACCTGCTCCACTTATAATTGTTCCAACTGATGGAGTTTGAACAATACTTGGAGATGCAGTACAATTGTCACTGGTTACGGCTAAACCTGTATAATCAGGCATAACGAAATTACAATTTGCACTTATATTTTCCTGTTGGTTACCGGGGCATGTAATTGTCGGTGCTGAAATGTCATTCACTGTAACTACAGTTGCACATGTAGTAATATTCCCTGCCAAATCAGTAACAGATAAAGTAACTGTATTAGCACCAATATCAGCACAGGTAAACGAATTTGGTGAAACACTTATTGATTGTATTCCGCAATCTGTAACATCACCATTATAAACCTGGGCTGCTGTAATCTGCGCCAAACCACTGCCATCAAGACTTACTGAAAAGTCAGGATTACATGTTGCAGTAACTGAAAAATCACCAGTAATCCTGATATTATCAAAAGTAATCTCTTCGCTGCCACCAAGCTGATCGAGGCGGATTCTTACCTTTAGATTATTTCCCGTAACAGGTATCGAAAAAGTAAAATCCTGCATGGTACTTGTTAGGAATGTTCCTGCAGGATCAGCTTGTCCATTTAAATCAGCGTCTTGCCTCATATGTCCACCACTAAAACCGTCTCCGTCTCCGAAAAATTCTCCTACGGTGGTCCATGCTCCTCCATCCATACTATATTGAATCGAAATTGCATCGTCAGTTTCAAAACGCGTACCGCCTGAATTATTACTAACACCCAGCAATACACTAATTTGCAAAGAACTAAAGCCTGTTACAACAAGCGGTGCCAGTTCGACAAATGCATCAACCGGCCCATTTGAACCTCCCTCTACATCCTCAGCAGCCCAATAAAAACTTCCATCCACTCCAGACATAGCATCTGCGTGACAAGTCGGTTGGGTATTTGTACGAAAAAAGAAATTACAATCCGGATCATCATTAAAAGTATTCGAATTGTAGGTTATTCCTTCACCATCAGTTTCAAAACTCTCTGTAAATGGCAAACATTCCACTTCATCCAACAAATCAATGATATTTATAGACATGGATTGTTGATTGCTTTCTACATCCCCATCATTGATAGTAAAGCATATTTTTTTTGATCCATTACCGGGATTGACAGTATTTGTATTTAAATACGTTACAGAGCGCAGTGCATTTTGGTAGTCAGAAATCAATGCACTTCCCGAGAGTTGTAAAACACCGGTGGTTGCCGTATATACACCTGTAATTCCACCAACAGGTGTAAAGGCCAAAACATCTTCTCCATTCACAAATCCTTCACAAATACTGATTGAAGCACTTTCCATATGGGTATCATCAGCATCGGTAATGGTAACAGAATTGCTAATCTGGATTGCAACATCTCCTTCGGTAAAGTCGATTGACGTACCCATGATATTGGCTAAAACAGGAGCTTCCTGTCCTGGCAATCCCGACACACAAATATTGTCAAACACAATTTCTTCACTTCCCCCAGTCTGATCCAAAACAATCCTCACATTTAGATTTGTCCCTGAACCATTGAATGGAAAAGAAAAATTTGTTAAAGCACTGGTAAGGGCAGTACCTGCCGGATCGGCAACACCATTTAAATCAACATCCTGTCGCATTTGTCCCCCTAAGGGGGCATCTCCATAAAAAGCACCAACTGTAATCCATGTCCCCCCATCCATATTATACTGAATCAAAATTGCATCAGAGTCTTCAAAACGAAGGCCTGATTCATTGTTGCTTACACCTAATAAAACTTCAATATTAAAGTCATTTAATCCTGAAGCTATAAAAGGAGATAAAGTTAAAGTCGCTGGTAAACCATTTGAATTGGCATCCTCACTGGCCCATACAAATGTTCCATCCAAACCAGTTACTAAAGTGTTGTGTCCGGTAACAGGAAGTGTGGAGCGAACAAAAAAATCTGTTGATCCAGGCCTGAAATCAAAAGTATTGGAAGTATATCTTGTACCTTCTCCATTTGTTTCAAAACTTTCGCAAACAGGAAGTGCTGCAGGAGAATTAACCGTAGTAATAATATTTATTTCTCTGGTTTGAAAATTACTTCCATCTGTTCCGTCATTTACCTGGAAACGTATTGTACGAGTTGCGGTGGATGGATCCGTTACATCTGTATTTTGATAAGTTACAGATCGTAAAACTGTTTGATAATTGGCCAATGTAGAAGTTCCTGACAAAGATAGAATACCGGTGGTGGCATTATATGAACCGATTATTCCTCCAACGGGAGTAAAAGCAAGTACATCTTCGGAAGCATCAAAACCTGATGTTATTGAAACCGTGGCACTTTCCAAGTTTGCGTCATCGCTATCGGAAACAGTTAATGTATTGCTAACCTGAACTGCCGGATCTCCTTCGGTAAAACTAATTATCGTGCCTTCAATGTTGGCAAGTACAGGTGCAGAATTAGCCGATAAAATACCGCTGACCTCTATATGGTCAAAAGCAAATTCTTCACTTCCGTCATGGCCTTCCAACAGAATTCTAACAGTTAAAGTACTACCTGTTGTAGGAACATTAAAGGTATATTTTGCAAAATCATTTGTCAGAAAACTTCCACCACCATCTGATACACCATTCAAATCAGCATCTTGCCGCAAATAACCCCCAAACGCAGCGTCTCCAACAAACTGGCCTATCGTTGTAAAACCACCACCGTCCAAATTTACCTGAATTTTAATAAAATCATCTGTTTCCCATTGAGTTTGAACACCGGATCTTCCGACAGCCAAATACAATGAAATAGTAATGCCAGAATAACCGGCTACATTTAATGGATTTAAGTCAAGAGTTGCAGTACTTCCTCCTGAATTTCCAACAGCACCATCAATATCTTCCGAAACCCAAAAATAACTTCCCTGGACATTAGTTAAAATTTCTCCAAACGAACCATTTGTGCAGGAGTATGGATTTATGTTTGTTCGTAAAAAATAATCAGATGTCAACGATGCACAATCATCAAAAGTTGTGGATACATATCTGCTTCCTTCTCCATCCGTTTCAAAATCTTCTGTTAAAATAACTGTTTGAGCAAACATTTGGGAAAATGCAATTAGATTTACAACCCAAAAAAGTATAATTTTTTTCATATCGTATGTATTTGTTTAAAAGGTCTTTTTATTAATTAACAGAAGAAAATGTACAAATTGAAATACCTTAAAAAATAGAGGGCAATTCAATTAATTAGTTTCTTGAGGGAAATAGCCCTTGTAATGCTATACAATAATTAATCCCCAAATAAGGTTGCATATTATTAACAGGTTGGTTTCCACCTGTATTCTGGGTTTGAACTGCATCTGCCGCCATAACAGTGTTTTTCGAGTCAGCATAACCTTCGGTATTATTTGTCAGGCTTGCCGGATAACCGCCGCCTGGATTTGATTCATCGGGTTGTCCATTTTTTGCATTTATGCTTCCTGTATGGTTATGAGAAGGAAGTTGTTGAA
>ENA-ORCQ01000357-ORCQ01000357.1-marine-metagenome-genome-assembly--contig:-NODE-357-length-12256-cov-3.820018_pt1 | contig 12256 bp, 7 predicted proteins | sample MGYA00237780_ERZ508510 | MGnify/ENA primary metagenome ERZ508510 (study PRJEB26181, sample SAMN06268981) | marine metagenome | isolation source: Tt an E2 anaerobic enrichment on eucalyptus from sediment...
TCTTCGTCTTTATAGAAAGTGGGTTCAAATCCTCGTCCGATACGAATATAAACGGGGCCTGGATGATTTACAGCAGCTTTTACGGCTTTTGCGGTTTCTATGCCATCGGCCGGAACAATTACCGTAAGATTTGCGAAAGAACGCATAATTGCTATATCTTCAGTAGCATGATGTGTTGTTCCTGCAGACGCAAAAGATACACCGCCATGAGTTGCGATAATTTTTACATTTAGGTTTTGGTAACAAATATCAGTGCGAACCTGCTCGGCTGCTCTCATTGATGTAAATGCTGCCATTGTGGAAACAAAAGGAATTAATCCTGTTTTTGCCATTCCGGCGGCTATTCCAAACATGTTTTGTTCGGCGATTCCAACATTTACAAAACGTTCAGGAAATTTATCCTGAAACAATCCAATTTTTGTTGATTTAGCCAGATCCGCAGTTAATCCAACAATTTCCGGGTATTGTTCTCCAAGGTCACAAAGTACCTGACCATATATTTCCGCCTGTGTCAGTTTATTTGCATCATAAACATTCCATGTTGTTCCTGTTATTTCTTTACTCATTTTTAATTGGTTTTGCGTTTACATTCTGTCGATTGAAACATGTGCTTTTTCCTGCATCTCTGAGTCGATGGCTCCATAATGCCATTTGGTTTGATCTTCCATAAAATCAACGCCCTTTCCTTTAACTGTTCTGGCAATAATAACAACCGGCTTGTTTTTTACCCCATGCGCAAATTCTATGGCATCTGCAATTTCACTAAAATCATGACCATCGATTTCTTTTACATCCCATCCAAAAGCTTTCCATTTATCGGCCAGAGGTTCTATACCCATTATCTTCTCAACAGGACCATCAATCATTTGCATGTTTCGATCTACAAAAACAGTTAAATTATCTGTTTTGTAATGAGCTGCGGTCATGGCTGCTTCCCAGTTTGAACCTTCGTGTAATTCTCCATCGCCAACAATGCAATATGTTCTGAATGATTTCCCTTGTATTTTTGCACCCAAAGCCATTCCCAGGGCTTGAGGTAAACCATGGCCCAGCGAGCCTGTAGATGCATCGCAACCTTTTATCTTTAAACTGTCGGGGTGCATACCAAAAGGTGACTTAAATTTGTTAAAAGTTTTAAGCAGTTCTTTGCTGAAAAAACCACGTTCAGCAAGTGTAGGAATATAACCAATGGCTGCATGCCCTTTACTTAATACAAATCTGTCACGATCAGGATTATCAGGTGTCTCAGGATCGATATTCATATATTTGAAATACAGGGCTACGAGAATATCGAGCATACTCAATCCTCCGCCAACATGTGCACCACCGGCTTTTACTGTCGTATCGATGATAAGATGCCTTATTTTTCTGGCTGTTTCCTTTAGATGTATTAATTCGTTTTGTGTTATCATTGTTATAGTATTTATTACCAATATTATTTTGATTTCAGGGCTTTAAATGCTTCATCTGCAATTTTTAATGTTTGCTGAATATCTTCATCGGTATGTGCAGCTGATACAAACCAGTTATGATGCGAAGTAAAATAAGCTCCGCGTTTCGTACATTCTCCACACCATTTTTGGTGCAACATCAGACTGGGATCGTCAGTGATTCTGAAATAAGGCATTGCAGGGTGTCCCGACCATTTCATGTTATATCCATGCTCTTTAGCCAAATCAACCAAACCTTGGCCCAGTTTTACTCCAATATCATGCATTCTTCCTACTGCATTAATTGCTTTTAATTCACGTATGGTTGCCAAAGCAGCTGCCATTGGTTCAGCTGAATACCAATAACTTCCTGTATGAAATACATTGCTGGCCGCATTTTTCATTTCTTCTGTACCGACAAGTGCTGATATTGGATATCCGTTTGCAATAGCTTTACAGAATGCAATTAAATCTGGTTTAAAACCAAAATATTCGTTAGATCCACCATAATCCAGGCGGAAACCTGTTCGAACAGAATCAAGAATAAGTACAACGCCTTCGTTTTTGCATAAAGCCTCTACTTTTTTCCAGTAACCTTCAGCAGGTAATTCATTATCGGCAAAAGTAGGGTGATGATAAGGAGTAGATATTATTCCTGCAACTTCTCCTTTATTTTGATGCAGAAACTTTTCCAAAGCTTCATAATTGTTCCATTCGCCAATAACAATATTTTGTGAGTCGCCAAAAGTAATGCCATGATGGTCGGGTGATTGCGACCATGGGGCAGTTCCATGATAGCCACCTTTTAATCGAATTATTTTATCGCGACCTGTTTTTGCACGTGCAACCATTAAAGCAAAAGTGGTCATATCTGCCCCGTTTTTAGCGAAGAAAGCCCAATCGGCAATGTCAACTGTATCCACAAACTCCTGAGCTAACTCAATCATCACTTCACCCGGTGCAGGACCACAATTTACTTTTTCCCGTTGTGCCGCAGCTGCCGCATCAATCTTTTCGTTGTTGTATCCTAAAACCATAGGACCATAGGCACACATGTAATCAATAAATTCGTTGCCATCCACATCCCAAAAACGCGATCCCTTTGCTTTATCAACATAAAAAGGATAATCGCTAACAGGTATTAGGGGGGCAGGGCTGAAATGACCATAAATGCCGCAGGGAATCACATCTGTGGCTTTTTTAAATAATTCTCTTGATTTCGTGTATGTGTAAGTTTTCATTCGTCTGTAATTACTTATTTTTTAGGATAATCCCGATATTTATTGGGAGAACTCATATAATAGTTATCTTCCTGTTTTTCAAAATAATCTTAAAATGTTCATTTCATTATAATATTCTTATTCAATATAATGCTGCACCTTGTCCAGAATAAGACTAAGGTTATCAAGCATAGGAGTTTGTCCTTTTATTATTACTTCACCACAGGCAATGGCTTTAAAAGGATTCGATTTTCCATTTAGAAAATCATTTGCTGTTTTATAATCTTTCATTTCCATAACTGCATCCGGATTATTGGTTTTGCCTTTGTTAGCTGTAATAACTCCTTTTTCGATGGTGAGATAAACTGCAGGGCCATCAGGTAAAACACTGAGCTGTATTTTTCCATTGGGAATATGACTTGCTGTGATTTTTGCTTTTTTGTCATTTTTTGCAATTTCTGATAAAGCAAAAGCCGCAACTGTTAAGGTAAATCGTGTATTTAATTTAAGGTAATCATCTGATGGAGTTTTAATCAACTCAGGTTTTAAATAGTACTCAAGTTTTGAAGTTATTTGGGTGAATTCATTTTGTAAGAATTTAATTTTTGTAAATCCTTTTAATGGTATTGGATTTGCTTTACCATCAAACATCTTATTAAGATGCTCAGGTGAACTAAACCATAAAACTATTTTGGGATTTTTGATTTTTCCCTGTCCAACCTCACATTCCCCTTTGTTAAAATTAATCCAGGCTTTAGGACCATTTTTTACTTTAAATTGAATTGAAATTACGCTTTCACGAACAAGTTGATTGCACTCATTGTCAAGTGCGATTAGGTCTTCCAGGTTTTTAATAACGGCATAGAGGTTAATACCGGCCCGTATTTTTTGATAGGTCATTTTTATTAGTATTTATGCTTATCAAAAGTAGGACGGTTATATACAATTGGTTTTGACAAATGTCAAGAAATATATTCTAAGCCATTAAAAACGTTGCTTAACAGGGAGTTTTAATCATTATCAATTTGATATATGCATCTCATTATTGGCACTGAATATTCTAAAAATATTAAGTACCCTTAAATCTAAAATTGTAAATCGTTTAAAGGTATTTCTTAATCTTTCAATTATGGAGATTGCCAAAATAATTAGCTACTGAGTATTTAAAGGCTTTAAAACCTTTTAAATAAGAAAAAACTCGCTAATTTTATTGGAATTGACATTCTTTGATTTATGAACACTAATATTCGGGATTTTTTTAAATCGCTGGCTCCTTTTAACGATACTGAATTGGATAATGCACTGGAGCTTTTTGAGCAAATCAGTATTAAAAAAAACAATTATTTTAACAAGGCAGGGCTAATTTCTGAGAAGATTGGGTTTGTAAATGAGGGACTATTGCGTTCTTTTTTTATAATTAATAACCGCGAGTTAACCACTTTTTTTCAACTGCCCGGTTCTATAGCTGTATCATTAATGAGTTTTTTGCAGCGGACTCCGGCTATTGAAAATATTCAAGCAATTGAAGATTCTCAATTGATTGTCATCAGAAGAAAAGATTTGTATGATTTGTATATGAACAATTGGAAATGGCAGCAGGTTGGCAGGGTTCTCATTGAAAAATATTATATAAAAATGGAAATGCGTTCAATATCACTTCAGAATCAAAGTGCGAAAGAGCGTTATCATGATTTTTTAACTGAATATCCCGAGGTAATAAAAAAAGCACCTCAAAATCAAATTGCTTCATTTTTAGGTATTACTCCTGAAACACTAAGCCGAATTAGAAGATTGAACTAAACGCATAAAGAGAAATTCAAAATGTGGGTGCTAAGCATTTTGCAGTGCTAAATTAGAAAATAAGAGGGACTTTAAAATATTTGAAAAATAATTGACGTTTTTTTTATCAGAATAGTTTTAGACTTCAACTTGAATAAGCAGGATAAATAAAGGAGATTTTCGTCCCTTGTTTTCCTTACAGTTTTATTTTGTGTTTACTGTGAGCAAAATTAAAGATTATTGGATGATGAAAAAATTTGAAAGTAAAAGTTTCTCCTTAATTTTTAGATTAAAAATACTTTAGCTTTCTATTAGTATTAGTTTCGGTTCAATTGGTTGTTTTTAATGTTCAGATAAATATTAAAAAAAGTAACAAATTGTGCGTTTTTATAACCTGTAATAGCATTTCAACTTGAGTCTTAATTACAGAATTATCAGTTTAAAAGATTATGAAAATCAGTTATAAATACCTGTTGATGTAAAAATAGAAGGCTTATTGAAGCAAAGGACTATTTTCTACACATTAATTGACTAAATAGTATACTTAAAATGGTTGCATGAAAGTCTAAATTTGAACTGTAAATCAAATTAGTAAAATCAAACCAAATCATGAAACAAAAATTATCGGGCATTTTTATAGTTTTAATTTTTTCTGCTATCACGGTTTTTGGACAGAACAGTTTATTATTACATACTGAACAGGCGGAAACTAAAATTAACAGAGAGATTTACGGACATTTTGCCGAACATTTGGGGCGATGCATTTATGGTGGTATTTATGTAGGTGAAGATTCTGATATCCCAAACATACGCGGTTTTCGTGACGATGTTATTGGAGCCTTGATTGACATGAAAATTCCTTTATTACGATGGCCGGGAGGATGTTTTGCCGATACTTATCACTGGAAGGATGGGATTGGTCCGCGGGAACAGAGACCCACAATTGTTAATGTTCACTGGGGTGGAGTTACGGAAGACAATAGTTTTGGGACTCATGAATTTCTCGACTTCTGCGATCTGATAAAAGCTGAACCCTATATTAATCTGAATGTTGGTTCCGGAACGGTAAAGGAAGCTTCAGAGTGGGTGGAATATGTAACGTCCGGCAACATTAGTCCTATGACTGATCTTCGTAAAAAAAACGGAAGGGAAGAACCCTGGAAAGTAAAATACTGGGGAATTGGAAATGAAAATTGGGGTTGCGGCGGACACATGACGCCAGAATATTATGCAGATTTATATAACCGCTTTGCCACTTATTGTCATGGAAATATTTACAGAATTGCCGGTGGTCCCAATGTCGATGATTATAACTGGATGGAAGTGTTGATGCAAAAAACAAGTCGTTTCAGGCATTTGGTTCAGGGTGTTTCTTTACACAATTATACATTTACAACGAGTTGGACCAATAAAGGACATGCCACCGATTTTGGAGAAAATGAATGGATATCAGTGCTTGACAATACCTTAAAAATGGAAACATTAATTAAACGTCATTCCACAATTATGGATAAATATGATCCGGGAAAACGTATAGGTTTAATTGTTGATGAATGGGGGAATTGGTTTAATGTTGAAGAAGGTACAAATCCGGGATTTTTGTACCAGCAAAACACGCTTCGCGATGCGCTTGTAGCAGGTATAAATCTTAATATTTTTAACAATCATGCTGACCGTGTTAAAATGTCAAATATTGCACAAACGGTAAATGTGTTACAATCAGTAATTCTTACCAAAGAGGATGAAATGGTATTAACACCCACCTATTATGTATTTAAAATGTACAGTGTTCACCAGGATGCTACTTTAATACCTTCGAATCTTAAAACAAAAAAATATGAATTAAATAATAAATCAGTACCGGCTATTCACGCATCAGCCTCAAAAAAGGACGGAGTTGTTTCCATTACACTGTGTAATTTAAATCCAAATGAAAGCGAAAACATTGAAATAACTGTTGCAGGTGATGATTTTACTGATGCCGGCGGGCAAATTATTACATCTGAAAAAATGAATAATTATAATGATTTCGGGAAAGATGAAACCGTATCTATAGCGAATTTTGAAGTTATGAAACCGGAGAATGGAAAACTTACAGTAGAGTTACCTTCTAAATCAGTTGTATTGATTCAGTTGAAATAGTTAAATAAAATGATTGATTTGTTAATAGTCAAAAATGATTGTAATTTAATAAGAATAACCGGCCAAGGAAGAATTAAAGGTCACTGTTTTATTTTGACAATCTGTAATATGTAAAAAAATGCACAGGAAAATTATTTTAACATCAAGTATTATCCTCTTTTTTATGGCCTTTAGCCAGGCACAGGATATCGAAACCAGGTTGGATGAAATTAAATCCAGTATGATAGACAACAACTTTGAAACAAGTTTAAAACAATGTGAAGCGCTGCTTGAATCAGGTGTTTCAGATACTACTCAACTTGCTTTACTTTATGGTTATACGGGATTGTCAAACGAAGTACTTGGAAATAAAATGGAGGCTATCAGCTACTATCAAAAAGCAGTTGAACTACAATTTCCTCAACTGGATATATACGATAAACTTATTGCTCTTTCCAAAAAGGAAAAATTGGATTCAATTTATGAATTTGCCTTGCTGGAAAAATTAAAGGCCTTTCCTGAATATAATCAGGAAATAACAAAGAGTCTGGCATATCTTTATGTCAATACTAAACAATATGAGAAATTACTTTCCTCAACAAATCAACTTTTGGAATGGTATCCGGAAAATGTCAATTACCTCTATTTTAAGGGGATTGCCTTGGAAAATTTAACCCAGGTTGAGGAGGCAAAAAAGTTCTATAAGGAGACATTAAAATTTGATGCCGGACACGTAGGAGCCAATATGAGCCTTGGTATGATTTTGTACAAAGAAGGCAGCGAGATTTTTGCATCCGAAAAAAAGAAATACGAATCAAAAGCAAAACCCGACCGTGTTGATTATTTGAATTACAACAAAGGCATTGAAGCAGGGAAAAATATATACAAAGAGGCATTGCCATGTTTGTTGAAAGCATATGAAAGCGGTTCTTATCCAGCCTTAAAACAAGTGCTTTTTAATACATATGTGCGCCTTGAACAAAAAGATAAAGCTGAAGCCTACAGATAATGTTTACAAATCAATAACAGCAAATGAATGGGATTGGTCAGGAAGGTTAAACAAGAAATTTCAAATCTGAATAAAAACCCTGAAAACCTTATAAATGATATAATTGCCAAATACTCATTTAATTAAAAGATAACTTCATAAAACCTTTAGTGAAATTATGACATCTTTTGACTGATTTCAGATGATAAAATTAAATGTGACAAATTACATTCGCAGTATTAAATTGAATTAATGAACTATAACTACAATCGTAAATGATCAAAATCAAATCCAGGATAAAAGGCAAAAATAACCTGTTACTTTTTCGCCGGATAAGTTTAATGAATTTTTATGCAGAGTTCATGAAATTCAAATCCCTCCAAAAACGAGATATTGTGTTATGGGACAAAAGCTGTTAAACGGATGACAGCATTTATTTAATTAATGTATTATTGTCATTAAAAGAAGGTATTTTGTGGAAACGCATATAAAACTAATACAAATAATGAAAAAAAGAATTTGGAACAGAGCAAGGCTTTTCCTTCTGATGAAATTACTTCTGATGTTTGGGATTTTAGCCACAGTTTCCTGTAAAGATGAATATTTGTACGACAACAACGAACCTGAATGGCTCGGTGCCAGTATTTATGATTATTTGAAATCAAATGAAAACTACTCCTATTTTACGCGTTTGATTGAAGAAGTGGAGGACTATCAAAGTGTTCTTTCAAAAACGGGTAGCAAAACCCTTTTTGTTTCTGATGACGCCGCTTTTGATGAATTTTTCAGAAATAATCAATGGAATGTTTCAAGCTACGAACAACTGAGCTATACCCAGAAAAAGCTTATTCTGAAATTCTCAATGATTGATAATGCATATCTTATAGAGACTTTATCCAATTATTACAATGGTACGCTACAGGAGGGAACGGCAATGAGGCGTTCTACATCCATTTCTGTTCTCGATACAATCCCATTCGAGTCAGGAGATATGTTGCCTAAAGGGCCTTATTGGGCCAACTATTGGTCAAAAGGTATTCATTTGCTTAAAGATGCAACATCATGGCCTATGGTACATTTCCTTGAAAGCTCCTTACAAAATGCAGGTATTGAGGATGCTGACTTTAGTTTGATTACTGGTGCAGAAAGAACTACAAATGATGCCCACATATTCAGCATAAAAGTTAAGGAAAGAGATATTACCTGTAAAAACGGATATGTTCATGTATTGGAAAAAGTACTTACACCGCCGGTAAACATAGCCGAATATCTTACAATCAATCCCGAAACGGAAATATTTTCTGATTTACTTGAGCGCTTTTGTGCCCCGTATTACAGCTCTTCACAAACAAATGCATACAATCAGATTCATCCTGAAAATCCAATTGACTCTATTTTTGAGAAAATATATTTTTCAGATTATGATGGACAAATCCGATACCCCGATGGAAATCAAATCAGGACAGAACTTTTATTGCCTATAAATCCGGGAAGAAATGAATATGTTTCCTCAGCGGCAGGAAGTTCAATGCAGTCTGACATGGCAGCAATTATTGCTCCTACAAACGAAGCAATGACAAATTACTTTGAAAACGGGGCAGGTGTGATTTTGAAAAACCGTTTTGGTACCTGGGAAAATACACCTGACTATATTATCATGAAATTGATGAGAAGACATGTCAGAGAATCTTTTCTTGAAACCGTTCCGGGGCGTTTTGAAAAACTGGTAGATGGCAATAACTCTCCGATTCCAATTGAACCTGAAGATATCACAAGTTCGTACGTTGGATTAAACGGTGTTGTATACAATACAAACCAAGTATATCCTCCAAATGATTATATATCTGTTTATGCACCGGTTTTGTTAAGTGAGGAAACCAGTGTAATGAACTGGGCCGTTAATCAAAACGAGTTTGACCTTTATCTGAATGCATTAAAAAGTACATACAGTTTCTTTGTTCCAACAGATAAGTATTTTTCCAATTATATCGATCCGGTCTCTTATGCAAAAGATGTTAAAGGTGCTATGAAATACTGGTATAATACGGAAACAAACTCTGTAAATGCCACTGTTTATACTTACGATCCCCTAACCGGTGAGATAGGAGATTCTGTAAACACAATAGACAGTGAAGAATTCCTGAGAAACCGTTTGCTCGATATATTGGATACGCATATAGTAATTGGTGATGTTGAATCGGGGGCAAAATATTACTTTACCAAAAACGGCAACATTTTATTGGTTGAAGGAACCGGCTTAGACCTGAAAGTGCAGGCAGGATATGATATAGACAATAATAACATAGTTAATGTAATAGAGGATGGTGTTTACCGACAGGAAAACGGAACTACATATTTTATTGATAAACCACTACAGGCACCTCTGCAATCAGTCTATAAAATATTGAGTGAAACACCTGAGTTTAGCGAATTTTATAATTTACTTGTCGGATTCCCTTCAGGAAAAGAAATATTTGTAAAGAAGACAAATTATTATGGAATTGATTTCAATATCAAGTTTTTTAACACATTTAACTATACAGTTTATGTTCCAACCAATGATGCAATTTTAAATGCAATTGACGAAGGTGTGATTTTAAGCTGGGATCAGATAAATGCTATTACCGACAATCAGGAAAAAAACATAGAAATAGAAAAAATGGAACGTTTCCTTCGCTACCATTTCCAGGATAACTCAGTATTTGTGGATGGTGAAACTTTTTATAAGCTTTATCAAACTGCAACGATTAAGCTGGATGAAGAGGAAACGCAATTCGGAACCTATAAAGACAAATATTACAGGCTGGGAATTACCAGCGATGGTAGCAATATAAAACTGGATACAGAAAATTGGGGATCAGCTAATCTGATTAGGAACGATGGTTTTTACAACATTCTTACACGAGATTATATTTTTAGTGGTAATCCACAGGCATACCGTGAAATAGACGGAACGGGTTCAGGAAGTGATTTTTCGAATTCATCAGTTATTACATCTTCTACAGCGGTTATTCACCAAATTGATAATATTTTGAGGTTTGAATAAAATGGCAACAAATATGAAATTTAAAATTGTTGGAGCAATTCTGTTTTTTTATGTACTCATACCCTTTGTTTCGGTTGGACAGAGTACCGGTACGCAACGAGTAGTACGCGGTACGGTAACTTCAGCAACAGATGGAGAATCTCTTCCCGGAGCAACTGTTATTGAAGCCGATGACAAAAAAAGGATTATAAGTGCTACCATTACAGATATAAACGGACAATTTGTTCTGAAAATAAAGAATCCGGAAAACAATATTGCTTTTAGCTTTGTAGGATTTTTACCTCAGGGCATGAAAATTGGCGATCAAACTGTTATAGACGTTGCTCTTGAAGAAGATTTGCAGGTAATAGAAGATGTTGTAGTAACTGCAGAAAAGAAAATTTCCGATGGTAATTTCGAAATTCCACAAAGGGAGATATCTACTGCCGTACAAACTTTAAGCTCAAAATCTTTTGAAGGAGTACAGGTAACCTCTATAGATGAAGCGATGCAGGGGCGTATTGCCGGACTGGACATTGTTTCCAATTCCGGTGACCTGGGCTCAGGGGCTACAATGAGAATCCGGGGAACTTCTTCTATCAATGCCAATACTCAGCCTTTGATTGTGGTTAACGGCATTCCATATGAAATGAATATCGATCCCTCCTTTGATTTTGCTGCGGCAAACCAGGAACAATATGCTAACATGTTAAGTTTAAATCCTGATGATATTGAAGAGATTACCGTATTAAAAGATGCTGCTTCAACTGCAGTATGGGGATCAAAAGGAGCCAATGGTGTCCTTGTTATCAAAACAAAAAAGGGTGCTCAGGGACCAACAAGAGTTCAATATTCTTATCGTTTTACAGGAGCGAAACAACCTAAAGGACTGACAATGTTAAATGGTGATGATTATACCATGATGATGAAACAAGCCTATTTCAATCCTCAGCAGGACGAAAATGCAGCAAATGTCAGAGAGTTTTTATATGACCCGACTTTCTCGGAATACGAGAATTTTAATAACAATACCGACTGGGTTGATGAAGTATCTCAAATTGGTATTAAACATGACCATTATCTGAATATTTCAGGCGGAGGACAAAGGGCAAGGTACAGGGTTTCAGGTGGATTTCTGACTCAGACAGGTACAGTTATAGGTCAGAAAATGAACAGAATAACCACCACGGCTTATCTTGATTATTCTGTATCCGACAGAATAAAGTTTATCTCAGAATTACAATTCTTTTATACAGATAACAATAGAAACTATGACAATATATTGGATATGTCATATCGCAAAATGCCGAATGTAAGCGTTTTTCAACAGGATTTGAAAGGTAATAATACAGATGTTTATTATAATATATCCCGTTCTTCCAGTCTTCATGGCTCACAACGAGATATGCGAAATCCTGTTGCATTGGCCAATCTGGCTTCCAACAATTTGAAAAACTATCGTATACGTCCTATTTTTAGGTTACATTACGATTTGCTTGATCCGGAAGTACAAACTCTAAGATATAAGCTTGATGTATCATTTGATGTAAACAATGATATTGTGAGCCGCTTTCTTCCTGCAGAGGTGAGTAATGCACCGTGGAATGACGGGTCTATCAATTCGGCAGATACTTACGATACAGAGTGGCTGACTGTTTTTGCTGATAATAGTATCAACTGGCAACCCAAATTC
>ENA-ORCQ01000358-ORCQ01000358.1-marine-metagenome-genome-assembly--contig:-NODE-358-length-12051-cov-4.646150_pt1 | contig 12051 bp, 8 predicted proteins | sample MGYA00237780_ERZ508510 | MGnify/ENA primary metagenome ERZ508510 (study PRJEB26181, sample SAMN06268981) | marine metagenome | isolation source: Tt an E2 anaerobic enrichment on eucalyptus from sediment...
ACCATTAAAATACTAATTACTAGTACAATACTAAAGCCAACTCTTTAATTTTTGAAATGGAACGCTCAATTTAGGTTTGAGTCATACCATGAATGGAATTTATATATTTAAAATCTTTACTAATCGCCCGGTCTTCTCATAACTCCGGTTCTGTTTAGTTGTGTCAAAATCCGTCCATCGCGGTCATATACATCCCTAAAGAATCCAAATCCTTCATTTTCCAAAAAACCCGCTGTCCAATACATAATCAACACATCAATATCTTTTTCAGGGAAAACCCTGGTAGTAATCCGTGTTTGAATTACCGAATCTATTCTGGTTCTGTTCCATTGATCATCATCCAGCAAGACTTCAGCTAAATCCAAGGGATACTGGGTACGAATACAACCATGGCTAAAAGCACGTTCTTCTTTTTCAAAAAGACTTTTTGAAGGTGTGTCGTGTAAATAAACCGAATGTTTATTTGGAAATATAAATTTTACCTCTCCCAAAGCATTGTGTTTTCCGGGCTTTTGCCTTACGGTATAATGAAAATTGCTAATGTTTAGATTGTCAACATCGATTGCTGATTGTGGAACTATTTTCCCGGATCTGTCAATTAGTTCAAAATTATTTTTAGAAATATAGTCAGGATCGTTTTTCATTTTTGGGATAATTGATTTACGAATAATTGAAACGGGTACAGTCCAGGTTGGATTAAATTCTATATACCTGAGTCTATCCTTAAAAACTGGGGTTTTTGTATAAGTTCTTCCGACCTGCACGTTTGTTGAAAATCGTGGTTGATGATTTACCATGTAATAGGCTTTGAACGCAGCGATATTTACAATTACATAATTATCCGAAAGATCTGAATCTATCCAACGGTTTCGTTCCAGATTTACCCGCAGGGTATTGATTCTGTCTTCAACTGAGATGTTAAGAACTTCAAGGGTTCCTGGTCCTATAACTCCATCAGGTTTTAATCCGTTTCTGAATTGGAAATTTTTTATATCCTGAACCAAAAGGCTGTCATAATTAACAGCTCCTGTATTATTCAATACATTTAATTCACTGGTAATTGAAAGGCGTTTTCTAATTAACGGAATCCTTTCGTCATCATCCCCTGTATGAATTGTTTTTCCTTCCGGAATATTCTCCCATCCTCCTGATTTTTCAATTTCCCGGTAAAATTCCAGTTTTTCCATACTTGCCCCGTAAGTACGATTATCAGGTCTTAGCTTTTTCAACTCATTAGATACTGTTGCCGTTTCTACCGCCTTTTCAAGTTTGTAGGGTGCATCATCCTGAATCTGTTTAAAACTATAATTCCAGTTTGCATCAAGGGTTTCAGGATTTACCTTTCCCTGGAGCAGATGATAAGCATATAGTAAAACTGCATCTGTAAGCAGAATATCGAGATAAGCAACCTTTTTAATATCAAATTCATTACCTTGAAACTCCTGATACAGCATATTTATCAGTTCATTTATTTTAACCGCATGGTAATCCTTTGGATTTAAACCATCGTATAACGAGTTTTCAAGGCCCTGTAATGCATCAACAAAAGATTTATAATCAACCCATGCAGGACGATAATCCCGGTTAAAATAAAACTCTGGCAGGACTTCGGGTGAGAATATCTGAATTCCTCCAATTTCCGGTTGACTTTTATCCACCATCATTTCGAAAGAATTCTTAATCTGCGCAGTAATACTTTGCGATTCTCTATAAATCTTTTTGTGTTCTTTTGATGCTCCCCGGTTGAAGGTTTGGGCAACTGCAGAAAAACAAAAAAAAATAAAAATAATCAGGAGGTGGATATTTTTTTTCATCGCTCGATTTTTTTAAAAGGGTAGTTTTGAATGTAAACGGGTTCTGTCGTTTAAAGTTCACCAATTTAAAACATTGCATATTTATTTGTTAATAAACCCTTTATGTTTTCTTGTTGGTTGTTAAAAAATACATTTCATAAAAAAAGGACTCCATTTTAAATCATGGAATCCTTTTCAAATTATATCTGATTAAAGATATTGTTTATTTCCGGGGTGTATTCTCAAGTACATTTATGAGAAAGTCCCAGTATTTCTGAACCGTTTCGATATTTACTTTTTCATCAGGCGAATGCGGGAATTTAATGGTTGGACCAATCGAAATCATATCCCAGTTGGTGTATGTAGCACCCAAAATTCCACATTCCAAACCGGCATGCATGGCAAGCAATTCAGGTTTTTTACCAAATTGTTTTTCATACAAACCTTTCATCACATCCAGAATTTCTGACTTTACGTTGGGTTTCCAACCCGGATAACTTCCTTCTTTAAGCACTTTTGCACCTGCCAGTTCAAAAACCGATTCAAGCCGGGATGCCAGTGCCATTTTTGCTGATTCGGAAAAACTTCTAACCAAACAACAAACTTCAACTTTCTTTTTATCCGATTTTACAATGGCCAGATTGGTTGATGTCTCCACTGTTCCTGGCATCGTGTCGCTCATTCTAACAACATCATTGGGTGCCGCCCAAACTGCATTGGTAAGTTTTTTCTGCAAAGATTTTGACATTATTCTTTTTGGTAAATCTGTTGTTTCCAACGTGATATTTAAATCCGGCTCAACATTTTCAAGTTCAACTTTGACGGTTTCTGCAATTTGATTTACCAAACTTTCCAATTCAGCAGTTTTTTTAGTCCTGACAAGCACAATACCAAAAGCTTCCCGGGGAATAGCATTGCGTAAACTTCCTCCCTGAATATCTGCTAAACGAACACCAAATTTCTCTTTAGCCTCTTTTAAAATTCTAAAAAATATTTTGTTGGCATTCCCTCGTCCCAAATGAATATCAACCCCTGAATGACCACCTTTTAACCCGGTAACACTAAGTTTAAAAGCAGTTGATGATTTTGGCAGTTTTTTCGACAACTTATTTTTGAAGGTTGAAACCACATCTATCCCCCCTGCACATCCTATACTAAATGTTCCTTCATCCTCAGTATCAGTATTAATTAAAATATCGCCCTGAAGTACTCCGGCTTTTAAACCCATTGCTCCATCCATACCTGTTTCTTCGGTTGCTGTAAGCAGTACTTCCAAAGGACCATGTTTTATTGTTTTTGATGCCATTACTGCCAGTGCAGAAGAAACACCAATTCCATTGTCGGCTCCCAGCGTTGTTCCGTTGGCAGTAACCCAATCACCATCAACAAACGCTTCAATCGGATCTGTAACAAAGTCATGTTCTTTATCGCTGTTTTTTTGAGGTACCATATCTAAATGCCCCTGAAAAATAACACCCTTACAATCTTCCATTCCCGATGATGCAGGTTTACGGATAATTACATTACCCACCTCATCCTTTATGGTTTCCAAACCCAAATCTTTTCCATACTTCACTGCCCAATCCTGAATTTTATCCTCATGGTTTGATGGACGTGGAATTTGAGTCATTTGCTCAAATATGCTCCAAACTTCAGTCGGTTTGATATTTTTTATTTCACTCATCCTTATTTTATTTAAATATTCTACGCTTCAAAAAACAAAGCATTTTTAATAATGTTTTTACTTTTTGATATTTGGTAATTCCAGTCCGTAAGCTTTTCGTTTATCTTCGGCTTTTAACCATAAGGCAGTTAAAAAGGCCAAAATTGTAAGCCCAACAAAAATTGTCCAGGTCGTCTGATAATCATAAGTAACAGCTTCACCTGCAGCTTTTGCCTCTGCTACACCCGGATTGGTATTATCGAGAACAATTCCAACTGCAAGTGGTATACCCCAAAGACCAAAGTTCTGTACCCAGAAAATAACTGCATAAGCGCTTCCAAGTTGTCTTTCAGGAATAATTTTTGGCACTGATGGCCACATTGCTGACGGTACTAAGGAAAATGCTATACCTAAAAGAATAACGTTAAAGAAAGCAGCAACCACATTGGTTATAAAAGGCAGGTAGAATATTACATGAACAATCATCAGTAAAACAGATCCCAGAATCATAATAGAAGCACCTTTCCCTTTTTTATCATAAATACTTCCAAAAATTGGAGTTAGAAGCATCGTTCCAAAGGGTACCAAACTAGGTAACAAACCTGCCCACTCTTCACTTACACCAAATTTATTTACCATCAAATCCGGTCCGTATTTATAAAACGGAAATACTGTTGAATAAAAGAAAACACAAAGAAGCGCAATCAACCAGAAACCGAGGTTGCCAAAAATCACCAATAAGTCTGAAAGCTTAAACTGGTCTTCTCCACTGCTATTGGCTTCTTCTTCAATTTGAGTCTCCAGTTTTTTATCAAGGGTGTTATAATAAAAGAAACCCAAAAGACCCAGGATAAGAAAAACAACAACAATCAAAATGGTTGTTGGCACATCGTATGTATTGGCAATTTTTGCCCCAAAAGCCAGGGGAGCAAAAGATCCTACCCTCGCGATGGCAACCTGCATACCCATGGCCAGAGCCATTTCTTTACCTTTAAACCATTTTGCCACAGATTTTGAAACCGTAATTCCGGCATATTCAACACCCACTCCAAAAACTGCAAATCCAAATCCTGCCCAGAAAACCTGGGTGGTTAATTCGAGGTTTACAATTGGAATATGCATGGGAATATCGGGGCTCCCTATGATACCTTTAAATGCGGCATATTTTATCGATCCCCCAATTATCATTATCAATGCTGAAGCAATGGTGCTAAAGCGAATACCGAAACGATCGAGGAAAATCCCAACAAATATCAGCATTAAAAGGAATACGTTAAATATTCCGTAGGCACTGGTTATAAAACCATAGTCGGTACTGTTCATTCCCAGCGAACGTTCCATAATTGGTTTTAACGGAGAAATTACTTCTGTGAACATATACCCTGCAAACATGGTAAACGACAGGATTACAAGAGCAGTCCAACGCGCTTTTTTAGAATCGCGCAGCGTTTGTTTTACTAATTTAGTCATGTGATTTTTTTAATAGATTTTTTCTGAGCCGTTAAAAATATAAAAAATTATAAGCTATAAAAATGACATAAAAAAAGGGTAACACAAATTGCTACCCTTACATAAATTATTTTGAACTAACTGATTTTATTGCTCCCGTATTTTGGTTGTATTCAATAGCATACGAACCATCCAGAAGATTTAAAGGTAATGGTGCAATTGCTCCGAATTGTGCAATCGTTAATCTTGAGGTGGCAATAACATTCATATCGTTGATTAGTTTTACGTTTGCCCGGCCCGGAATGCGGTAAAAAATTCCTGTTTCACCTGCTTCCGGATTTTCAGATTCGGATAATCCCTCACCTTTCTGTGTCAATGCTTTATCAACCTCAAACTCTATCATAACAGGTTTTCCGGACAAATCTGATGGAGGAACAATCCCGTTTTCTTCAGAAATTCTAAAAACTGCTTCGCTTTTTCCGCCGTTTTTAGGAACATAATCAAAACTAAATTCAGCCTTTTCATAAGAAACCCGGCCGGTAAACAGACTTAAATATTTCTCTTCAATATTCTTTAGTTCTTTTAAACTTATTTCATAAGCCTTCCCGTCGGGATGAAGTTCGTCAACCAACCCTGTGGCAATTTCATATTGAAAAAGACGGCTTTCCAAAACTTTCTCTGCAGCCTGACTTATTTTTTGTTCTTCAGGAATTCTTACCGGGCGAAAGTTATTGGTAGAATCACCTGCAGTATATAAAGGAGAATCAGTGTAATATTGCAAATAACTGTAATCACCTAATTTCTCTGGTTGTCCTACTACATTTGTTCTGACTTTATCTTTTTTGCCATTAGCAGCTTTTGCATTTATTCCTGCAATACATCCATCAGATGACAAGCTAATCAAAGAAGCTCCATCACCCATTGCTTTATAAGCTTGTTCCGGATCCGGCTCAGAATATAAATCAAATTCTACATCTTTTATCACCCATTTTATTTCTGGCCTGGTTTTAACATTCTTAATTCCCAGTAATTGATCAGCATAAGCAGCATAGGGCCCCGGCTGAAAAGTTTCTTTTATCGCCTTAACTTTTACATTAATAACATTTCGTGGAAGTGTATAAACAACTCCTTCAATATAGGTTGGTTCAATAACCTCATCCTGCTTTTTTCTTTGGCCAAAAACAGGAACAGCCAAAACAACTGCAAATAATATTGCTAAGTATTTCATATATAATTATTTAATATTTATTAAAATTTAAAATCGAAGTGGATAAAATAATCCTCTTTTATCGCCTTACATTTTATTTGTTCCGATTAAAGAACTAAAACTCAAAAGTATTAAAATTATTATTCTGATTTTGTATTTACAGTAAGAAATGCCTCGCCCAGAAAATCAATAATATCGGAAGCTATTAATGCCACCTCGGATTTCTTTTTGACTGCCAGATCTCCTGCCAGTCCATGCATAAAAACGCCTATTTTTGCTGCATCCTCAGGAGAATAACCCTGTGATAAAATACCAAGAATAACACCTGTTAAAACATCTCCACTTCCGGCTGTTGCCATTCCCGGATTTCCGGTTGAATTAAAAAAAACTTTACCCTCAGGTGTAGAAATACTTGTAAATGCCCCTTTTAAAACAACAAATACCTTATTGCTTTTTGAAAATTCAATTTGCTTTTGGATATTGTGATATGAATTGCTTGTTTCGCCAACCAATCTTTTAAATTCTCCGGGATGTGGTGTTAAGACTGAACCTTCAGGTATTCTTCCAATCCACTCAGTATTATTTGACAATATGTTTATTCCGTCGGCATCTATAACAAGGGGTTTTTCTGTTTTTTCCAATAGTTCGCCAAACGCTTTTTGTGTATTCTTATTCAGCCCAATTCCAGGACCAACTCCAACCACTGAAAATTGTTCGAGACCAGGAAATTCGGTAAAAGCATAATCATGTTGATCGATATTTACCATCGCCTCCGGAACCGCAGTTTGAATAATCTGGCATCCCTGATGTGGAATATGTGTGGTTAAAAGTCCTGCTCCTGCACGTAAACAAGCTTTTGATGCTAAAACAGAAGCTCCCATTTTTCCCACACTTCCTGCAATAAGTAATGCATGACCAAAAGTTCCTTTATGTGAAAACCGCGGACGCTCCATTAACAATTCACTGATGTTTTCTTTTGTTAACAGATAAAAATCGGATGACAATTCTTCTATTCCTTTAGGGTGCAAACCTATTGGCAGCACTTCAGTTTTCCCAGTAAATTTTTCGTTTTCAGCAAAAAGAAAACTGATTTTTGGAAACTGAAAAGTTAAAGTGAAATCAGCTTTTATAATATTCTCCGGATTATTTTTTGAATTATCCTCACCCATCAATCCGCTTGGAATATCTATAGCTACAACCTTATTTTGTAAATGATTTATTGTCTTCACAATTTCGGCAACAAAACCTTCCAAAGGCCTTGTTAAACCAGAGCCAAATAATCCATCAATAATGATATCGGACTTTCTAACATTTGGAAAATCCTGAATACTTTTAATCCTTTTCACCTCTACTCTTTTTTGCTTTTCCAAACGATGAAAATTAATCAACGGTGAACCATTTAACTCTTTTCCTAAATCAAGCAAAAAAACAGAACTTAAATAATCCAAATCAGCCATCTGTCTGGCAATCGCAAGCGCATCTCCCCCATTATTTCCCGGACCTACAAAAAACAATAACCTCCGTTCCGTACTTATTTTTTTTACCAACCATCCTGTAATTTGTAAGGACGCCCTTTCCATTAAATCGATATCAGAAACGGGTTCGTTTATGATTGTATATTTATCAAGTTCAGCGATTTGTTTTGTAGTGAATAGTTTCATTTTGCTATGGAAAACTTTTGTCCGATTTATTTTCTTGTGGATAAAAGTAAAGTTACAAAATTTCTGCAGGAAAAAATTTTAACAGTTGCTTTACTATAGCTTGCTAAAAAGTCAGAAAGATAAACCATACTAAAGTTAAAAATGTTACAGGTTTTTAAATTCATTTTTAAAAAATTTATAAAAACAAATAAGTTATAGATTATATAGTTGCACGAATCCGGAAATATTAACCGATTTAATCTGATGCTAATCACTACTCAAAAGTTCAAAATATTTTTATATTTGCCGACCATAAAAAATTCATTAACAATACTATAAAAATTAAATATTATGCTGAAAGCACATCCGAAAGGACTAATGGTTTTATTTTTTACTGAAATGTGGGAACGCTTTGGCTATTACCTTCTTCTAGGAATTTTTACACTCTATATGATTGCGCCGGAGACGGCCAGGTTCCCGGGATTAGGTATGAGCAACATGGAAGCTGCTGACATTTACGGAACATTTTTAGCACTGGTTTATCTTACTCCATTTATTGGGGGATTAATTGCTGACCGGGTTATAGGTTACCGAAAGTCAATTTACATTGGCGGATTATTAATGGCTGCAGGTTATATCGGTCTTGCTATTCCAAACAGTATGCTTGCTTTTTATCTTTCATTGTTGCTGATAATTCTGGGAAATGGATTGTTCAAACCAAATGTTTCTGTGTTACTGGGTAAATTATATGAGCGCCCGGAGTTTGAACACATGAAAGATTCGGGTTACAACATTTTTTATATGGGTATTAACTTTGGTGCCTTTATCTGCAATTTTGTAGCTGCCTGGTTGCGACTCACATATGGCTGGGGTTGGGCATTTGCAGCTGCAGGAATTGGATTAATTATTTCAGTTATCTGGCTTGCCTTTGGTGTCTACAGATTGCCGGAGATTAAAGAAGCTGACAAGATTTCACCAAAACGTCCGGAAGATCAGTCATTGGCAAGATTATTTACAGTATTGCTTGTTCCTGCTTTTACAGCAGCAGCAGTTGGATGGTTGATACCCGGTGATATTTTTGGCTCTGATTCAAATGACGCATTTATTTTCTTTACCCTTCCTGTACTTCTGTTTTTCTTTAATGTTTGGCGTTCTGCCGATAAAAAAGAAAAAGCACCGATTGCAGCATTACTATCGATTTTTGGAATTGTAATTATTTTCTGGGCGGTTTTCCATCAGAATGGTTCGGCGCTGACTTATTGGGCAAAAAACAATACAAAACGTGAATTAAGCCCTGCAATGGAAAAAGTGATTAATGTGGTTGCCAGTTCAGAAGAGGTTTCAACTGTACCGAGAGAACGTCAGCTTGTTGGATTACATGGCGAAGATTTAGGAACGGAAATGGGTGGCAGTTATTATTTTGATAATTATAATAATGAGTTACCTGCAGGAAATCTGGATGGGAAACCTGAAGATTTAACAGATGACGAATGGGCTAAAATAAAGGAAGAAGACCATAAGAAATATGGAAAAATTCAGCTATGGCCAACCGAGTTACAGGCATCAATTAATCCATTTTTTGTTATTGTTTTAACACCCCTGGTAGTAGGTTTTTTTGGTTTTCTACAACGACGAAAAAAAGAACCTTCGACACCGGGGAAAATTGCCTGGGGAATGCTAATATCGGCTGTATCATGGTTGGTAATGGTAGTGGCAGCTATCGCTTCAGGAAATGGCCTTGATAAAGCTTCTGTTGCATGGTTATTTGGAGTTTATGGTGTTATCACAGTTGGAGAACTGCTCTTAAGTCCAATGGGATTATCACTGGTCTCGAAAATGGCACCAAAACGAATTGCCGCACTTATGATGGGAGGCTGGTTCCTTGCCACAGCAATTGGCAATAAATTGTCAGGAGTTCTTTCAGGATTATGGGATTTATTTGAGAAAAAATCAAACTTCTTCCTTACCAATGCAGTTTTAACTTTTGCAGCATTTGCATTAATACTGGTATTGTTGCCATGGTTAAAACGTGTATATAACGAACATGTCGGACAGGGAAAATAAAACTTTAATTGAAAGGAGTAGTTAATAACTGCTCCTTTTTTAAATCCCTTACTTTATTTGAATTTGTTTGAAAACAGGCAGGATGTATTTTTCAAATATATATCAAATCAACCTATTACAATAACTCCTGTAAAAAATAAAAGTAAACCTGTTAATATGATTAAAAACAATATTAACAAAGTCAGAATCATTGCATTCCGGATAGCTCTGTTTTTTCTTTTGGTAATTATCAACCTTGCCGTGTTGTTAATCTTCTCAACAAGTTTATATAAAACATCACCACTATCCTTAATTATGTAATCCAACGCCCCCGACTTCATCGATTCAATTGCCACACTAATATCATTATTAGATGTTAAAAAAATAAACTCCGATTTTTTACTTTTTTTCTTTACTGCTTTTAGAACATCCAAGCCGTTTGTATCATCCAGAAAATAATCCTGAATTACTATGTCCGGTTTTTCGCCGTTTAAAACGGTTTTAATACAATCATTGCCTGTGGTAAAAGATTGTATATTCTCGTATTTGTGTTTTTTCAGATAATCGCAAACCATTCGATTGAAAAGCAAATTATCCTCTACCACAAAAATCAGCATAGATTTTTTTGGTTCCATATTTTTAAGGTTTGTATATACATCTTCAAAGCCAAGTGCCAAATTAATCATTTTCATCTATTTGGCAACAATAATTGATAAACGAATTCAATATTAGTACATCATTGATTTTTTATTCCGATACAGTTGGTTATTCAAATTTTATTATTTTAACAAGAAAATCATGGCCCGAAATTCAATCGTAGTAATACTCTTCGCTTTTTTATCAGCATGTTCATTAAAACCTAAAACTGAACTCCATCCTGAATTCAAAACTTATTTCGATGAATTCGAAGTCGAAGGTTGTTTTCTGTTATATGATTTTCAAAAGGATAAAACAACAATATATAATCCTGACAGATGTGAACAAGGTTTTCTTCCTGCTTCCACTTTTAAAATGGTAAATACCTTAATCGGACTGGACAATGGCATTATTACAGGAGAGGATTTTATCATCCCATGGGACAGTGTCCATCGTCAGATTCCCGCATGGAATCGGGAGCATAATCTTCCATCGGCTTTTAAAAACTCTGTAGTTCCATGGTATCAGGAACTGGCCAGAAAAACAGAACTTGAAAAAATGCAAAAGGGACTTGAAAAAGCACAATTTGGAAAAATGGATGTTTTGGATAAAAACCTCGATCTATTCTGGCTTACGGGAAATTCAAGAATTACACCTCTGGAACAACTGGACTTTCAAAAACGCCTGGTTAAAAACGAACTACAGTTTAAACAAGAAGATATCAATCTTCTGAAAAAGATTATGATTCTGAAAGAATCTTCAGAATTTATTTTGCGTGGTAAAACGGGCTGGGCAATTATGGATGCTACAAATATTGGATGGCTGGTTGGATACATAGAAACCAAGAACAATACTTATGCCTATGTTCTTAACGTTGAATCGGATGCAGATGATACAACATTATTCTCAAAAAGCCGGACTGGTATTACTGAAAAAATCATAGCACATCTTGGATTGATGTAAACCTGGCTACTTTAAGTTAGCAAAAGTGTTATTTCAAAAATACCTGGCAAATAAATTACTTTTTTGTATGAAAAATTTCAATAAAAGACATAAAAGCTTTTGCTATATTTGAGTATCTCTGATAAAACAAAAACATAAACTATGAATTCATCTTCTTTCAGGTTACTCATTATTTTTCTCATACTGACACAGGTTTTTATCTCTAATGCCCAAAAAGACGTAAAGTACGTGATTGCAGAAAATATTCAATACCGTACTCAACAAGAAGAAAAAAATGATGAATATATTGCAGAGCGTTGCAAACTGGACATCTATTATCCGTCCAATAAAGATGGATATACTACTGTAATTTGGTTTCATGGAGGAGGAATTACCGGTGGTAACAAGTATATCCCTGAAAAATTAAAAGAAAATGGGATTGCCATTGTTGCCGTAAATTACAGATTGTACCCCGGAGTTAAATGCCCAATCTATATTGAAGATGCTGCCGCTGCCGTTGCCTGGGTTTTTAATAATATTGAAGATTATGGAGGAGATAAAACAAAAATTGTAGTATCGGGTCATTCGGCAGGTGGATACTTAACCAGCATGGTTGGATTGGATAAAAATTATCTGGAGGAACACAATATTAATGCCGATAAAATTGCAATGCTAATC
>ENA-ORCQ01000360-ORCQ01000360.1-marine-metagenome-genome-assembly--contig:-NODE-360-length-11915-cov-4.682548_pt1 | contig 11915 bp, 10 predicted proteins | sample MGYA00237780_ERZ508510 | MGnify/ENA primary metagenome ERZ508510 (study PRJEB26181, sample SAMN06268981) | marine metagenome | isolation source: Tt an E2 anaerobic enrichment on eucalyptus from sediment...
TGTATTTGTATTAGTGTAAAAACAGAAACGTAATACCACTAAATAAGGTTAGCGCCTGGGGCGCTTTCGTTCAACGTTTGTGTAACCCAACAAGTTGGTTTATATTTTTATTATCAGGTTGGTTTATAAGCCTTAAATGGGTCTGTAATCCAACTTTATTATTTTTTCTGATGATTTGAAAGTCTGAGTTCATGAATTTTTGTTTGGGATAAAAGTAGCAATCTTATGTTAATAATTCAATTTTATAAGCTAATAAGAAGAAGGCTATTTATTATTTGAATTCTGTTCCTGAACGCGAAAAATATTTTAACTTTAACTTTCATAAAAACTAAACCAATTCTACAATGGAATCAAAAAAAATATCTATTAACCGCCGTACATTTATTGGTGGTGTATCAACTGCTGCTGTTGGTTTAACCATTGTTCCTTCAACTGTGCTTGGAGGAAAACATGTTGCTCCAAGTGATAAAATCAATGTTGCCTATATTGGGCTGGGAACACAGGGTTTACGTCAGTTAGCCGATTTAATTGAGATACCTGATGTGCAAATTACTGCCGTTTGTGATCCGCAACGTAAAGCCATCGATTATTTCGACTGGGGTCCAACCGGTCTGCGCGACCAAATGCGAAAGCTAATGGGAAAACCAAACTGGAATACCGGGGGAAACAATACTATTCCCGGAGGTTTGGAAAATGGAAAAGAAATTGTCGATGGATATTATGCCAAAGAGGGGAAAAGTTATCGGTGCAATGCATATACCGATTTCAGGGAATTGCTGGAAAAAGAAAAAGACCTGGATGCAGTTCAGGTAATGACACCCGACCACTTGCATGGAGTAATTTCTGTTGCAGCTTTAAAAAGAGATATTGCTGTTACCGTACATAAACCCATTTCAAATCGTTTGCTGGAAGGCAAAAAAGTAATCGATCTGGCCAATAAAAAAGAAGTTACCACTCACCTGATGCCTTGGGATTCCAATGATCCGGATATGCCCAAAGTGATGGAGCTGATAAACAGCGGTGCAATTGGGGAATTGAAAGAAGTTCATAACTGGTCTTTCCGTCCGGTTTGGCCACAATATGCTCAAATACCAAAAGACACCCCAAAACTGCCGGAGGGTTTCGACTGGGATTTATGGATAGGACCGGAAGAGGTTCGTCCTTATCACCCGCATTATACGAACATGACTTTCAGGGGTTGGTACGACTTTGGCGGTGGTTCAATGGCCGACATGGGGCACTACAGTTTATGGACAGTTTTTGAACATCTGAAATTGGGTAAACCGACCATTATTGAGCCAAACTTTAGTCATGTTTGCGATATTAACAAAAGTGGGGCAGCATATAAAATCAATAATGATTTTAGCTTTCCGTTTGCCAGTTCCTGCAGATTTAAATATCCCGCTGTAGATGGCCGTCCGGCAATTGATTTGGTATGGTACGACGGTGGTATGCGTCCTCCTGTCCCCAAAGAGTTTTATGAGCAGGGCGTGGATTTCCCATCGGAAGGAATGATGTTTGTTGGAACAAAAGACACCATTTTAACCAGGGGATTTAAGGTTAGCAATCCTTATCTCCTGTCTAAGGGTGTAAAACAAACCAGGGAGGTTTCTGCAGCCGCAGGTGCCGTAAAATTAAAAGGTGTTGAACGTTTTATCGAAGGTGTAAAAGCAGGTAAACAAATAGAAGGAGGTTTCCGTCAGGCCTGGCCAATTACAGAGGCTGTTAACTTGTATGCCGCAGCTTTACGCTCTCACAAAACCCTACTATACGATGCTGAAAATATGAAAATCACCAACGATAAAAAAGCCAACGAATATCTGGACAGAAATTATCGTAAAGGTTGGAGTTTAGATGAAGTTTAATCCTTCGACTCCGCTCAGGATGACTTTTAAGAGTTGAAAGTTGAAGGTTAAATAAAACTAACTTTAAAAAACAGGTATAAACCAAAACATATGACATCAAGAAGAAAATTTATCAAAACCACAGGCGCCGCTATTGGCTCTGCCACAGTGCTGGGATCATTTCCTTTGGGTTTAGGCAGTTGCTCCTCTGCACCAAAAGAATTTGGATTCCAGGTCTGGACCATAAGAGAAAGTTTGATCGAAGATTTTCCGGGCACTTTAAAAAAGATGGCCGGAATGGGTTACAAGCAGGTTGAAATGTGTTCTCCGCTTGGTTATACAAATGCAGGATTTGGGCCATTAAACAGCTACAGCGGAGCTGAAATGCGCAAGATTATAGAAGACTGTGGATTAAACTGTACAAGTTCGCATTACAATATGGGCGAATTGCGCGATAGCCTGGATAACAGGATTGAGTGGGCAACCCAGCTGGGAATGAAACAAATTGTGGCATCCAGTTTCTGGTTACCAAAAGATGCGCCTATGGATGAATTTAAAAAGGCGGCTGATGAGCTCAATAAAATAGGAGAAAAAACAAAAGTAGCCGGACTTCAAATGGTATTTCATAATCATCACGGTGAATTTGAAAAAAGAGGAGATAAACTGATTTATGATGTGCTGCTTGAGACTTTTGATCCGGAACTGGTAAAATTACAATTTCAGGTGGCAGTAGTAGATATCGGTTACAAAGCTGCCGATTATTTCAGAAAACATCCCGGTAGATTTATTTCGGCGCATTTGGCAGATTACTCTGAAAAGCTGGAAAAACAGGTTCCGGTAGGTGAAGGTATTGTTGATTGGAATGACTTTTTCAAGGCAGCAAAAATTGGCGGAGTACAAAACTATTTTGTTGAAATGGCACCTGTTACTTTCGCATCCAGTGCGGAGTATTTGGCGAGTTTGTAACTCTCCGTTTTTGCCTGAAGCTGAAGCCCGTTAAGCGGAGCTTCCGGCTCAAACTGTCCTCCTGAATTCAAGGGGACAGTTGAGGAAAAGGAGCGGCTTGACCGATCCTTTTGCGAAACAGGGGGTAGATAGGAAATTCCAAATCTCAAAAAAACTACAGTGAGAAACACAATTAGTATTCTTTTTACAATATTCATTTTTGGGTGTTCCGCTAAGCAGGAACAACCCAATATCGTCTGGATATGTGCCGAAGACATTACCACCATGCTGGGGTGTTACGGAGATCCAAATGCACGTACTCCAAATCTTGATGCTTTTGCAGAAAAAAGTGTAAGGTTTACCAATGCTTATGCAACTGCTCCTGTATGTGCACCGTCACGCTCGTGTATCGTTACAGGCGAATATGCAACTTCTCTGGGAACACAACATTTACGTTCTGAAGTGCAGATACCGGAATCTGTTATTCCTTTCCCGAAACTGTTACGTGAAGCAGGTTATTCCTGTACCAATTACGATAAACAGGATTACAATTTTACGGATACAACCATTTGGAACGAATCATCAAAAAATGCACATTGGAAAAACAGAACCGAAGGGCAACCTTTTTTTGCTGTTTTTAATATTGGAATTACACATCAATCAGGAATTTTTGGTGATGATCAAACTTATCAAAAACGAATCTCGAAATATGCTTCTCACATCAAAAAAGTAAATTCTGAAAGTCTGCAAATTCCACCCTATTTCCCTGAATCAGAAAAAATCAGAAAATTATGGGCACGTTATTATACCAACGTTCAGATAATGGACATACAGTTTGCTGAACGAATTGCTGAACTGGAAAAGGAGAATTTACTGGATAATACCATTGTGTTTTTTTATTCCGACCACGGAACAGGCATGCCACGGGCAAAAAGGGCATTGTATGATTCAGGATTAAAAATCCCGCTTTTGGTTTACGTTCCCAAGAAATATGCTAAAAAGTTCAATATGAAAGCCGGGACAGAAAACAATAGAATGTTGAGTTTTATTGATTTTGCCCCAACCATACTGGAACTGGCGGGAGTTGAAATACCTCAGCAACTGATTGGTAAACCTTTTATTTCTTATAAGGATGGGGAGGACAAAGAATATGTGTTTGGTACATCCGACAGGGTAGATGAAGCCTATGAAATGGCGCGGACTATTAGAACAAAAAAATATCGCTACATTCGGAATTTCTTGTCCTATACACCTCTTTTGCAACCCAATTTTTACAGCGACAAATCGGCAATTATGAAGGAGTTGTACAGATTCAGAAACAGCTCTGCTTTAACACAGGAGCAGCAAACATTGTTTCAAAATCAACGTCAACCTGAAGAATTGTATGATTTAGAAAAAGATCCTCATGAAGTGAATAACCTTGCAGGAAATCCTGAATACGAAACCGTTTTGAAAGAAATGCGAATCCACCTTCATGATGAAATGGTAAAAAGCTTTGATACGGGACTAATGCCCGAACCCGAAATGATGAACTTGTCAATGGATTTAACACCCTACAAATTAACCAGAAATGAAAAAATATACCCGATTCAGGAAATTCTGAAAGCATGCGATTTAACGGTAAAACCTGATTTGACGGAAAGTGAAATTATAGAAAAATTAAACCATAAAAACGGATTTGTACGTTACTGGGCAGTGGTGGCAATTGAATGTATGGAAGAATATTCTCCGGCAATCTTATCGGAATTGGATAAATTGTTACAAGATGAATTAAAAACAGTTCAGATAGAAGCTGCAAAAACATTAATTAAAGCAGGAAAAATTGAAAATATAAACACCATATTAAAATTTATGGAAGATGAAGATAAAACCGTTCAGCTTTTTGCCACACGTGCATTTGAAGAGATATGGAAAAATCTTCCGGGTATACCCGATAAAGTAGAAAAAATTTATGCTTCACTAAAAAAATCTACGGATGGGAAATGGTATGGCCATGATTTATATGCTTTTTGGTCACTTTCTCAGGTGTTTAACGACGAGAGTATAAAAGCACCTGAAAAGGTTAACTATGGAAAATAATCTTGTTTATGAAAATCAATTATTCGATCCTTTTAATTTCCTTGCTTATTTTGTTATCCTGTAACAGGAATTCCGATAAATACATTTACAAACCGGTAATAGCAAGTGGTTGGTGGGAAATTACAGGAAATCCTGACCTGGGTGAATACTCCAGTGAAAAACAGGAACCTGTTGATTTTGGAGTTTGGCAGGCAGCCGACGGAACGTGGCAAATCTGGTCTTGTATAAGAAAAACAAAATGCGGTGGTAATACACGGCTGTTTTATGGTTGGGAAGCAAAAAATTTGACAGATACCATGTGGAAACCACAAGGGATTATGATGGAAGCAGATACCACCTTGGGGGAAGTTTTCGGAGGCTTGCAGGCTCCGCATGTTATAAAAAAGGATGATTGGTTTTATATGCTCTACGGGGGTTGGGCTCAAATTTGCCTGGCAAAGAGCAAAGATGGAAAAAACTTTGACAGGGTAATCAATGAAAAAGGTACTACAGCATTATTTTCAGGTCCGTTTATAAATACACGCGATGCGATGACTATACAAATCAAAAACAAATATTACTGTTATTATACCGGGCATTTGATGGAATTTAAACCCGGAGAAATCAGGGCAGCCATATTTTGTCGTACCTCAGAAAACCTGATGGATTGGGACGAACCTGTTATGGTTTCGGGCGGTGGCAAATTTGCCGAAATGGATTCGTGGGGAGGTGGAGATGCTGAATGCCCCTTTGTTGTGCAAATCGAAAACAAGTATATTCTGTTTCGAAATATTGAATACGGTCGAAATAATCTGAATGTTCAGTACAACTCTGATAATCCGTATTATTTTGGAGTAAATAATGATAGCTTATATATGGGGCAATTAAAAGTTGCCGCTCCGGAAATTGTAAAGCTTGGAGACGAATATTTTATCTTTTCGCTTAAAGAATCTCTGGATGGAATAAAAGCTGCAAAATTGAAATTTGAAAAAATTAAAACAGAACTTTAAAGAAATGGGAATAAGATTTAGTGAAAAAATTGTTTTGGTGACATTGTTTTCTTTATTTGGATTTTTTAGCACTTCTGCTCAAAATAAATTACAAAACCCAAAAACTGTAATACCGGTAATTAAAAACAATCCCCCTTCTGATGCGGTAATATTATTCGATAAAGGAACACTGAAGAATTTTGTATTTGCAAATGACAGTACTCTGGCGGTATGGAAAGTAAAAGGTAAAAAATTTACTGTTCTTCCGGAAAGTGGAAATATTATAACAAAAGAAAATTTTGGTGATATACAGTTACACATTGAATGGAAAACACCTAAAGATGCTGTAAAATTCGATGGACAAAAATCAGGTAACTCAGGAATTTATCTGATGGGGAAATATGAGGTTCAGGTACTGAATTCGTATAAAAAAATTACGGACGCCGATCGTCAGGCAGGTTCGGTTTACAAACAGCATGTACCCCTGGTAAATGCCGCATTAAAACCCGGCAAATGGCAAACCTACGACATTGTTTTTGAAGCACCGGAGTTTGATGAAAATGGAATACAAGTCAAATCACCCATTTTAACTGTTTTTCATAATGGTGTGCTTATTCAAAACCATGTTGAAATAAAAGGGCCAACAATTGCTTATAATGAAAATATTCCGGAATCAGCAACAACAGGGCCAATAATGTTACAGGACCATAACAATAAAGTTAGTTACAGAAACATCTGGATTAGAAAACTATGAAGAACAAAAGCAGAAGAGATTTTATAAAAAAAGCGGGAATAGCTGCAACATCATTAATAGTGGTGCCTACAATAGTACCGGTATCATGTTTGGGAAGAAAAGGTCAAACAGCTCCATCCGACAGAATAAATGTTGCATTTATAGGTGCGGGCAACCAGGCTGAAAATGATATCAAATCCTTTTTAGCCGACGACCGGGTTCAGGTAACAACCATTTGTGATGTAAACAAAATGAGCAAAGGTTACTGGAGCGACAGATGGGGCGGACGGGAATATATTATGCGCCTGACAAACAAACATTACTCCGAAAAATTTGGTCGAAAATACGATGCTACAGTTGGTGTCGAAGATTTTCGTGAAGTACTCTCCGATAAACAAATCGATGCAGTTGAAATTGTTACACCCGATCACTGGCATACCATACCGGTATTAATGGCAGCAGCTGCAAAAAAGGATATTTATTGTCAAAAGCCATTGTCGTTAACCATTGCCGAAGGCCGTGCCATGAGCGATGCAGTCAAACATCACGACGTGGTGTTTCAAACCGGCAGCCAGCAACGTTCAAATGCTCATTTCCGCAGAATTTGTGAGTTGGTTGTAAATGGCAGAATAGGTGACATACATACGGTAATTTGTGGTTTGCCGGCCGGAACACCGGATTTTGGGAAAAAGGCTCATCTTACGGATATAGCACCTGTACCGGAAGACTTTAATTACGACATGTGGTTGGGGCCGGCTCCCTATGTACCATACAGACCTTGTAGTTCACATGTTAATTTCAGATGGGTACTGGATTATTCAGGTGGACAGTTAACAGATTGGGGAGGCCATCATCCTGACATAGCTCAGTGGGGAATGGAAACTCAATACACAGGTCCGGTAAAAATACAGAATGCAAAAGGACAGTGGTCGAAACACCCGGTATATAACACCGCAACCCAGTTTTATTTTGAAAGCATGTTTGAAAATGGTGTTAAGCTTGTAATTGAAAGTGGGAAAAATCATGGAGTGACTTTTATTGGTAGCGAAGGAAAAGTTTGGGCTAACCGACAGGCACATAAAATAGAACCTGAATCGTTGGCTGATACGGTAATAGGAGAAAATGAAAAACATCTCTATAAAAGTGATAATCATTTTAAAAATTTTATCGATTGTGTGATTTCGCGTGAAGAACCTATCGCACCTGTTGAGGTTGCGCATCGTTCAATAACCATTGCACATTTGGGAAATATAGCTATGATGTTAAATACCGATTTGGATTGGGATCCGGTTTCGGAAAAAGTTACCAATGTTCCTGAAGCGAATAAGATGCTTTCACGTAAAATGAGAGAACCCTGGGATAAAATATATAAAGAATATAATGTGAAGCCCGTTTAAATAATTAAAAAGTTCGTATGAAATTCAAAAGTTTAAAAATCATTGTTTTGATAATGTTTTTATCAATGTTTGTTCATCCACTATCGGCACAACAAAAGGCATACTCGGTAAAAGTAAAGAACCTAAGCGAAATGAACTACCTGTTATACGAACCCAGGGCAATTAAAGAAAAAGTACCTCTTTTGGTTTTTTTGCATGGAGGTGGCGAAAGTGGAGATAACATTGAAGTCGTAAAAAAACACGGTCCTCCAAAACTGATTGATGCAGGAAAGGAATTTCCTTTTTATGTTTTATCGCCTCAAAATCCTTATGAAAAAGGTTTTTGGGATGACAGAGCTGTAATGGAATTGGTGGATAAAATCGTAAAGAATAATAATGTTGATGAAAACAGGATTTACCTGGCCGGATTAAGCCGTGGAGGCTATGGCGCATGGCGGCTGGCAATGAACAATCCCGACAAATTTGCTGCTATGATCGTAGTTTGTGCAGCCAGCTCACCAAAAGGTTATGCCAATTGGATTAAGCATATTCCTGTTTGGATTTTTCATGGAGAAAAAGACAGGGTAGTTCCTGTTTCCGAATCGATGCAAATGGCCGAGACTTTAAAAGATTTGGGAGCAAATGTTAAACTAACATTGTATCCCGAGGCAGACCATGATTCCTGGACAGAAACTTTTAACAATGATGCAGTTTATGAGTTTTTGTTAAATTATAGTAAATCCAAAGATTAAAAAGATTATTCTTTTTCAAGTTTTGAGAGGATAAATTCAAATTTTCCCATGGTTACAAAATACGAGAGTAAATCAAGTTCCTGATCGCTTAAATATGATTCTTCCATTAAAAAGTCAAGCGCATCAAGTAATTCAATGTTTTTTGTTTTTGTGGCATAAACAAACATAAACATAAAAACATGGAAAATTTCAATACGATGCAGCGATTTACGGCCGGGAAAATATGTTTCTATGATGGATTCAATTGTAACACCATTACTAAGTTCTGTTTTTTCAACGTAATTACTTATCTGGTTTAATAGTTTTATTAACGGATAATTGGGGAATTTATTAATATACTCAGTTAAGAGTGATTTATAATCAATAGAATTCGTTAACCTTAAATGGGTTAGTTGAAGAAAACAAATACCTGGATTATCGGGATGTTTTTTAATAAATTTTTTGAGTTCTTTTTCAGCCTCAGAGGAGTCGTAGATTATGAGGTCGTAAAGACGCTGAAATTTGGATTTTAATGCTTTTTCATCTTCCGGTTTATTACCTTCAGTGGGGAATATATCATTTGTTATAATATCTGTAACTTCAAAATTGTCAAGTTTGTCTATATAAAGATCATATATTTCATCGGCTTTTTCCTGGTCAAGATAATCTTCAATAATTGCCTCTACCAAGTCTGTAAAATCTATTTTTTCTGTTTTATTCAGCTTCTCAAGCCGAACCATATGAGTTCTGAACAATGCAAGTTTTTCATTGGTACTCAACCGGGTATATTTATTCTCAAACTCAACGTCCTTGCTGTCGATATTAACATCCCAGAAATTTTCCAGTTCATCGTACATGTCATTATTTAAGTCATCAACAAACCTGTAATTTCCGGGACCGGCAGTTTCTTCAAGCTGATCTACGATTTGTTTGGCTTTCAGATCACTTTCGAACGGACCGCGCATATACAACGGAAATCCGTTTTCACCGCATTCTATATTTAGTTTTTCAATTTTATCTTCATCTTCTTCGAGCATGTATTTTGTGGTTTTTGAAAAATCCTTTACCGGATTAAATCCATATTTTTTGGCAAAATTCAATCCGGCTTTTACAATATTATGAATCAGTGTATAATCACACTGATCAAAAGACATTTGCTCTGAGATGTTATAGATTTGTTCTCTGTATTTCGTTTCAGAAAGATTATATAAATAGTAGGTATCTTTTATTCCCAAACACATTAAATCGACCAGATATGTGCATAAGATAATTTTACCGTTCGAATCTTTCCTTGACAAAACTGCCTGCACCATTTTTGATTCATTCCAGTTTGCATTTACCCAACATTCGTATACGGGAATGCCTCTTGCTTTTTCCCTGATGTAATTTTCCGGACTAAGCATGTTAATTTTTTTACTCTCTCTCTTCTTTTCTAACATATTTTGTAATGCCGGGGTTTATTCAGTTTTTAGAATTATAGTATTTTTTTATAAAATCTTTTTGAATATTATAGTATTTCTATAAAATTAATCAAGCTTATTGTTCTTCACAAAAAAAGTTTTAAACATGTGTCAAAAAAAATTAATTGTTTTCTGCACCAGAAAATGTTCCAAGATTAGTTATTTCATAATTGCTTAAAACAATTTTTTTATTCGAATCATCATCAACTTTTGTAACTACCATTGTAGATTTTTCTCCGGTTTCTTTGTTTTGAGTTGTTGCTTCAAGCATATACCCCCAACCCATCCCATGAGAGTACAAGGATGTTTTAAACAACATTCCAAAAAAATCTTTCGAATTCATCTTCATATCTTTGGTAATCCAAATATTCGATTCAGTTAACTCGTCATCGTATTTATATTCTTCGCATTTGTAGCCTGCAATTGTTTTTGTTCGCCCCGTTTTACTTACATGAGGATTTGCAAGATAAGCTTCGGGTGTTTCCGACAAATCCAATTCTTCCAGACTTTCATCCTGAACTTCTGAAAAAAATGTTCCCAATCCATAAACTATTCCTGTTTTATCATTATCATTTTCACTAAGTATGATTGTTGCTTTATTTTTTGAATCAATAATGATTAAACCCATTCCCGGATCTGCCATATCTCCCGATACAAATTCATAACCCATAATTCCTGATTCCGGGCTTAAATGAGTTATAAATTCTCCTTCACTTGTTTTTTCTCCTTTACTGTTTTGAGATTCGATATGCATTTGAATAAGATGGTCAAAAGAATAACTTTCTTCAACAGGGACAGGCTCACCGCCAACCCCCATTTTTCTTATCATATCAGTCATACTCCTTTGAGCGCTATCAGAATGTTTTTCTTCATTTTCAGAATCTTCAACTTCTTTAGTAAAAATTGCTTCTTCTGCTTTGTCAAGTTGTTTGTCTATTTCTTTATCGGCTTTTTGCATAGCCCTTTCTTCAACTTTTTCCTCAATTTTTTTCTGGGTTTTTGTTTTAAGGTTTTTAAGCAATCCCTGTCCGGAAATGGGTTGAATAATGGCTATTGAAAATAAGATACCTAAGGTTATTTTGATAACATGTTTCATAAATTCAATTTTGTTTACAGGATTAAATATTATTCAAAAATCGATTATTTTTTCTTACAAGTCAATACCTTATGTTTCTTTTTAAATTTAAGTTTGATATAATTAATTAAATCAGTTCAAGGTAAATGTCAATTCAAAAGAAAATAATTTGAAAATATTTTACTTCAGGGAAGGGCAGGATACAGAATTACATTGAAAAGTATTATTTTGAAAACAAAAATTCAAAAATGAGTAAATCAAATTTTTTGGCATTCGATATAGGTGCATCCAGTGGACGGGCGATTCTGGGAACTTTAGAAAATGGATTAGTGGAATTGCTTGAGGTTCATCGTTTTAAAAATCAAATGACCAAAATACACGGAAATTATTACTGGAATATTTTTAGTCTTTTTGATGAATTAAAAACAGGATTAAAAAAATGTATCACAGAATTTAATATACAGCCCGATTCAATAGGGATAGATACATGGGGTGTGGATTATTCCCTGGTTGACAAAAAAGGCACATTGGTAGGATTGCCCTTTGCGTATCGCGATCACAGAACTGACTCATCGATGGAAGAATTTTTTAAAATTCTTTCTGCCAAAGAAACTTATATGTTAACCGGTATTCAGTTTTTACAGTTTAATACCCTGTTTCAACTTTTTTCGTCGGTAAAAGATAATTATCAGGGATTAAAAATT
>ENA-ORCQ01000363-ORCQ01000363.1-marine-metagenome-genome-assembly--contig:-NODE-363-length-11795-cov-4.029015_pt1 | contig 11795 bp, 7 predicted proteins | sample MGYA00237780_ERZ508510 | MGnify/ENA primary metagenome ERZ508510 (study PRJEB26181, sample SAMN06268981) | marine metagenome | isolation source: Tt an E2 anaerobic enrichment on eucalyptus from sediment...
TACTACCGGGGCAGAAATATTTTGATTAATTTCTATTTTAAACTGTCCTTCAACATTTGTGATAGTACCATTTAAAGTACCTTCCTGAAAAATATTTGCATAGGGTAATGGTTCTTTTGAATCTTTATCGATTACAATACCTGAATAAGATTGTGCACAAAGGTATTCGAGAGAAAGAAAAAATACGCAAGTTATAATCAGGTAGTTCTTCATGGGGAATTTACAACTGGTTAAGAATAATCATTCAAAACAAAAATTGTGCCTCTCAGAGTTAAAAATAACAATTAAAAAAACAACTAGGATAAATTATAAACAAATCCAAACATTTGATTTTCTAAACAATGCGATTCAGCATCCGAATTATAAATTTAAATACATAAATGGAAAAAACGAAAACTTTTTTAAGCAAGAAAGAGTATAAAGAATTACTATTCATAATAATTTTTATCAAAAGTCAATAGTTTAAAAAAGAAAGATAATAAGTTAGAGGTAAATGTTCTGCATAGCATAACAAAGTTTAAACCTCTAATATCTTGTTTAATCACGGAAATAATTATAAACAAAATTATAAGACCTTATGAAAAACATTTATTTTCTTTTTATCATTAGTTTCTTTGGTACGGCTGTTTTTGCACAGGATACAATTCCCGGACAGGTAGTACGCGTTGATACCGTTGTAGTGGAAAAAGTAAGAGTTGATACAGTTGAGGTGCAGGCTCCTGCTGAAAATCAAACCCAGGCTCAGGCACAACAAACCGAACAAAAACCTCAAAACAACAACGCTGCAAGTAAAGTTTATTACGGTGGTTATGCTAACTTCTCGTTTGGAAAGTATACAATTATTGGTATTGAACCGATAATCGGCTTTAAGCTATTACCAAAACTTTCAATTGGAGGAAAACTATCATACGAGTATTTTAAAAATAAAAACTATTCTCCAACACGCGAAGGATCGAATTATGGAATTGGACTGTTTAGTCGTTTGCGAATTGCCAGAAGGTTTTATGCCCATGTTGAATTTTCGGAAATGAATTACAAATTGTTTACCTCTGTGGATGACAGCAACAGGGAATGGATTTCATTTTTGTATGTAGGTGGTGGATTTAGTCAGCCTATTTCGAAAAACACATCCATAAATGCGCAGGTTTTATGGGATGTTCTTCAAAACAAAAACTCACCCTATAAAACTGTAGAGCCTATTTTTAGTGTTGGTATTGCTGCAGGTTTTTAAAATGAATTGAATTGAAGGGAATGGTGGCAGTCACTACTATTTTTTTAACTAGCCATCTTCCCTTTCATCAACATATCAACAGCTTCCTTTAGTGAACCCGCACGAATTACATTTCCTGAGTTCACAAAGTAAATTACATCGGCATTGGCTATCGTATTTAAGCGGTGGGCAATAATAACTTTCGTGGTGGTTTTGGGTAGCTTTTCCAATATTTCTTCCAATAGTTTTTCGGTGATGGTATCAATGTTTGCTGTGGCCTCATCCAGAATCAACAATTCAGGTTTCCGTAAAACAGCTCTCATAAAAGCAATCAGTTGTTTTTGTCCAAGCGATATTCCGTCACCGGTAATATCAACCTTTGTATCCAGTCCACTATCAAAACGCATCAAAAGAGATTCCAGTCCTGAATCGTGCAAAATACTTAGCAATTCTTCTGAGTTAAGATTAACATACTGTTCATTCCCATATAAAATGTTCTCCTTGACTGTGCCGGTAAATAAATAAGGATCCTGTAAAATAAATCCTATTTTCTTAACTCTTTCTTCAGGCGAATATGACCGAATATCGTGTTTATCCAAAATAATTCTTCCTTTGGTAGGGTCATACAGTCTTGATATTAAAGAAGCCGTTGTGGTTTTTCCTCCACCGGTAGGGCCAACAAAAGCATAAGTTTTTCCTTTTCTAAGTGTGAAATTAATTTTATGCAAAACTTCATTTCCACCGGGATAAGAAAAAGATACATCCTTAAATGTAATTTTTGAATCTTCATCGACCATAAAATTCTCTTTTTCTTCAACCTGAATAAGGTTACTTTTTAATTCCAGAATTGTTCTTATTCTTTCCCAGGCTGCCAAAGCCAATTGGAAACTTGCCCACAAAGAAGCCAGTTGTCGCAAAGGGTTATAAAAACTATTTACATAGGCTATAAAGCTGATTAACAAACCTATGGTAAATTGCCCTACTGAAATAAAATAAATTCCCAGTGCCAGAACAATCAGTAAACCCATATTGGAGAAAAAAGTGTAAACCGGAAGAAATATATTATTTGCTATACCTGCTTTTACAGAGGTTTTATAGTTTTCACTGTTGACCGACTCAAATCGTTTCCTGAAATAATCGCGTCGGTTAAATGCCACGATTACCTTAAAATTGTTAAGGCTTTCCTGAACTTCAGAACTTAATTTCCCCACACTTTCCAGGTTGATTTTATTTTTCTTTTTCACCCACTTTGATACAAGTTTAGTAAATATCCAGATAAACAATCCCGGTAAAAGTGCCGCTGCACCCAGTTTAAAATGAATGGATAATAAAAATATTCCGGACCCAATCATAATTAGAACCACGCGAAGAAATTGCATCAGTGATTGAGAAAAAAACTGGTTAACTTTATCAGTGTCATTGTTAATTCTTGAAATTAAATCCCCGGCTTTATTCTGATTAAAAAAATCATAAGGAAGCTCCTGAAGTTTTCCAAAAACCGAGTTTCGCAGTGTAAATAACATCCGTTGCCCTACATTCCCCATAAGTTTGGTTTGCAGGTATCCTGCCACCATGGCAACAACATACATCGCCAGTAAAATTGTAGAATAATAAATTACACCATCAAATTGTTTGGTTTGAATATAATTATCCACCGTGTTCCCGATTATGATTGGTCCGGCCAGATTTAAAAGGGCAGTAATTATCATTGCCACAGAAGCCCATACCAACACATGTTTTTCTTTTACCATGTGTGCAATAAGGCTTTTGGCTGAACTAAAATCAGCTTTCTTTTTTTCGTCAGATTTAAAATCAAGATTGTAGCTCATAATGACTTGTGCTTTTTTGAGATTCATAAATCTGAACATATTCGGGACAGGTTGAGTACAATTCCTCATGCTGGCCAGCAGCAATCAGTTCTCCTTCCATCAGCAAAATTATCTGGTCGAAATTTTTTACCGGGGCGATTTTTTGAGTAACGGATATTAGCGTTATTTCAGGGTAGTTTTTTTGCACGTTTTTTAATATTCTTTTTTCGGTTTGGGGATCAACCCGTGCAGTAAAATCATCGAGCAACAATATTTTAGGATTTAAAGCCAGTGCCCGCGCAAGCATAATTCTTTGTTTTTGTCCACCCGAAAGGCTCGTTCCTCTTTCAGAAACCATTGAATCAAGTTTGCCGGGAAGTGTTTCAATATAAGCATTTAGCTCGGCTGTTTCCAGGGCCTTTTGTAACGATACGTCAGTCACCGAATCACTAAAGGCGATATTCTCTCTCAGGCTCAGGTTAAACATTACACTATCCTGAAAGACCAGTCCAATCTGTTGATGAAATAGTTCCTTTTTGAATTCTTTTATATCAATTCCATCAAATTCCACTACTCCTTCGTTGGCTTGAATTAATCCGGTCAGCAAATACATCAATTGGCTTTTTCCGGCCGCTGTAGGACCAATTATAGCAGTTTTTGATCCTGCTTTTATGCCGATTGAAACATTATCAAGAGCCGGTTTATTATCATATAAAACGGTGATGTTTTTTAATTCAATTTCACCTTTAAGCATTTGTTTTAATGTTCCTTTATCAGCAGTATCGGATGCTTTTAAAACTGAATTAATTCTTTCGTAAGATGCAGTTGCACGAGCGATTAAATTACTCATAAAGCCAATAACAATAATTGGAAAAATGAGAATGGTAACATAACTGTTAAAGGCTGCAAAATCTCCTAATGTCAGACGATCTGTAATTACCATATGTCCTCCAAAAGCAAGAATGGTTAAAACAGCCAGGTTGGCCACGAACGAGATTAAAGGAATTAGTGTTGCAAAAAGTGCAACTATCGAAATTCCTATATCACGGGCTTCGGCACTGGCCTTTAAAAACTTCCGGTATTCAGGAATCTGGGAATTAATTACCCTTATTATTGCCGCGCCCAATATACTTTCGTTTATCACTTTATTCAACCAATCCACAACCTCTCTGCTCTTTCTGAAAAGCACTTTTACCTTTATTAAAACGATATAAAAAGCAATTCCGATAATCGGAATAATCATTAAAACCGGCAGAGCCAGCTGCCAGTTGATTAAAATCAAAAGAATGCAGGTACCCACAATCATAAATACTGACGAAATAATTGAAGCGATACCCTGTGATACAAATATTTTTACAGCATCAATATCTGAAGTCAGATTGGTTAACAATTTTGAGGGATTTGCCTTTTGAATAAACGCATAACTCTGATACGATATTTTATCTGAAAGTTGTTTTCTAAGATTATATCCTACACGTTCAGAAGCATAGGTTTGAACTACCATTTGTAACAAGGAAAAAAGAAATATAATACTTGCGGCTCCGATAAAAACAAACAGTATCAATTGTAAATTGTAATTACCGTCAGTGTAAGAATCAATACCGCGAGCAACAATCATCGGAATAATTAAGTTCGCTGCGTTTCCTACTAAGGCAAAAATCACAAGCAAAAAAACCATTCCCTTATAAGGGTTTAACAACCTGAATATGCCTGATTTGCTATAATTCTTTTTATTTACTGATTTTTTTTCTCTCTCCACAAATTATTATTCCACTACTTTTTTACAAAGAAAACCAAAAACAATTTATTAATATATTTCTTTCTGAAATGAATCCATGGCTTTTTCAATTCTTATTATAAAACCTCATTTGACAAATTAAGTTCGGTACGAACAGAATTATGTTAGTCTAATTTTCCTACTGTTGCATACCCTCTTTCTTTGATTCTTTCAATTTTTTTCTAATAGTTTCATTTTCAATTCTCAAAACCATTTATTAAAAGCTAAAAAATCCATAATTTTGATGAAACCTTTTAACATAACAAGTGTTTTAACACTAAATATCTTAAAACTAATTCAAATGAAAACGATTAAACAACTTGCAAATTTTTCAGTACTGTTAATATTGATCTTATCTTTCTCTTCCTGCAATAATAGCAGTAAAACATCCAAAGAAACTGAAAATACAAATAACAGAGATGAGGTACCTTCGATGAAAATGACAACTGAAATTCCTGAAGGGATCGCAACACCCAATGTTTTACAATCATCGACACTTGGGGAGCTGAATTTCTTTGATGGTATCCCCTATCCTGAAACTGTAGAAAAAGTATATGATTTTATCGATTTAAACAATGCGGTAAATGCATATGTTAATGGTATACAGATTGCTTCCATGGAAGCCATGAAAAGGGGAATTCTGGCTTATGGACCGGCCAATAAAACGGCTATTTTGTTCGAACAGTTAATGGATTCCAAATCCTTATTCCTGACTCCAAATACGACTTCGGTTTATATGGCATCATGGCTGGAACTGAGCGATGAACCCATGGTGATCGAAACACCCCCGGATGTATTAGGAATTATCGATGATCATTGGTTCAAGTATGTTGCCGATTTTGGCCGCTTAGGTCCGGACAGAGCACAGGGAGGAAAATTTCTTATCCTTCCTCCGGGATATGAAGGCAAGGTGCCTGAAGGTTATTTTACTTACAAGGCGAATACTTACGGACATTGGGTGATATGGCGGGGATTTCAAAAGGATGGTAGTCCTAAACCAGCTGTTGAAACAACAAAAGCCACTTTTAAAATATATCCGCTCTCTCAAAAGGATAATCCTCCGGCAATGAATTTTGTGAATGTGTCAGGCAAGGAGATTAATACAATTCACCGGATGGATGCAGGAATCTTTGAAGAAATCAACGCGGTTGTTCAATCAGAGCCTTCTATGGGCGAAAATCCTGAGATATTAGGTTCACTGGCTGCTATTGGCATTAAGAAGGGACAGGAATTTAATCCGGATGAGCGCATGCAGAAAATTCTTGATGAAGCAGCAAAGATTGGGGCTGCTATTGTACGTACTCAAATAGCAAAACCGCGTTCAGAATACATGTGGAAATTTCCCGGTACCCAATGGCTTAATCCTTTGGCTTATAAAAGTTATCTTTTCGAACATGAAGGAGTCAGATTGTTGGATGCCCGGAGCGCATTTCATTTTTATGCAACAGGTATTACTCCTGCCATGTCAATGAAGATTATAGGAAAAGGTTCTCAATATGCAGGGGCTTTTTCCGATGTGAATGGAAACACATTTGATGGAAGTAAAACCTACAAGTTTCATGTGCCGGCAAATCCACCCATGAAGGATTTCTGGTCGTTCACTATTTATGATAACCAGACACGTTCTATGTTACAAACCGATCAGCAGTTTCCCGGAATTGATAATAAAAAAGAGGGACTGGTGCAAAATGATGATGGTAGTTGGGATATATATATAGGACCTGAACCACCTGAGGGGTTTGAAAATAACTGGATACAAAGTGTACCCGGTAAAGGCTGGAGTATTCTTTTCAGACTGTATGGCCCGCTGGAACCATGGTTCGATAACGAATGGTATCCTTCGGATGCAGTATTGGTAGAATAAGTTATTGATTTATTCAATCTATACAACTGTTTTAAATTTCAAAAGAAGTATACCATGAGAAAAATAATTTTTGTTTTAGCAATAGGTGTTTTTATGGCATCTTGTGCTTCTCAAACTTCAGAACAAGCAGAGGACAATAAAAAAGAAGTTCTGAATGGCCAGCCGCCAACAGCGAATAGCTTTGATCAGACCGACGGAGTTCTGGCGAGAGCAAGGGCTGTAGAAGATATCGAATACAAGATAATGGTCCAACGCGCAACACAAGCGGCCATATATTATATGCCTGCGGTTGTTATGGTCGATTTTATCCGGGGAATTCGTCGCGACTTGGGGGGCGATATAAATGATGTGGCCTACCTAAATGCTCCATTGGGATCGGATGATGGTTTCTTAACGGCAAACGATGTAACGGCTTATTCCTGGTCATCGTTAAGCTCGGCACCTGGCCCAATTATCATTGAAGTACCTCCGGCTACCGATAAGGTAAGTTATTTCGGCAGTATTCTCAATGCCTGGTCGCAGCCCATAGAAGATGTAGGCCCTGCCGGCAGAGACAAAGGAAAAGGGGGGAAATACTTACTGCTGCCTCCGGGATACAAGGGTACTAAAACAAAGGCCGACCTGGAGAAAGAAGGTTACTTTGTGTACCAAACAGATACCTACGAGTATGGATTCTCCTTCCGTCCCCGTCTGTACAACAATGCAACCGATAAGGATGCAGGCGATTACGCCCAAAGGGTAAAGATCTACTATCTGTCTGAAGCGGACAATCCGCCGCCAACAAGACATTTGGACGCGACAGAAAAGAGTTACGACTGTCTTCCCTATTACAACTATACGTTTTTTGAAGACATCAATCATGTGGTTCAAAACAATCCCATTCGACCACAGGATAAAGGGGTATATTCGCTTCTAAAGGAACTGGGCATTGAGAAGGGAAAACCATTCAAGCCTACCGAACGACAAAGCAAAGCCATTTACGAAGGCCTGCTACTAGCATATGCATCTATGCAGAAGTATTTTGTAACGCCCGGTAAATCGATGGAGCCACTATGGAAAGATGCAGACGGGAATGCCAAAACCCAGTGGATGTTCTGGCTTTTTGCGCCCGGTCAACCGGAAGCCGGTTTTCCTCATGAAACTGATACTGAGGTTCTGGTGGATGACAGGGCAGCCAAGTACTTCTATGTTACTTATTTGCCAAGATATTTGGGCGGTGGTACATTTTACTTAACCGGACTGTTCGATTCGAACGGCGATTTGTATAACGGCACATCCACCTACAAGCTTAATGTTCCCAAGGATACTCCTGCCAAGGATTTCTGGTCGGTTATTGTATACAGCATGGAAACGAAGAACTTCATCAAGAATGCACCCCGCGTGGGGCTGTCTTCTCGCAATACGGAATCGATGAAAGTGAATGAAGATGGTTCATACGATATTTATTTTGGTCCCAATCCACCCGAAGGATACGAATCTAACTGTATTCCAACAGGGGAAGACTTTTTCTTGCTGTTCCGTCTTTATGGTCCTGAAACCAAGGATTTTTATAAAACCTGGATTTTGGGCGATTTGGAAAAGCTATAGTAATATAAAATGTCCAGTGTAAAACAAGCAGAAATAGAGAGAATTCCGTCAGATTTAAACGATATAATTTCATTCTGCTTGTTTTTGTTTTGTCATCATTTTACAAAATTTGTTTGAGCTAAGTAATTGAATAATCCATTACCAACATTTGAATACACGTTTAATAAATTTGACTATATTCAAGAAATTGATTTATAAGATATTGTGGAAAATCACTATATAACCGAACAAACAACCTCAGTGGAGGAGTATTCAAAATCGCTGGAATATTTAATTCCGGGTTCAACCGTAAGGTCAAAAGTATTGTCAAATAAGTTTCGTTCTTTTGGTGAAGGTTTAGTTTCAGAAGGTTTTTTCCTCGGAAATAATATTACGGAATACCTGGCAGAGATTGAGATACAGAACTCCAATTCCTGCATCTTTTCAATCCCATTGGCTGGACATTATTCAACACATTTATCGCATAAGCATTTCAAGGTGTGCACTCCTGAATCAGGAAACATTTTTTTATGTACAGATAATCTCAAATATAATTCAATCACAGAGGAGGTTAATGACCTGATAGTAATTATAGACTATGATCAGCTTGCGCCGTTACTGGAAAAAAATTATAACATTCAGAACAAGCTGAGCGGAGGCTTTTCATTAAAAAAAAGAAATGGAAAACTACAATTAATTTACAGCCTGATTGAAGATAATTTGCAGGTTTTAAGTTTATCTCCATATTTTCAGTCATCGCTGCTATTTAAATCAAGTGTAAAAGAACTTTCGAAATTACTTCTTTCTGAAATTATTGCAGATTGCCTGAATATTGAATTTAAGTTACAGGATTCTCCGGATTCTGCAATTGTAAGGAATGCAGAAGAACTAATGGATGCCCATCCTGAAAAATATTTCAGTGTTCTTGAAATAGCAGATAGCGTATATACATCACCTCGTAATTTACAGTTGTCATTCAAAAAATACAGGGAAAAAACTCCCATGCAGTTTCTTAAAGAAAGAAAACTTCATAAAGCAAGGCTGTTACTTCTTAACACGAATGGAGATTCTACTATAAAAGAAATTGCTCATGATTCAGGTTTTAGCAATATGAGCAGTTTTAGCAAATATTACCGGGAAATGTTTGGAGAATTGCCTTCTGAAACACTTCAAAAGGTAAAACAAAATTCCTTACACTAATAATTCGAAAGTAGAAAAGAAGGATTTCAAAAGGTTTTCGCTTTTCTTGTACTGCTTATCGTTTTTTTTATAATAAGATATTAAACTGTACATATTTCATAGTGTTAACTTGTAAGAGAACGAAAATAAACAGCTTTCTCTTATGAAAATCTTAACAACTTTATTACTGTCAATTCTATTTTTATTTAGTATTCAGGCACAGGAAAAACCCAATATTGTTTTAGTGTTCCTTGATAACTTTGGTTATGGAGAACCCGGTTTTAACGGAGGTGGAATTCTCCGCGGTGCGCCAACACCACATATGGATAAGTTAGCAGACGAAGGCCTGCGCCTGACCAATTTTAATGTTGAAGTACAATGTACTCCATCGCGATCAGCTTTAATGACTGGTCGTTATGCAATCAGAAGTGGAAACGGTACGGTTCCTATAGGAGAAGGTGTGTATGGATTAGTTCAATGGGAAATAACTATGGCTGAAATGCTTTCGGAAGCAGGTTATAGAACCGGAATGTTTGGTAAATGGCATTTGGGAAGAACCAAGGGGCGTTTTCCAACAGACCAGGGATTTGACGAATGGTATGGAATTCCCAACTCAACCGATGAATCAGTCTACACATCGCTGGATGGATTTGCAGAGAGTGGAGTATCCGAAACTTATGTAATGGAAGCAAAAAAAGGTGAAACTCCTGAAAAAGTGCGTCCTTATCGTTTGGATTATCGCCCGCTTATCGACAGGGATTTAACCGATAAGGCAATGGACTTTATGGAACGCCAGGCAAAAGCAGATAAACCTTTTTTTATCTATCTGCCCTACACTGCTACACATTTTCCTACCATGCCGCATCCCGATTATAAGGGAAAAACAGGTAATGGTCCATGGGCAGATTTGCTCACCCAAATTGATGATTACACAGGCGAGCTATTGGATAAACTGGATGATTTGGGAGTGGCCGACAACACTATTTTCATCTTTACCGCCGATAATGGCCCTGAAGCCCTTGATTTTGAGAGTACAAGTTTGACCGTTGAAACCGCAATTCATGGTTCTGCCGGGCCATGGAGGTCAACCTTGTTTTCCAGTTTCGAAGGCGCTTTGCGTGTGCCTTTTGTAATTCGTTGGCCAGGGAAAATTAAAGCTGGCATTTCGAGCGATGAAATTGTTCATGCTATGGACCTGTATCCCACTCTGGCTAAAATTGCAGGTGGTACAGTTCCTGATGATCGTATTATTGATGGCATTGATATGAGTGATTTTTTCCTTGGACAATCCAATAAATCGGGACGTGAAGGCTTAATCGTTTACATGGGGAATGACATTTTTGCTGTTAAATGGAAAAACTGGAAATTACATTTTAAAGAACAGACAGCCTGGAATGGTAAACTTGAAACCTATACCATGCCCCGGGTTTACAATCTTTATACCGATCCACAGGAAAAAGACAATATTCTGTTCCCAAATACCTGGGTTCCAAAAGTAGCACTTGGGCAACTTACTGAACACATGATTTCGCTTCAAAAATATCCGCCTATTAAAGCGGGTCAGAAAGATCCTTATAAACCAGAAAGTAATTAACGGATGTAAAATACAAATCGAATTATATTGAAACGGAAAGATTTTAAATTCATCGCCAGTGCCATGAATGAATAACATGAATTAAAGCTTTACATAAAATGACGATGGTATTTGGGATATTTATAACAAAACGAAAGCTCAGGAAGAATTCAAGGATAATAGACTGCAAACCATACCGTAAAAAAGTTGGTTCACTGCATTAAGGTTGTAAGTTACGTTGGAACCTTGGATTGAATAACAGGAAACCAGGGGAAATTGAAAAATAAAATAATAATACTTAATCAATAAAATTTAAAGTTATGAAACTTAAAAATTTACTGTTCAGCATGTTTGCCACAACTTTACTGTTTCCAGTAACCGGAATGGCACAGGAAATTAACAGGGAAGTTCTTCCAATTTTAGTACCTGAACCTCCCACTTATTCGGAGTTGGATGTAAGAAACGTTGAAGCTCCACCGCTATTCAATGTAACTGCTCCTAAGGATGCTCCCAATGTAGTTATCATTCTAATTGACGATGTTGGTTTTGGTGCTACCTCTGCATATGGCGGTCCAATTAACACGCCAACTATGGATAGACTGGCAAATGGTGGAATTAGATACAACAACTTTCATACAACAGCCCTTTGTTCTCCCACAAGAATGGCCATAAAAACAGGAAGAAACCATCATACCTGTAATACCGGTTCCATTATGGAAACAGGCACAGCTTTCCCCGGTAATACAGGCTCTTTGCCAAACAGTGTTGCCCCATTGGCTGAGATTCTGAGATTAAATGGATACAGTACGGCGGCTTTT
>ENA-ORCQ01000370-ORCQ01000370.1-marine-metagenome-genome-assembly--contig:-NODE-370-length-11261-cov-3.924893_pt1 | contig 11261 bp, 9 predicted proteins | sample MGYA00237780_ERZ508510 | MGnify/ENA primary metagenome ERZ508510 (study PRJEB26181, sample SAMN06268981) | marine metagenome | isolation source: Tt an E2 anaerobic enrichment on eucalyptus from sediment...
AAAAGTACAGCGTGAAATCGAAAAAATTTTAGGACCGGATTTTCATGTAAAAAACAAATACCAACAACATGATTTAATTTATAAAACCATGCAATCGGAAAAATGGGCTGCCTACCTTATTTTAATTTTTATCCTTGTTATTGCTTCTTTTAATATATTAAGTAGCCTATCAATGTTGATTATTGATAAAAAAGAAGATATTCATATTCTCCGTAGTATGGGTGCATCATCTAAAACTATAGGACAGATTTTTCTTTTCGAGGGTTGGTTGATTTCTATCGTAGGAGCCGTTTCCGGCACTGTTTTAGGCATATTTGTGTGCTGGCTGCAAATAACATTCGAATTTATTTCGTTTCCTCAAAACGGCACCTTTCTGATTACCGGTTATCCGGTGAAAATCATTCTCACCGATATTCTTCTTATCTTGAGCGTTGTTCTTCTTATCGGATTTTTTGCATCCTGGTATCCAATCAAATTTATCTCCAGGAAATATATATCAAGTTAAGCAATTGAAATACCTTTAGATTCATATTTTTAAAAGCAATATTTGCTGATATTCGTTATTATTTGTCCTTACAATTTGTAATAACTTGCAACTGAAAATGTTTTGATTTATGAAAGCTATTGTAAAAAGTAAACCAGAAAATGGAATTTGGATGGAAAACGTCCCAATGCCAGAAATCGGACCCAACGATGTTTTATTGAAAATCCAAAAATCTGCAATTTGCGGCACCGATCTTCACATTTATAAGTGGGATGAATGGGCGCAGCAAACCATAAAAACACCTCTTATAATAGGTCATGAATTTATGGGTGTTGTTGTTGATGTGGGTTCAGAAGTTGATCGTGTAAAAGTTGGAGAACGTGTTACTGCCGAAGGTCATATATCATGCGGATTTTGCAGAAATTGCCGGCGTGGTCGTCAACACATTTGCGATCATACAATTGGTATTGGCGTGAATAAAAACGGAGGTTTTGCAGAATATGTTTCTGTTCCGGCAAAAAATGTATTACATGTAGATAGTCGAATTTCAGATGAAATGATGGCAATCATGGATCCGCTGGGTAATGCAACTCACACCGCTTTATCTTTTCCGCTACTGGGAGAAGATGTTTTGATTACCGGAATAGGAGGTCCGATTGGAGCAATGGCTGCAGCTATCTGCAAGTTTTCTGGCGCAAGGAATATTATCGGTACCGATTTAAGTAAATACCGGAGAGATCTGACCAGAAAAATGGGTGCTACCCGTGTTATCGATCCCACAAAAGAAAGTATCAAAGATGCCATGGCAAAACACGAAATGGTTGCAGGTTTCGATATTGGTCTGGAATGTTCCGGTTCTCCTGCAGCCTTTAACGATATGGTAAATCACATGTACAACGGCGGTAAAATTAGCTTATTGGGCTTGTTGCCCCAGCAGACTCAAATCAACTGGAGTAAACTCATTTTCAAAGGCTTAACCTTAAAAGGAATTTACGGAAGAGAAATGTATGAAACCTGGTACCACATGGAAATGATGCTTACATCAGGACTTGATATCTCTTCAGTTATCACACATAGATTTGCCGCTGACGATTACCAAAAAGCTTTTGAAATAATGGAAAAAGGAGATTGTGGTAAAATAATTCTTAATTGGGAATAATTAAAAACCAGCATCTTAGTAAATGTTTCATTGGTTTTTTGTAATTGTTTCACGTGAAATCTGATTAATACTGATAATTTCTGAAATTAGATAGAATGAGATGGATTAGCTACTTTTGTAGAAAAATATGGTGATTTGAATAAAGGATTGGTAATAAAATCTACGGGAAGTTGGTTCACTGTTGAATCGGAAAATGGTGAGCTTTTTGAATGCAAAATAAAAGGCAAATTTCGGATTAAAGGAATTAAAAGTACCAATCCCGTGGCTGTTGGCGATCATGTGGAATTTACTGTTCAGGATAACAATAGTGCTGAAAGTGAAAAAAATATTGGATTAATAACAGCCATTTCCAAACGTAAAAACTATATCATTCGAAGGTCACAAAATCTTTCAAAACAATCCCATATTATTGCTGCCAATGTTGACCAGGCGGTTCTTGTAGTAACACTGGCCTATCCTGAAACCTCAACTACTTTTATTGATCGTTTTCTGGCTTCTGCAGAAGCTTATAGAATACCGGTTTTGTTGGTTTTCAACAAAATTGACAGGTTGAATGTGAAGCAACAAACTTATCTGGAATCATTAATTAAAGTTTATTCCAAAATTGGGTATAAATGCATTCAAACTTCAGCAACTACACAATTTGGAATGGAAGTTTTAAAAGAAGCTATAAAAGACAAAATAAATGTTGTAAACGGTCATAGTGGAGTTGGAAAATCAACATTAATAAATATTTTGGAGCCGGGATTGAAATTAAAAACCATGGATATTTCCGATGTTCATCAAACCGGAAAACATACAACCACTTATTCCTCATTACATAAATTGAACTTTGGCGGATATGTTATCGATACTCCGGGTATAAAAGCATTTGGAATGCTCGAAATGGAAGCATGGGAAATTTCACACTATTTCCCTGAGATTTTTAAGATTTCTTCAGAATGTCAATACAACAATTGTTCGCATACTCATGAACCGGGTTGTGCAGTAAAAAAAGCTGTTGAACAAAATGAAATTGCCGAGTCGCGTTTTATAAGTTATTTAGGTTTGCTCGAAGGCGATGAAAAATATAGACCGGCATTCTAGTTATTCAGACGATTCAATAAAACCTCCACCAACAACCCTATCTCCATCGTAAAAAACTGCTGTTTGTCCGTTGGCGATCATGGCTTCAGAATTTAATAATTCGACCTCAGCCCTTTGATCATTTAAAATATTGATTTTACAGGGCGTTAACTGAAGCCGATATCTGACCTTTACTGCATACGTATTTTCATATTTAATCTCCTCTATATCAACGTATTGGAAATTATTCAGGATAATTTTTGAACGATACAATTCCTCATATTTTCCTAGTACAATTTCATTCTGATCTAGACGAATTTCTGACACAAAAACAGGAAAATTGAGATTTATACCCAATCCATGACGTTGACCAATGGTATAATTGATTATTCCATTATGTTTACCAAGAATATCACCTTTTTCATTTACAAAATTTCCAGGCACCGAAATTATACCCTCCTTTTGTAAAAATTTTCGGTAATCATTTCCTTCGATAAAACATATTCCCAGGCTATCTTTTTTCTCCGACAATTTTACAAATCCTCTCTTTTTTGCAATTTCTCTTATTTCAGTTTTGGAATATCTTCCCAAAGGAAATTTGAGTTTTTGTAGTAGGTTTTTATTCAATCCCCATAGAAAAAATGACTGATCTTTTTCTTTATCCACTCCTTCATAAATGTAATTGGTATCCCTATAATTTTTGATTTGAACATAATGCCCGGTAGCTATAAAATCACAATTTTCTTTTTCTGCAAATTTTTCCAAATAGTAAAATTTCATAGTAGGATTACACACTGCACACGGAAAAGGTGTTCTTCCATTTTGATATTCTTTAATAAAATAACTGATTATTTTATCCCTGAATTCAGTTTGAAAATCTGCAACAATGTGTTTTATTTTGAGTTTTTCTGCCAGAGTTTTTGCGGCATTTGTAATTTCGGTATTTGATTTTTTATCTTCGGAAAAAAGAAATGTTATTCCAATAACTTCAAATCCTTCATCCTGCAATAGCATAGCCGCAACAGAACTATCTATTCCCCCACTCATTCCCAGGAGAACTTTCTTCTTCATTTATCCTGTTGAAAATAGTTAAACACAATTTTTGCTTTTGCTTTACCAACACTTACTTCCAGCTCTTCCAGTTTCTTTCCTTTTATAGCTTTTACAGATTTAAAATCCTTTAATAGTTTTTGTGTTGTTTTCTCCCCTACTCCTTTTATATTATCCAACTCAGAAACAATTTGTGCCTTTGATCTTTTATCGCGATGAAAATTTATTCCGAACCGGTGTGCTTCATCTCTTAAATGTTGTATAACTTTTAAGGTTTGAGAAGTTTTGTTGATATAAATCGGAACCGAATCACCAGGGAAATATATCTCTTCGAGTTTTTTGGCAATACCAATTATTGAAATTTTTCCTCTCAATTCAAGTTTATCCAATGCATTAACGGCAGATGAAAGTTGTCCTTTTCCACCATCAATAATAATTAGTTGAGGCAAGGATTTTTTTTCATTCATCAGCCTGCTGTATCTTCGGTTTACAACTTCTTCCATCGATGCAAAATCATTTGGACCATCAACGGTTTTTATATTAAAATGCCTGTATTCTTTTGAGCTGGGTTTTCCATTTCTAAAAACAACACATGCTGCTACTGGTTGAGATCCCTGCAGGTTACTGTTATCAAAACATTCTATATGAACCGGCAATTCTGCAAGTTGAAGGTCTTTTTTGATCGTAGACAACAATTGCTCGGTTCTTACTTTTGGATTTTTAAGTACTGCATGCTTTTCCTTTTCCAGCCTGAAATACTTTGCATTTCGTTGCGATAATGCCAGCAATTCCTTTTTCTCTCCTCTTTTCGGAACAGTAAATTTTATATTTTTAAGATTAAAATCAAGCTTAAATGGTACAATTATTTCTTTAGCATTGCTAAAAATCTTTTGACGTATTTCAATAATTCCTGACAAAATTAATTCTTCTGTACTTTCATTTAAAACCTTTTTAATTTCCAAAGTATAGGTTTGAATAATTGCACCTTTTATAACCTTTAAGTAGTTAACAAAAGCAAATTTCTCATCTTCTTCAATACTAAAAACATCAATATCTGTAATGGTTGGAGAAACTATCGTTGACCTGCTTTGATACCTTCGTAGTGATTCGTATTTCTCTTTAATTCGGGCTGCTTCTTCAAAATCCATAGATTTCGACAACTCCTGCATTACCTTTTTTAAATGTTTAATTACACCTGAAACATTACCTTTCAATATTCCATTTATATCTGAAATTCCCTGGTTATATTTTTCTTTTGAAATGTATCCTTCGCATGGCCCGTAACAATTACCGATATGATATTCCAGGCACACTTTATATTTTTTGTTTTTTATGTTTTCATCCGACAAATTGTAGTTGCAGGTTCTGAGTTTATATTGCGATTTAAACAGCTCCAATAGTGTACGAACTGTATATATAGAGGTATACGGCCCATAATATTTAGACCCATCCCTAACTAAATCACGTGTTTTTACAACACGGGGATAGGGTTCATTTTTAATACAAATCCAGGGAAAACTTTTATCGTCTTTTAACTGAATATTATACCTGGGTTGATATTTTTTTATCAGATTGTTTTCTAACAGCAAAGCATCCTGCTCACTTTGTACAACCATATGTTTAATCTCTGCAATATTTCTAACCAGCAAAGATGTTTTGCGATGATCATGTGTCCTGAAAAAATAGGAAGAAACCCTTTTTTTCAAATCTTTGGCTTTACCTATATAAATAATGGTATTTGCATTATCCAAAAACTGATATATCCCCGGCTGGTTAGGCAAGACAGCAACCAGAGATTTTAAATAATCAATATTTTTATTTACTGTTTGATATTTCAATTATGAATATTTAACCAGTACCTGAGGTTTATAGTGATTGACCTGATTCTTTTCAGGAGTTTCTATAAATTCCAAATCACAAACAAAACTAAAAAATACTTTTTTAACCCTGCACTTTTCAACCAGCCTAAGTGCTGCCAAAGCAGTTCCACCTGTTGCAAGCAAATCATCATGAATTAAAACCACATCATTTTCCGACAAAGCATCAACATGCATTTCCACACTATCAGTTCCGTACTCCAGTTCATATGATTCTGTTAACACCTTCGCAGGAAGTTTATTCTTTTTTCTCACCGGAACAAAACCGGCATTCAACCTGCTTGCTATTGCTCCTCCAAAAATAAAACCCCGCGCTTCCAGTCCAATTACTTTTGTAATTTCTTTTTCTTTAAATTCATCAACAATAGAATCTATTACAAAATTAAGGGCATCCTTATTTTTTATCAAAGTGGTAATATCCTTAAAATTGATTCCTGTCTTTGGATAATCCTGAATTTCCCTTATCTCTTTTTTTAAATCCATTCTTAAAATTAATTTGTTCCACGTGAAACATTATCTGCCCAACAAAATCAGAAGCACATTAATATCTGACGGAGATACCCCTGAAATTCGTTTTGCCTGTCCAATTGTTTTTGGATTTATTTTTTCCAGTTTTTGCCGGGCTTCAGTTGAGATTGATTTTATTTCACTGTATTTAAATCTGTTTTCGATATTAATATTTTCAAATTTATCCAATTTTTCCGCCAGAAGTTTTTCACGATTAATGTATCCATCGTATTTAATCATAATTTCGGCACCTTCGATAATTTCCATTTTTCTACTCTCCGGAACCTTCTTGAGAAATGTTTGAAATGGGGTGATTACTTCAATTAAATCAAATATTGAAATCTGCGGCCTTAATATTATGTCAAACAGCTTAACACTTTGCTTTAACTCTGTTGTTCCTTTTTCTATAAGTAATTGATTTACAAACCTTTGTTTTACACTAAATGATTTTGTAAAATCGATTATCTCTTCGATTAAGGTCATTTTTTCCTTTAATAATTCGACTCGTTCCAGAGAAGCCAGACCCAATTTATATGATTTTTTAGTTAACCTTACATCAGCATTATCTTGTCTGAGCAAAATTCTAAATTCCGCCCGACTTGTAAACATCCTGTAAGGTTCATCTACTCCTTTTGTAACCAAATCATCAATGAGTACTCCTATATAAGCTTCATTTCTTTTAAGAACAAATTCCTCGTTTGGTTTATGACATTTTAGATGAGCATTGATACCCGCCATTATTCCTTGAGCTCCAGCTTCTTCATATCCGGTTGTTCCATTAATTTGCCCCGCAAAAAACAGATTTTTTACAATTTTTGTTTCAAGCGTTTGATTTAATTGTGTGGGTTCGAAATAATCGTACTCAATCGCATAACCAGGCCTGAATATTTTTACATTTTCCAAACCTTTGATTTTTTTTAAGGCCTTATACTGTACTTCCCAGGGTAAGGACGAAGAAAATCCGTTTAAATAATACTCAATTGTTTTTTCTCCTTCAGGTTCGAGAAATAACTGGTGCTTTTCTTTTTCTGCAAAAGTTACCAATTTTGATTCTATACTCGGACAATAGCGTGGTCCGGTACTTTGAATTGTCCCATCAAACATAGGTGATGCCTCAAATCCTTTTTCCAGTTCATTATGTACGTCCAGACTGGTGTGAGTTATCCAACATGACCTTTGTTTCAATTTACTTTCTGTACCGGGCAGGTAAGAAAACTTATAATGACTCACATCACCTTTTTGCTCTGTCATTTTTGAAAAATCAATACTTCTTCCATCAATTCGCACAGGAGTACCGGTTTTTAGTCTTCCTGTTTTAAATCCAAGATCAAACAATTGCTCAGAAATATTGTATGAAGCTGCTTCGCCTATTCGACCTCCTTTTAGTTTAGCAGCACCAATATGCATCAATCCATTCAGAAAAGTGCCATTGGTTAGAATTACAGTTTTAGCTTTAAATTCAATTCCTATTTTGCTTACTACACCTTCAACCTTATTGTCCTTTATAATTAATTGTGTAACAACATCCTGCCATAAATCAAGCTGTGGAATACTCTCTAATATATCACGCCATACTTCCACAAATCTAAATCTATCGTTTTGTGCACGGGGACTCCACATTGCCGGTCCTTTGGATTTATTCAGCATTCTGAACTGGATGGTTGTTTTATCTGCTATAATTCCTGAATAACCACCCAGTGCATCAATTTCTCTTACAATCTGCCCCTTAGCAATTCCTCCCATTGCCGGATTACACGACATTTGCCCGTACTTGGTCATATCCATGGTAATCAACAAGGTTTTTGACCCCAAATTGGCAGCTGCCGCTGCTGCTTCACAACCTGCATGACCTCCTCCTACTACTATTACATCATAAAACGGTATCATATTTCTAACCCACTAAAATCAACTTTCTTTAAATAATAATCTTCCTTCTCCCTCATAATTTTTTTTTCATCATCTGTTTTATCATTGTAACCAATTAAATGTAAAACTCCATGAAATATAACACGATACAGTTCATTAACTACTGTAATTCCGTATTCGTTTGCATTTTCTCTTATCCGGTCAATACTGATAAACAAATCTCCCGAGATTATATTTTCATTAACATAGTTAAAGGTAATAATGTCAGTAAAGTAATTATGATTCAGATATTTCTTATTAATATCGAGTAAATAACTATCAGAACAAAACACTAAAGTTATCTCTCCGAATTCTTTTAACTCACTAGTTATTAATAGTTTGAGGTATTTTTTTATGGTTTTATTTTGAGTTTTTAGAGGTTGAATATCTTCGTAGTATATTTCTAATTGATTCACTTACATTCAATTTTAAATTGAATACGGTTTCCTTTCTCATTGTATTCTAATTTATTACTCATATTTCTGATAATAAAAATTCCCCTGCCCGATTCATTTTTTAAGTTTGAGTTTTTTGTTGGATTTTTAACCTCGTTAACATCAAATCCTTCTCCTTCATCCTCAATTTTTAGTTCAAGAATATTTCTTTTACAACTGGCTTCAATAATTACATTTTTCTTTTTGTCGCTTTTGTTACCATGTTTTATTGAATTTATAACTGCCTCCGAAACACACAAATATATTTTATTGAAACATCTTTTATGAATATCATATTTTTGAATTATTTCCTTTACAAATAACTCAACTTTCTTTAATTCAGATATTTCTGATTGTATGATAAGAATATTTTGAGGATTATTTATCACTACCTAATTCAATGTTTTTTAAATATTGTTTGTACTTATTGTTATAAAAGTTGTGCAATTTATGAGAATTTCTGTTCAAATACTCAATACTGATATTCTCTTTTTCTATATACTCAAAAAATTTAACAGGGTTACTATAAAACTCATCTGCAGTTTCCGACTCTCTTTTATCATCAAAATCTCTTTCTATTTCAGCTTTTTCAGCTTGTAGCAAACGAGTTGTAATTTGATTTTGTCTTGCTATGGTTTCTGCACTTATAGATTTATTCATCAATTCTTTTCTGTTTTGCTCCAGCATTCTATCAATCTGCTGCAATTGCTTTTTAGCATCGCTCCCCACACTGCCGTTATTCATCAAGTCGCGAAGCATTTGCTGCATCATTTCGTGTTGCATTAAACTTTGCCCTAACTGTTGACTCATTCCCTGCTGATTGCCCTTTTTCATTTGTTCAATCATTTTTTCCAGCTGTTCCTTTATACTTTGAGATTGTTGCTGTAATAAATTCATTCCGGGTTTACCCTGACCAGGATTTTCACACTGTTGATCCCCGGGTTGGCCATTAGCCATTTGATTCTCCAGATTTTCCAGTGCTTCGTTTAACATTAAGGCCAAATTATTAAAAGAAGTAACTACAAATTGTTGATTTGATCTCGCATTGGGAAATCTTGCTTCCTGCATATTTTCAGTAGCTTTAGACAAGTTAATTTCCATTGTTAGCAATTCGTTATTCACCATACTTGTTATTTGTGGTGTTCTCATTGCCAATGTATACAAGGAGTCTTTAACAATTTTACTTTGATCCAATATCCTCTTCTGGTCTTTGTTTAACTGAAGCAGGGCAGGGTCTTTATCAGCTATTCCGTTTAAATCGGTCAGAATTCTTTCCTGTTCAAACGAAAGATAAATCAGATTACTCAAAATTTGACGAAGGTTTGCAATGTTCTCCATGTTTTGTTGTTGTGTATTCATGTCGAGCATTTGCTGCATGCTAAACGCAAGATTTTGTAATTTTTCGCTGCTTTTTTTAGTGCTTTCAGAGGATTTTTTTCTATTCTTTTTACTTAGCTCATTTTTGCTTTCTTCAAAACTATCATTGATATCCTTAAACTCCTCTTCAAACTCATCAAAATTCATTGGTTCCGTTAATTCATTATTTAAGTCTAACGCATCCGAAAGATTTTCCTGTAATTTTTCAATTTCTTCCTGGTGTTCATTTACTTTTTCTGTCGCCTCTTCGTAATTCTTTTCTTCTTGAATTTGCTCACTTAATCTGGTTTCCTCTTCCGCCATTTGATTTAACTGATCGATTGCATCCTGAATTTTTTGCTCTACCTTCATTTTTTTCAACATTTCAAGGTTTCTTTCAAGTTGCTTTTCCAAATCCTCGAAGGTAAGGTTCATATCTTCTGAAAGCTGATTTAGTTTTTTACTGTCGAATTGCTCTGCAAGCTTGTTAAACTCTTCCATTAGCTTTTTTAATTCATCAGTAAATACCTCTTCAAGTAATTCTTCAATTTCTTTTTGCTTTTCCTGTATTGCCAGATTTTTTTCATCAAAAGAATTAAGATAGTTATTCAGGTTTTCATTATCCTGTTTAATCTCTTCATACAACTGTTCCAATCGGTTTTGTTTAGAAATGATATCATTTACCATTTGAGATTTTTCCCATTCAGAAACATTAGAATCCATGTTTTTCATCTGCAGATTATTCAGATCCTTCTTAATTTCTTTTGCCAGTTCACGGCTTTTATCAATGTTTGCCTGTAATTCATCAAACTGTTCCTTGTCTTTGGCCAGAATCTCTTCTTTGTTTGGAAACTTGAAAACAAAACTGTTCGAGGTCGTTGTTTTAAACCTATTTATTGCATCATTGTCGGAAACCGAAAAATAGTATGAAACTGTTCCTTCGTTTATTTCCAGATCATTAAAATCAAAGGCAAAATAGAAATCCTGATCCGTAAGCATTTTCACAAAAGGAATTGAAATGGCAGAATCTTCATTATTAATATTAAAGTGAAATTTTAGATTTGAAAAACCATAATCATCTCCAATATTTCCTTTAAAAAAGAAACGTGTCAATTGCAGTGAATCTATTATTTGTGTGACATCTATTTGTGGGAACAAATCAGGAATTACTTCAATGGAATACGACAATGCCAATTCCGGTTCGGTTATTCTGTTCTGAATAAATACATTATAATTCGTTGATTCGTAAAATTTTATATCATTGATAAAACTGTTATTTTCTTTTACAGAATTTATTTTTAATGAATCCTTGAGTACAAGATAAAGCGAATCAATATCAATACCGGTAAAACTCCATTCTACTTTAGTTCCATTAGGAATTTGTATATCACCGATATTGGTGTAAACCTGCTTTTGTAAACCGG
>ENA-ORCQ01000372-ORCQ01000372.1-marine-metagenome-genome-assembly--contig:-NODE-372-length-11141-cov-4.246204_pt1 | contig 11141 bp, 10 predicted proteins | sample MGYA00237780_ERZ508510 | MGnify/ENA primary metagenome ERZ508510 (study PRJEB26181, sample SAMN06268981) | marine metagenome | isolation source: Tt an E2 anaerobic enrichment on eucalyptus from sediment...
CGGGAAAAGGGCACGACCGTCTTTGGCAACTCCAACCGTAATAGCCCGGTAAATTTCACCATCAGTCCAGTCACCGAGATTGTAGGGGGTAAGATTAGGTGAGTAAAAATCTCCGGGAGCCCCATTTTCTTCAATAAATTCGGGACCACCCCCAGCGTAATGCACCCCGGTCAAAGGACCCGAAAATTTGGTAAAATCACGATGCGAGTGACAATCAACACAACCCATAACTGTATTTGCCAGATATTCTCCCCGTGCTAACCTTTCAGGTGTTTGTTCAACTGTTATTTCGGGTGCGGGAGAAACATTAGGAAGAGCAAATTTTACATAGGAAACAGCAATAACAATTATTACTAAAAGTGCCAACGGGATTATCCAGATTAAACGTTTCATGATGGTAAAATTTTGATTTGTATTACAATTTAAGAAAAAAAGAGCAAAATATCTCAATAATATACTAAGGATTATATTTTAACTTAAAACGTAAATTTCTGGAAATAGGAATGTAATTATAGGAACAATAAATATTAATTAATGATTTTAAAACTTTATACATTGTTTTGAGATATGCAATCTCCACTCCAGGTACGGGGTGAAATTCACAAAGGCCTGTACAATTTAATGTTACAGGCTTTTTTGTGATTCAGCTAATAGCATGGTAACGCTAATGTTTGATTAAATCAATTTCAGAAAGAATGAATTATGAAATATTAAACTTTTAATGCTTAATAGTCTTTTTACAGTGCTAATAAGATGAGCAACATTGACATTTTTTCCTGAAAGGAATGCAGGTTGCCAATAGTTTATGGGCGCATTTCATTTGCTGTTTAGCATAACTACTACCAGGGAAAATTTTGTACCTTAAAAGAAAGTAGCTAATTAGAACATTCTTCTTTTCAGAATGTTGCAAATAAAAAACCGATATTGTAATTTTAATTTCAAACATTTAATAATATTGATTATATGTTTTTTTATCTGCTTAATAAACTAATTAAACTTTTGATTATACAAATCTAAAAGTCAATGCTACGTACAAAGATTCTGAGACCTTCTTTAACGCCAGAACTGATAAACAGAAGTCAGTTAATTGAAGATTTAAACCATAATATTTACAAACCTTTAACGCTTGTTTCTGCACCTGCCGGATTTGGAAAAAGTATGCTTATTAGTCAATGGATTGAACAGAATAATATTAAAGCTGCATGGATTTCTATTGATGAAGATTGTAATGATCTTAGAACATTTTTTTCAATTATTATTGAAGCGTTACAATTAATATATCCCAGCAAATTCAACAAAATCCGGGAACTTTTAAATTCTGTGATGGTAAATATATCAGATTCAATAGTTGAAGAACTGGTAAATACCCTGGATAATCTTGAAGAAAATGTTGCGATTGTATTAGATGATTACCATTTGATTCATAGTGTAGAAATTCATGATTTTGTCAATGCCTATTTACAATTTCCTCCGGAAAATATACATCTTGTAATCTCAACCCGAAGAGATCCCCCTTTACTGATCAATCAAATGCGGTTGTATAACAGGATATTTGAAATAAGAACCCAACAGCTCGCTTTTAGTGAAGAAGAAATTTCTGAGTATATATTAGTCAACAAACATGTTAAGATAACACATGAGATTTCAAATCAGTTTCTGAAGAAAACAGAAGGATGGATACTCGGATTAAAAATGTTATTATTTTCATACAATGATCTGGAAATTAATAATGTATCATCTTCCAACCTCAATCAAATAAAAGGATTTTCTGAATTTCTGATTAAAGGAATTTACAAGCTTCTCCCTGAAAGTTTTATAGAGCTGCTTTTAACCACCTCCTTATTAGAACGCTTCAATGGGGCATTAATTGACTATTTAATAGAATGCAACAATTACAAGGGAGAGTATTCAGGTGATACCTTCATTGCCGAAGTCATTGAGAAAAACCTGTTTATTGTTTCAGAAGACGATCAAAAAGAATGGTTTAGATTTCACCATTTGTTTAAGGAATTATTACAACATCAATTGTTGCAGAAGCTTAAAAAAAGAGAGATAGATGCTTATTATTTAATTTTCAGTAAGTGGTTTTTAGACAAGGCAGATATTAATACAGCCATATATTATGGAATAAAAGCGAAAGAATATGAACATGTAGCATTAATAATAGAGAAACATCGGTATCAAAAACATTTAAACGTGCAATGGTGGGTTGTCATGAAATGGATGAAACAGCTCCCGGAAAGTATAGTTTTGGAAAGGCCTGCATTGATTTCTTCAAAAATTTTGAATTGTCTTGAAAGACACCAATACTCGAAATTTCCAGCCTTGATTGGATTATTAGAAAAAGGTTTGAAAAAGAATTCGGATCCACTCATTGAGGGAGAAGTCCATTACTATAAAGCTTTTTACGATTTATATGAAATAGGCAATGCCGACTCAGCTTTAGTAAACCTACGTATAGCTCAAAATCTAATACAGGAGAATGAATTGTTTATACGGAGAATCGCCTTTACAAATGCTGTTGCCATGCAATTGAAAGGTCAATATAAAAAAGCAATCGATTACTTGAGACAAGTGATTGAAAAAGAACCGGATTCCAACATTCTTAGCGTTGAATATGCAATCATTATTATCAATCTTCTTACCGGGAAATTAAAAGAAGCAGCATCTGCAGGAGAAACCTATTGTTTATCCTTAAAGGGAAAAAATCATATATATTTCGAGGCATGGGGCCATTATTTTTATGCAAATGCGCTCTTCCAGATGTATGAAGTGGAAAAATCTACAATCATTTTTAACAGGGCCTTAGAAATCCATTCCATGTTCCATTTGAGATTGGTAGTAGACTGTAAAATAGGTTATCTATTATCAAAATATTTTTCCAATGAAGTTTTTAACGAGGAAATTCTATTTGAGGAACTTGAAAAAACTGCAGAGGATGCTGGACTCATCCATTTGGCCCATTCCTGCAGAGCCAGAGTGAATGTGTTCCTCGGTAATTTAGAAGAGGCAGGAAATTGGGCAAAAAGCTGTCGGGAAGAATTTCATGTGAAAAATACCTTTTGGTTAATAGAGGTTCCAGCAGTTACCAAAGTTCGTGTTTATTTGGCTTTAAATGATAGTGATAAAATAAAATGGTGTCTTGATCATTTAAGTGAATATCACGATAAACTTTTATCCATTAATAATCAATATCATATGATTGATATCCTGCTTTTACAAGCCACAGGGTATTATAAACTCAACAAACCCGACGATGCAACGGTGTTTCTTAAAGAAGCCCTGGAAATAGGCGAATCTACCGGATTTATTCGTCCATTTATTGAAGCTGGTGTACAATTGAAAGAAATGCTGATTAACACCAAAATAAATAACAACCTGAATAAATTCATAAATAAAATACTAGAACGAATTGATAGCACATACTCAACAAATAAGTTCGATAGTAGAGCAATCACTCGGAAATCAGTTAAGTCGAATGATTTGAAATTATCGAAAAGAGAATTGGAGATTATTGTTGAAGTATCAAATGGTTACCGTAATCAGGAGATTGCAGATAAATTATATATCTCTTTAGAAACTGTAAAATCGCATGTTAAAAACAGCATGCGAAAGTTAAATGCCAAAAACAGGATGGAGCTTGTTAGGAAAGTTCAGGCGCATAGCCTTATAGAAAACTAAATTATTGGCAGAGTACCATAGAAGCGAAGCATTGTTGAGCACTGCAATTGATGCACATAAATTTTAATATTAAGAACATATACAAACTAAATTTTTAAAAGAAAAACATGAATTCAAAAAAAGCTTCAATCCTTGCCAGCGAGGAGTACACCTTAAAGTCCGTGAATACCGGAAGGACTTACCGCATCTCCATTAGCTTACCTTATCCATACGCTAGCGAAGGAGAATTGATGTGGCCATTTGATAATCCACTGAAAAAATGGCCGGTAGTCTATTTACTCGACGCCAATTGGAATTTCGGTATGGTAACTGATGTTGTCCGTTCAATGTCGTGGTATGGAACTACTAATGAAGCTATTGTTGTTGGTATTGGTTATCAGGAAGACCAAAATCCAACTTCCTCCTGGCTTGAAGCTGTTGTTCAACGAGCTATCGATTTCACACCTGTGCGTGATGAAGGATATGAAAAAAACTATGGCGGAGTATTTGGACGAACTGTTGTTACCGGCGATGCTGACAATTTCCACAAATTTATCAAAGAAGAACTGATCGCAATGATTGAAGAAAATTACAATGCAGATCCATCCAGAAGAATTCTAGCGGGACAATCCTTAGGGGGTCTTTTCGGAACGTATGCCCTTTTTAAGGAACCTGAGCTATTTGATAATTACATTATTGGCAGTCCTTTTCTTCAATTTGGAAACAAATTTATGTTAAGGCATGAAGAAGCTTTTTCAAAGGAGAATACTGAACTTAATGCAAAAGCTTATTTTACCATTGGCGAGAATGAGGAACAAGCAGGCGACCCAATGGTATCAGATTATGTTCAATTTGTTGCGAATCTTGAAAAGAGTAATTATAATGGATTTACAATGCTTAAACAGATGTTTTCCAATTTAAACCATACTGAAGTAATTGCGCCTGGGTTTCAAGCGGGATTGAAATGGGCATTAGGAAAATAGAAGGTTCTGATAATTAATTAAACCTTTTACCTGAATATAAATGCAAAGAATCTGAATGAGGCTGTCTTTCTGTAAAGGCAGCCTTTTTTTCTGAAAGTCACTCTACTCATATTTCTCATACAATGTCTATTATAAAATACGCAATAGATATACCGATTTTTTATTGATTGCGCGAGACAAAAAGAATCAATTTATGAAAGGCAATTTGTAATAAATGAAAAATGACTACTTCCAGTCACGTAATTTCTGAACTTGTATTTTTCTTAATTCACACTCCTTTTTCACTCTTTTGAGGGATTGACTCCGAAATCCTTTTCATCTTACCTTTGAAAGCAATTAAGACAAAGGCATCTCTTTATCTTCATTGAGATTAAAAGAAATTATGTTTAAAATAATAATGTGCGATGAGTGAATTGATAACCGAAAAATTCAAGTTTAGTAAGCCTGCCATATATCAAATTAAAGTCATTGGCAATATGGATAAATCCTGGTTTTCGCGTTTGTCGGATATGCAAATCTCTCTGGATAAAAATTACGGTGAAAAAAACGAATATCATTTGATTGGGAAACTGAAAGATCAGGCTGAACTGTTGGGTATTCTGAATACCTTATTTGAATTGCACTTAGTATTGAAATCAGTTAAAATCCTTAAAATACAAAATTGAACGTATTGATAATGTTTTATTCAAATATTAAAACAAACATGATAATTAAGAAACTGGTAATAAGCAGCTTTATATTATTATATTATAAAATTGGCTATTCACAGCAATTCATTACAGATAATTACATTACCATGCCACATGGCACAGGCACTTTTATTCTTACCAATGGTGAAAGAAATGCGAATATGTATTCGGTGTTTTCTTTGCTTCCGGGTTTTGAACTAACTTTTCAAACCACATTATTTTGGAAGAAACCCGAAATTAGTTCAACGAACTACTTTACTACCAATCTTTTTGGTAAGTACATGTTTTGGGTAAATAATAGTAATACAGGAGGGGCTGCCGTTTTTCTGGGAATAGGGAAATCCCCCAGTTATTTCTCAGACCAGGCTTATGCGCCCATGCATAAGAATTACTGGACAGCTTTGCCGGTAACCATACCTATATTCAATAATATGCTTTCGTGGGATATTATGCCCGGTGCTATGGTTGATTTTGAAAAAAATTCAAAGGATGGAGCATGGGGATTTACCTACAGTACACGATTGGCCATTTATAAAATTGTTCCACAGACTGCAATAGTGGGAGAGATCTATGGAACCGAAGAAAAATTGTATTCCCGGCCCGAATATAAGGTCGGTTTGCGTTGGGAACCTATAGATTGGATTGTGCTAGCAGCTACGTACGGTGGAGCTACAGATGGTTCAAAAGCATCGGGGTTTGAGATAGGGATTATGATCTTTACACCCCAATTTCTCACAAAGGATTTTATGAAAAACAATTCAATCCATTATTAATACTGCAAATCATGGAGCAATTCAAGCAAATTCTTTAAATAAATTAAAATTATTCATTATGAAAAATCCATTTAAATACTGGTGGCTGATCCTAATTAAGGGAATCATTCTTTTAATCCTGGCGTTTTTTGCTTTCTTTCAGCCAGTTAATGCACTATTAGGGCTGGCAATCTATGTGGGAGTAAGCCTGATGATAACAGGAGTTTTTGAAATAACAGGAGCATTGGCAAACCGTAAAACCGACGATGCATTCGGCTGGCATCTTACCATTGGTATTATCGATATTCTCTTTGCATTTGTGTTGCTTACCAACCCTGTGGTTACAGCGGCGATATTTCCATTTATAGTTGGCTTCTGGACAGTGGTATACGGCATTATGCTGTTTGTTAATTCATTCCAGATAAGAAAAACCGGAGAGAAGAACTGGTGGACAGAAACACTAGGCGGTATACTAACCGTTATTATAGGATACCTGATAATGAGTAATCCGGTTATTGGAGCACTCACCATTACCTTCTGGATTGGATTAGGATTCCTGATATTTGGAATACTTACTATTGTGGTTTCGCTTCGCCTACGGAAAGTGTGATGTTTATAATACCAGGTGGATTAGTTATCAAAGTATATGTAAACCAGGTTTGAAAATCATACAGAATAGATATTGGTTTAGAAATTTTAAAATAGGTGAAATCAAATTTTACCATAAAAAACAACAATTATGAAATTACTTAAAGAATCAGGAGAAGGAAAACTCTTCGAAAAAAACGGATTTTTAGTGCCTGTATTGTCAGGTTCTTCTAAAGACATGGGTGTTCAGTACGGAGCACTTATGGAGGATTACATGCAAAAGACATGGGATGTCATTGGAGAGCCGGGAGTTAAAAAAGGTCTGATTACAAATGAGGTCATCAATACCTGGGCAGTACGCGCTTTTTCTACGGCATCAACAAGAAACAAACTGTTTTACGAAGGTGTGGCAGAAGGCTCCGGATGGTTACTCAATAAAGTGGTCATGCTGGATCAGATCATGGAGTTTGGTATTTTTCAATCAAAACTGCACTCTTTTGCCGGATGTACTTCCACATTGTCATGGGGATCAGACTCTGTCGATGGCGGCATGTACACAGGGCGAAATATGGACTGGAGCGAAGAATTCTGCAAATTTCCAACCGTACTCACCGTACGCAAACCCAATGACGGTTCATTTAAATTTGCCACAGCCGGCTGGCCGGGCATGTTTTGTGCGTTTACAGCCATGAATGAGAAAGGGGTCTACCTGGACGTTCATGATGGCACCAGCATGGGTGGTTCTGTGGTGTTTTTTGAAAGACCGTCCATTTTGAATCTTTTGACGGATTTCTTGTCAGAGTCTGCGTCATTAAATTCTCTCGTACAACGATTTAATGGAACCTTAAATAGTACTTCAATCATTTTCTCACTGGCCGATGAAAAAAGAGGGGTTTCGATGGAATGCGCGTCACTCAGTGGTAATCGGGTACGCACCGAGAATGGCGACTCCATTGCTATTGTCAATACATTTCTGGCAGATGACTGGGGGCTTGGAAAACGCGAAACAGTCAGTAACTCCCTAAGACGTCACAGCAATATGAAAGCCCGTTTAGCAGAGAGAAAAGGCAAGATGGATGCTCAGGCAGTGAGAGACATCTTTGATCTGCGAATCTTCAATGAAGACGGAACATTTGCAGAAAATGGTGGTGCCACCAAACCAACGAATCAGGATGCTGACCTCACCAATTATACAATGGTATGTGATATCAGCAAAAGAAAGATGTGGTTAAAAATTCCGGTGCCTGATTACTTCGCAGACTGGACAGAGTTTGACCTCAATGAGCTCTGGAAATAATTGTCATAATGGATGTTAACTAATAAATTTTAAAATTATGTGTACAAGAATTTTATGGAATACAGGCGAAGAGCAGCCTGTAATAACTGCTCGAAATATGGATTGGACTTCAACGATGGGAGATAAACTGTATGTTTTTCCCAAAGGCATTAAACGAAACGGTTTAACCGATGAAAATCCGCTCACTTGGACATCAAAATACGGAAGTTTGGTCAATGTGAGTTGGGACTGTGCCACTACAGATGGGCTGAACGAGGCCGGATTGGCTGCAAACGCCCTTTATCTGGCTGAAGCGAAGTGGGGCGACCGCGATCCTTCCATGCCGGGGCTATCGATTGCGCTTTGGTGCCAGTATTACCTTGATACTTGTGCAACAGTTGCAGAAGTAGTGGAAGCAGCAAAAAAGATGCAAGTTAGAGCTATAGAACTTGTTCATAAGGGTATAAATGTCGACTCTCCCATACACCTGTCCGTATCGGATGCGTCAGGAGATTCGGCAGTCATAGAGATCCTGGATGGGGTTCCGCACATTCACCATGGACGTGAATACACCACCATGACGAACTCCCCTGTGTTTGAAGAACAATTGGTTTTGCTAAAACAGTACGATGGCTTGGGTGGCCGATTGCCAATTCCGGGTACTTTGGAGGCTGAGGATCGTTTTGCTCGAGCTGCCTTCTACCTGACCAAGGTGCCAAGCAAGCCAGAGAATTACCAGGAGGCTGTCTCCAATGTATTAAGCGTGATCCGCAATGCGGCAACACCCTATGGCGCCAATGACCCTGAAAGACCAAACATTTCGGCAACGATCTGGACAACCCTGGCAGATTGTACGAATAAGCGATTCTACTTCGAGTTCACGAACATGCCCAACATTATTTGGGCCGATCTTGAAAACTTTGATCTTTCAGAGGGTTCACCCATCATGATGTTTGAACTTAAAGGAAACTTCGAAGCTTCCGGTAACGTATCCGGTCTTTTCCAAAAAGCGGAGCCGGTTAACTTCCTTAAAGCGGGTGGAGTGGTGACATGGAAACCGACAGATTAATGAAAACTAAATAAATTAATAAATAATAAATTTTAAAACAATGTGTACAAGAATTTTATGGAACACAGGCGAAGAGCAACCTGTAATAACTGCTCGAAATATGGATTGGACGGAATGGACAGGAGACAAACTCCACATATTTCCGAAAGGAATTGAGCGGACCGGCTTAACCGATGAAAATCCTCTGAAATGGACCTCGAAATACGGTAGTGTCAGCAATGTCAGCTGGGAGTGTGCAGTATTTGACGGACTTAATGAAGCCGGATTAGCCGGGAACCTGCTTTTCCTTGCCGAGGCCACCTTTGGCGAACGAGACCCATCCGTGCCCGGACTATCGCAATCGCTTTGGCTTCAGTATTTCTTAGATACCTGCGCAACGGTTGCTGAAGCAGTTGAGGCAATGAAAGGAATCCAGGTGCGCACAATCACTGCTATGCACAAGGGTATGGCGGCCAAAGGGCCTCTCCACATGTCTTTATCTGATGCTTCAGGTGACTCAGCGATCATCGAGGTGATTGATGGCGTTCCACAAATCCACCAGGGACGTGAATACACCACCATGACCAACTCCCCTGTTTTTGAGAAGCAACTCGTCCTACTCCAACAATACGAAGGTTTAGGTGGCAGACTGCCTATTCCGGGTACCATGGAGGCAGAAGATCGTTTTGCGCGCGCTGCATTCTACCTGACTAAGGTGCCAAGCAAACCGGAGACTTACCAGGAGGCTGTCGCCAATGTATTGAGTGTGATACGTAATGCAGCCACACCTTTTGGAGCGAATGATCCTACACGACCGAATATTTCGGCAACGATATGGAGAACTATCGCTGACAGTACTAATAAGCGATACTACTTCGAGTTTACCAACATGCCCAATGTTATTTGGGTCGATTTAAAAGATTTCGACCTGAGCGAAGGTGCACCGACAATGATGTTCAACCTTAAAGGGAATTTCGATGCCTCTGGTGACGTATCCGGTCTTTTCAAAGAATCAGAGCCAGTGAACTTCATGAAAGCGGAGGGAGTAGTTGAATGGGTAGAACCAAAGTAAAAGAGTAATTCTTATTCATGATCGGGGTCTTCAGTTCATTGGTCAGTCAGTGAACTGAAGACTTACTAAAAAAAACATTGAATGGATATATCATATGCATTAGGAATGGCAGGCACGGTGGCCTTTGCCGTAACAGCTGTCCTGGCTGTAATTCCACGAGGAATTGACCTGTTCGGTGCTATTGTCATGGGAATAATTACCGCCGTAGGAGGTGGTACGATCAGAGACCTGATATTGGATGTTCCTGTATTCTGGGCTTCAGACCTTAACTATATCTGGGTGGCACTGGTATCCAGTATTATAGCATTTTATGGTAATAGGTTGATGTCAAGGAAAAATATCTACTCACTGATGCTATATCTGGATGGTGCAGGTGTGGCCCTTTTTGTTATCCAGGGTACTGAAAAAGCAATTGGATATGATTTTGGGATGCCTGTTGGTCCGGTGATATTAGGTATAATCACTGCTATTGGAGGTGGATTAACCCGCGATATTCTCGCTGGAAATCCCACCCTATTGATGAAGAAAGAACTCTATGCAGTACCCGTTACATTTGGAGCGATCCTCTATATGTTGCTGCTTAAATTGTTCCCGGAGAGCAGCGGATTAATAGGGCTTGTTTGTGTTTTAATAACATTTTTAATCAGAGCTGCAGCAATCCATTGGAAACTGACGGTTCCTTCCTGGATGCTTCTTAAACTTGAAAAAAATAACATTATTAACTAGAAATCAGAATAATGAAATTAAAATTTTCAAAATCGGGTCTTGCACTAGTACTGATTGCACTATGTATGCAGAGTTGTAATACAAACCAAACACGGTCGGATTCAAAATCTTCTGATGCAAGAGAAACCACTTATTCAGCAAATACTAACTATGATCTTGTCATACTGAATGGACGAGTAATTGATCCGGAAACAAAGCTGGATGCCGTTCGAAATGTGGGTATTAAAGATGGCCAAATTGGAATCATTACGGATAAGGACATCAGAGGTAAAAAAACCATCGATGCCACAGATAAAGTGGTTTCTCCTGGTTTTATAGATTTGCATGCGCATGGGCAGAACCTTTCT
>ENA-ORCQ01000377-ORCQ01000377.1-marine-metagenome-genome-assembly--contig:-NODE-377-length-10843-cov-3.921419_pt1 | contig 10843 bp, 7 predicted proteins | sample MGYA00237780_ERZ508510 | MGnify/ENA primary metagenome ERZ508510 (study PRJEB26181, sample SAMN06268981) | marine metagenome | isolation source: Tt an E2 anaerobic enrichment on eucalyptus from sediment...
CAGATCAACGGAGTTATGGTGCATGATCTCAGTATCGTACTGATAGGTGCCGGAACTCACGACACCATAGTTCCGCCAATTCAGATTCAACTCTGCGGTCGCCTTGAATACGCTTGAAATCAGATCGCCCGCCTCGGGTACCCGGGCGTCAGACAAGTAATTCGGGATGAGGCCCGTACCGAGCAGGTTGTTGGCAGGATTCAACGCTTCGGACTTGGCGTCTGTAGTGCGGACTGACGCTGCGTAACCCAGCGTTATGTCAACACTACCCGACACCTCTTTATCTTTGCCAAAATCAAACTGCATCGCGTGCAAAGGCACGGTGAAAGACAACCCAACACCTCCGGACACCAGGGCGATGGCCAGACGAAAACGAAGTCGTTTCACAGGGAGTTCTATTTGCATTACCTGGACCTCTCGTCGCTTCTTGTTCTTATCGTCCGTGAATTAATGTGCATCCATGCGATTTCTTCGCTCATTGACGTACGTTCCTGCCGTGGCGCACCTTCCCTAATTTCTAGGTACTTTTACGTAACGACCGTTAGGACTTTACCAAGGTAAAATTTTAATGACAACATCTGTTATTCTATTTGCCCGCCGCCCCAGGCATTCACGAAACAAATGTTGTTATAATTGAAAGACACTGCTAGGGTCACACCGCAGGAATATTTGTACAGCGCCCGTAGATAGATCGCTGTATCGCAGATTACCCCCTCCCCTCATGAGCTTTGCGAGTTGTGCGCGACATAGAAAAATCACCCAAGATGCAAAGACAGGCACCGGAGCCTCAATTAAGATCATCGGTGGGCCACAATATCGAACGTCGAGCCTCTCGTACTGGATTAAGGAAAAGTCGTCGCAACTCCAGACGCTTCTCAGGCAAGCGTGAGCAAAAGCGAGATGAGTTGTTAGAAGCGGCCGTTTCTGTCACGGTAGAGGAAGGATATTCAAAGGCATCCCTGCGCAAGGTTGCGCAACGCGCCAGGTGCACCACAGGCGCGCTGATATACTATTTTGGAAGCAAAGAGGAACTTGGACTGGCCGTGGCTCACAACCTCTTTGACAGGTTCGAAGAATTGGTTAGAACTAGCCAGGTTCAAGTTGATATTGAGGCACTCATTGAGGATTGGTTAGACTGGGCAATCACAGGGGAAACGGAAATCTGGTTTGCTATCTTTCAGCTACTCGCGCATGCCAGACAAAAACCAGAATTCGCAGAGATTGTTAAGCGTCGCTACACGGGATTGCGAGAGACATTGATAACAAAACTAAAGAAAGGGCAAGCGTCAGACACCGTCCGGAGCGACATTGATGCCGCACTGCTCGCCGACCAAATTAGCGCGTTGGCTGATGGATGGATGATGAGGCTAAGCTTTGATCGTGATCGCTTTTCTGGCCAACTTGGGTGTGAATTGAAAAACGCGTTGATTTGCTTGATATCACCCACTCGCCCTAGCGAGTAAAAGTACTCCAACTATATTAGACTCGAAATACTATGTCCCACTCACAAACAGCCTCGCCCAAACTAACCGCCCCGGACCCAGCCGAAAAAGCAAAGAAGGCCAAACCATTGAAGCGAGGAAGACCCGTAGGCGATCGCGAAGCAAAGCGAAAAGAGCTACTGTCAGCCGCGATCTCGGTCATCGCCGATGAGGGATATGCAGGCGCGTCTATGCGCAAAGTCGCTAAGAAAGCTGGACATACGACGGGAGCAGTTACCTATTACTTCGCGAATAAAGAAGAAATGGTTGCAGCTGTCGCTGATCATGTGTTCGACCAATTTGACGCCACCCTTGATTTGAACCAAAACTCAGTTGATGTCAGGAGCATCGTTCAAAAGTGGCTTGATTGGACCAGCGAAGAGGACACCGACACTTGGCTTGCAGTTTTTCAGTTGCTGGCCCACGCAAGGCATGAGCCGGTTTTCGCGAGTGTGATAAGAGAACGTTATTCGCGGTTCCGTCGTGCGTTGACGGCCGTCCTACAGAGAGGACAAGATCAGGGCGTTATTCGGAAGGATATCCGAGCGGACTTGCTCGCGGACCAACTCAGCGCCATCAGTGACGGCTGGCAGATGATGCTTCCGATTGAACCGGAGCGATTTAAGCCCGACCGTTCACAGGCATTACTTGATACGGCGATCACGCTCATTTCACCTACATCCTGTTAACGCCCGCACTATCTTCCAGAAGTTCGAAAACATTATGTTCCGAGTGCCGTGCGAATTAATAACACTACGTCGGCTCCCGGGTTCCAACATTCTTCAGATGCGATGAACTCTCGGAGAGTACTTGGCCTGCCAGCTCATTGACTCTGCAAGTGCCAAGCATTCCGCACACCGATCCAACTCTTCAGGCTTCAACAAATCAATCGCGCACCAACAGATTGCTGAACGTGACACAGCCAGACTGAGGCGCACCCTACATATAACGCACAACCATCTCTCCCTACTATAGATTCAGTAGCGTTACTGTTTTTCAATTCCAATGTTAGCGACTCAACCAAATTACACCTGCCTCAACAGTTCTTCAGCCATAGAGCTAGTAGATGTTTCGACGCCCAGACCGACTTCTTGGTCACAGTTGGCCGTATCCCTAGGACGCCAATCTACCTTTGACAGGTGCCTCCCCCCTCCAACTCAAAGTTCATAGCCAACAAATTAAAAATCCGAACGAGGAATTCCGTGAACTCATGAGGAGTTCACCAGATATTTTTGTTCGTCAAAGAAACATCTTCACAATTTATAATAACATGTGTAATGTTAAATACGATAACAACGCACAAAGGAGAGATCATGAATAAGGGGAATACCAAAAAATCTTTAACCGCAAGACGACAGTTTTTGACACAGACACTGGCCGGTGGCGCCCTGGCAGGGGGGATGGCACTTACTGGTAAAGCAGGAGCCTTCAGCATCTCCTCAGGCAATAGCAAATCCCACCAGGGACCTTCTGACATTCTGGATGTGGTAATTATTGGGGCGGGGCTGGCCGGCCTTACTGCGGCCCGAGATCTGAAAAGAGCTGGGTGTGAATCGTTTGTCGTTCTGGAAGCTAGGAACCGCGTGGGGGGCCGAACCTACAAACACGACTTGGGCAACGGCGCTGTTTCTGAAGCCGGCGGTCAGTGGATAGGCCCTGGACAAACAGCGATTGCAGACCTGGCCCGGCAACTGAACATCGACACGTTCGATCAATACTACCAGGGAAAGAGTACGTTTCTAGCAGGTGATGCCCGCTATGCTGAGGAAATAACTGGTGGAGGCGCCAGTATAGACCATCGCCTCGCCACCGTGCTGAACGAGATGGCACGCTCGGTCCCCCACGAGACACCGTGGGAAGCACCGAATGCGGCGGAACTCGACAAACTGTCTGTCGCAGACTGGATCTCGCAGCAGGACGTTAGTCTGAGCAATATCGACCAAGTAAGTCTTAATTCGTCCACGAGCCTTACCTTTGGAACCCCCCCGGCCGGAATAAGCCTTTTGCACTATCTGTCGTGGATCAACACCGCAGATTGCAACCTGGCGAGCCTCGAGCGCATCAAAGATGGCGCCCAGGAAACACGAATAGTGGGAGGCTCCCAAATAATCAGCCTAAAAATGGCTGAAGCATTGGAGGACAATCTCAAGTTGTCGTGCCCAGTGCGAAAGATTGTTAATTGGGATAAGGACATCGTTGAAATATTAACCGACCAAGGCGTAGTGAAAGCCCGGCAGGTTATCGTAGCGCTAAACCCAGCGCTCTGTAATCAGATTCGATTCGAACCCGCACTTCCCGCTGGCAGAGCGGAACTGCAACGACGCTGGCCAGCACATGCACCGATGCGGAAAACCGTGCACGTCTATCCCCGTCCGTTCTGGCGAGATGAGGGCCTCAATGGGCAGATAGCGCCAACCGAAGGCCCGCTAATATGGGCGTATGATAATTCCCCCCCCGATGGCTCCATCGGTGTTATCGCCGCGTTTGTAAAACCGGGGCAGCTGCCACATGAGCCCGGAGATGCGGAACGGGTGCTGTCCGATATCTACGCAAGAGCGCTTGGGGAAGCCGCTCGCCATCCGACGCAATTCCACGATCATGACTGGGGGCGGGTCGATCCTTGGAGTCTTACCTGCATTCACCCCATTCCCCCCGGGTTCTGGACGCAGTGGGGAGAATACCTTCGTCCCCCGGTGGGCAGGCTGATCTGGTCCGGGACGGAAACATCCGAGATCTGGGCGGGCGCGATGGACGGAGCTGTAAGGTCTGGCCAAAAGGCTGCTCTAAATGCTCTGCAGGAACTGGCTAAGGAAAGGAGGACCACCTGATGAAGCGAGCAATCAAAGGCAGTCTTGTATTGATAACCGCGGGGATCGTGGCAGCTGGGGCCTGGTACGGCCCTCAGCTTTGGGCCGGCTATCAGTTCATGAAAGCCGTGGATCAGCAAACCACCGAATACCGAGCTAATGGTGGGCCCTGGCCCCAACTCCAGGATACCTGCGTGCTATGCCATGGGGAAAATGGACGGGCGCGCAATGCCCTCTATCCCGAACTGGCTGGGCTATCGTCATCCTACATTGAGGAGCAGCTTCAAGCGTTTGCCGAAGGCCGCAGGAAAAGCCCTCCGATGAAGTCAATATCACTTCGTTTGAACGATCAACAGATCCAGATGCTCGCAGCATACTACGAGGATCAAGCACCTCAACCAACCGGATCGGTTACCACCAACGCAGTCCTCAGCGATCAGGGACAACAGGCAATTAACGACATGGGATGCACGTCCTGCCACGGTGTTCAACTCGATGGTGGCCCCGCTGCGCCGCGCCTTGCGGGGCAAAGCGAAATCTACATGGCTGAGCAGTTGAAAGCCTTCAGGGACGGTGATCGAGAGGATCCGGGGCAATCGATGAATGCCATAGCCAGACAGTTGTCCGAGGCCGACATCAAGGCGGTAGCTCATTACTTGGCCAACAAACAGTCAAGAGGCGCCGGAGCTCCTTAATCTCGGCTTACTAAGAGCTCAAAGAGCACCTACCCGGGCAAAATCATTCAATCGTTCTGCCCGGGTAGACACGCTTAGGCCGGGATTCCCCGAACTCCGTCAACAATGCAATAACGCCATTTCGCTCCATATTGATCTCTTCAACTAGCACGACGGCATCTATAATTAGCAAGCCTATTAGCCTGAATGGTCTCCAATATGACTATGGAGCCGCATAGCTGACGGCACAACACCACGTAAACCCTCACCGAACGATTGTCAGAAGACCGCACAACCAAATCACCGAAGGCTCATGCAACGAACTCACATCACCATCACTCAAAGAATCGTCACAACAATGAGCACGGGAATGGTATTCGCCAGGGCAAGCTGAAATGACTGAACAATCTGGGGAGGCGGCTTCATTGTCTCCGCGACTGGCGTCAAGATTCGCAAGCTGCCGCGCCTATCGGCGTTGTTTCAAGTGGCTTCTTCCCCGCAGACAATGCTAGGGAGCGACAAATCTTCGTCGTGATAGACACCTGATGTTGATCATCCATATCCTTGGCACATACCTTCTGTTCCCAATCAACCTGGTATCGATACCGCCAGAAGCGAAGCAAATTCTGCAAGCGTATCCAAATATAGCGCCATCAACGCTTCTAGCAATGAAACTCTTGTCCAAGTAACTCCAATTGCCTATAAAATGAAGAAACTCATTAAACCGGAGCCTACGCCTTAGGATCTCTTCTATCAAAAAACAGAATATATAGACATGGCACGACTATAAAAGAAGCTACGGTTCCGGAGACAAGTCCGCCCATGATAACAACGTTAAACGACCTCCATAACGGATCATTAGCTATGAGCAACGGAATAAGCCCAAGTATCGTTGTTATTTGCGTTAACATGATTGGTCTAAACCTTTCCATCAAAGCCGACTTAAGAGAATCCAACTGAGATTTTCCCGATTCTTTTTCAATGTCAATCTGCTCAATAATTAACATAGCATTCGATACGATAATCCCTATAAGTGCAAAAATTGCAAGATTCGCCATGAAATCGAAAGGAAGACGGAAGATAACCAGGGCAAGCAGTAGACCGATTGCACAAAAAGGTACGCTTAACACGATAATTACTGTTTTTCTAAACGAATTATATTTATAAATAAATAGCAGAATCATTGCTAAGACACACAAAGGGAAAAATTCAAAAATGGCTTCTTTTGTAGCTTTACTTTCCTCAATCTCGCCCCCAAACTGAACTTGAATGCCAAATTTTTCTTTGACTTCATCTATAGTGCCTGAAATAGAGTTAACGAGTTCTCTTGATGTCATGGAAGGGTTCATTGCGGTCACGGTTACCGTCGGGATGAAGTTTCGCTTCTTAATAAGGGAAGGATCATGTTTGGCCTCAATTGTCGCTATATCGGATAGATATACCGGTTCAGCCAACGAATTCGGGAATATTTGGATATTTTCCAATTGAGATAGTGACAATTTCCCCGCTAAGTTCGTGCTCAAGATAAGAGGAATTTGATACTCACCTTCTCGAAGCACAGAAGCATTTTCTCCCATACTGTGTTCTCGCAGTGCAAACAAAATATCTTCACGAGTGACTCCGGCATAGAGTGCAGCCGAACGATCAATATTTGCAATAAAATTTGTAGCAGAACGCTCCCAATCGTGTTTTACGTTAATAGTGCCCTCTATTCTTTTAAGTGCTCCTTGAATAGCTTCAGAAGCTTCCAGAATATCTGATTTATTATTTCCAATCAGACGAATAGCAGCCTCTCCGGGTAGAGTAGAGCCCAGGTAGAATGGGTTGATTTCAAGTTCAGCAAAATGATATCGGTTAGGCATTTCTGATCTCAGTTTTTCGACAAATTCCTTAACAACTGTATCATTAGTAACGTTTACAACCAGATATGCCGAATGAGGTGCCGGTTCAGGAGGATTTAGACCGAGGATAAAGCGCGGTCCTCCTTCAATCACATAACCCATTGCTCCCGTAATTTCGGGAAAGTGGTCATCATTACTCAACCACTGCGTCATTTTTTCAATCACTGCAGCAGTTTCTTCTGCTGGCGTGTTCGCCGGAAGATCAACAGAAATCTGAAACTGATTGCGTTCAGACGGCGGAAAGAAAGTCTCTGGAATGGTACTCGATAGGAATAGAGCTCCGACAAGACTTAAAACCGAACAACTGAGAAACAACCTTGGACGTTCGATAACCTTGTCCCAAAATGAAGACATAAGTTTCATTATAAATGAAGGCTTGTCGACGGATATTCCCCGGTTCGCAGATACTTGATTGACAAACCACTTAGCCATGATTGGCGTTAACATCGTAGCGACAAACCAAGAAACCAGCAGCATCATCCCAATAACAATGGTTAGCGTCTGCATGTAAATAGCATTAATATTGTCAGTAAACACCGGCGGAGCAAAAGCTAATATCACGGTTAGGCTAGCAATAAGCATGGGGACCCCAAGCGTTTTTCCCGCAGATAAGGCAGCGGCCTCTTTCTCTTGGCCATGGATCACTCGCTTTGAGATGTCCTCAACAATTACCATGGAGTTATCAACCAGAATACCTAAGGCAATAATGAATGATGCAATGCTTACCTGGTTGAGTTCTACGCCAAAAATTCGCAGAAAAACTAATGTAATAACACCGGTGAGCGGAACGGCCAGCGCCACCAAAGATCCAGCGCGAATACCTAACGCAAGTACAGTTACGATCGCCACCACAAGAATAGTTTCGAGTAGCGTCGAAATCATTTTTGATATCACTTGATCAACAACCTTACCCTGATCAGTGATGGTCTTCATTTGGTAGCCAACGGGAAGCTCACGCTTCCATTGGCTTAGCTTTACGCGCAATTGCTCATTAAAATCGACCATATTGAGGCCATGCGCCATATAGCCAGCAACAACAATTGCCTGACTACCATCAAGATATGCTGCGCTATTCAGAGGTCTAGCCGGGACCCTGGTAACATCTGCAAGATCTTTCAAAGTAAGCATGGATCCGTTTGGTAGCAATATCATAGTTTCCTTAACTTCTATCAGTTCGTCATAGCTACTCTCGACAAAAACCCGGCTTTCCTGAGTATCGAAATTGACACGTGCTACGTGCCCGAGGGAATTGGCCTTGCTCAACTGCAAAAAGATATCGTTAGGATTCAGTGCGTACTGCGATGCCACAAATGGCTTAAGTTTTATTGATATCTGTTCATTGGCAACACCATGCAACGTAACTTTGTCCATTCCCGGAATACTATAGAGGTAATTCCGAAGCTCATTTGCCTTGTCCCTTAATTCTCTAAAGGTATAATCCACTGCACTTAAAGCGACTGTCATTACCGCCACAGCATCGTAATTATCATTGACGAATGGGCCCGAAACCCCTTCCGGAAGTTCGGTTAACACATCTTGCATTTTCGCTCTGACCCGAAGCCAGCTATGCGAGTAGTTCGGCGTCCCGTCCTTGATTTCAAGAGTGATGTAGACTTCCCCTGCCCTTATCGAGGTCGTAATATTTTTTGTTTCTTCTAATATTCGCAACGCTCGTTCAATTGGTCGCGCAATAAGGGCTTCAGTTTCATCAACATCCAAGGCAGGATGGTAAGCCGTTATGATGGCTTGGTTGATAGGTAAGGTGGGTTCCTCACGAGAAGGGTAATCTGGATATAACGCCAATCCGGTGGTTGTTAACATTATGAAAACAAATAAAACGAGTCGGCTATTCTTTATGGAAAAAGCAGTAATGGACATTAGCGTTTTTCCTCAGCCGGTCGTACCTTCTGCCCCTCACTGACAAACGCAGCACCTGCAGCAACATATAAATCTCCTTCATGAAGATCACTTTTTATCCAGTAGCCACGCTGTTCAGCGTTAACAATAATGATGCTTTCTTTACTAACCAATCTTGTTTTTTCGCTGTACCGGTAAACAAAAGGTTGACCATCAGTGGGCTTAGCAACAACAGCACCGTGAGGAACAAGAATCACGTCCTCTCCGTATGGAATTTGATAGCTGACACTAACCACTAACCCTGGCAAAGGACGTCTGTTTTCGAAATTTTCGAGACGAAGTTTAACTGGGAAATTTAACCCATAGTTCGCTCGCTCCCCCAAATGCTTGACGGAAGCGTTATAAGTAGAACCTCGATAGTTCACCGCAATCTCTAGCCGATTTCCATTTGATATATGCTCTGCGAGATCGGCGGGAATCGACGACTCAACAATGTAGTTTTCTATTCCGTCAAACGTAAAAGCGACTTGATTTGGTGTGACCTCTTCGAAGGGCTCGATACTACGACTCGAAATCACACCATCATATGGTGCTTTTATAGTAGTTTTGGATAGATTTCGCTCTGCCAGCCTAACTTGTGCTTGCGCATCACGGAGCGTCGATTGAGCGTTTTCATATGCCGTCCTAGCGGCATCTAGATTCTGTTCCGATACAGAATGATTTTCACGCAAACGCTTGAGTCGTTCGTAGTTTTTTTTTGATTCCGCAAATACAACCCCAGCTTTCTCTTCTTCAGAGCGAGCGCTCTCAAGCGTAAGCCTATAGGGCTCATCATCCAGAACTGCCATTACATCCCCGTTGCTAACCCTTACACCGATATCCACGAAGACATTAGCTACTCTCCCTGCAACACCGAAAGATAACTGACCTCGATTGCCTGTCTGCATCACCCCTGGAAAACTAATGCTTCTAGCGTAAGCACCTTGGGCTACACGTTTAATGGATATCGTTCTGACATTATCAGCAGGAGCTTGTAGTGATTCTTCACTACAGCCCTGGAGCAACAGCAGAATAAAAAAAAGCACGCTTAGCAAAAGAACTCTTGAAGCACGCAACGAATACATGTTCGATCGATCAGTTATATAATTTGATGACATCACTATTGATAACCCTATAGTTGAAAAAATTACGATGACGGCCTTAATAGTGCCTGTATAAAAAGCCGTAACATATCAGGCGAATACTTGGTGTCAGTCGTTGCAATTTGGCAGGACACGCCGTCGATGTAAGCGAAAATAAAATGAGTTATCTGCTCAGGAGTTAAATGACGATCAATAACGTCAGAGTCTTGTAACTTTTTAAACATCGAACACGAAAGATCATAAAGCTCTGCACTTGAATTTATTACAATTTCCTTTATCTCAGAATTTCTAGATGATTCTGCGAGTATTTCCAAGTACATAACCGTTCCAACTCTATCACCTGTAAGATGTGCTTCTTTCTCCAAAGTTGCTTGAAAATCATCAGCATCTACTATTCTTTTCAATGCATTCATATCTCTTGAAAAGTATCTTTTGGCAATTTCCAAGATTAACTCGCTCTTTGACGAGAAATACTGATAAAGGCTGGCTTGGCTGACTTTAGCTGCTCGCGAGATCTCAGCCATCCCTGCCCCATGAAAGCCTTTTTTCACAAAACACTGGATGGCACCATTGATAATGCGTTCTATTTTTGCTTCGCGAGCTGCGTAATTGACTGGACGACCTATAGTTGACATGCTCACACCTTATATAACTGATCGATCACTTATATAGATTAATGGCGCCCTCGTCAAGCAAATCTAGCTCCATTAAACAATCCAAGAGGGTCTTTGTAGTTGCCCCCGCTAAACCGGAGCCCCGTCATCCAACGCAACAACAGACTTGCTGGCACACCATGATGCTGGGCTAGAAGCGATACTGACATGCCTGACAGCTCACACTCCGCATCCATGAAGCCTTTGAAATGGCCTCCGTTTGAGGCTCGGGTGTGTCATGCGTATCGGGGTAAGTCCAGCAAGCAAGACGAGCGTTTGTTTGTCCTGCTGCTCTCCGCGAACGTGGCCTTTGCACTGCAATTCGCAT
>ENA-ORCQ01000378-ORCQ01000378.1-marine-metagenome-genome-assembly--contig:-NODE-378-length-10832-cov-3.801488_pt1 | contig 10832 bp, 7 predicted proteins | sample MGYA00237780_ERZ508510 | MGnify/ENA primary metagenome ERZ508510 (study PRJEB26181, sample SAMN06268981) | marine metagenome | isolation source: Tt an E2 anaerobic enrichment on eucalyptus from sediment...
GTTTATGTAGACGGGGTTAATACTTCACTCATAAAGAGGACCGATCCGGCAAATACAACCACATGGGCAGAAGTTGACTGGGACTTAACAGAAAGGCATAAAATAAAAATTGTAGCTACCAGTCCTGGTTTATTATTCTGGGATACAGTAATATTTACACCGATTGTTAACTAGAGATATTGTTTGTTTATTATATAATGATTTTATTATGCACCATCACTAAATATATTTAGTGATGGTTTTTTATTTTTTAAATCGAATTACATTCGTAAGGACAGTAAAACCAAAAATTCGAGGCTTGGAAAATTAGATTATATTTGAAGTATTGGCATAATATAAACATTGGTATATGTAATACTAATAAAACCTGTTTTATCAAACAAAACAGGCAAACTGAATATTTCAGAAGTAATTAATATGAATTATAATCAAACCAAACAAAGCTCATAAGAGAAAAAACTTAATAATGGATACTCTTTTTAAAAAAGTGGTAGTCAGAATACTTATATTGATTTCGTATTTGCCTTTTTGGCTGCTTTATATAATTTCTGATTTACTTTATTTGATTTTACGATACATAGTTAAATACCGAAATAATGTTATCAAGGAAAACCTGGCTTATGCATTCCCTGAAAAAAGCCACTCTGAATTACGTATGATTAGAAACAAATATTATCGGTACATGTGCGATTTGGCTGTGGAGTCTTTCAAACTTTATAGCATGACTGAAAATCAGCTAAAAAAGAGATTAATAATTAAGGGGACAGAAGTTGCGGATGAATTATATAAAAAAGGCAAAAGTGTTATTGTTTTTGCATTTCATTATAACAATTGGGAATGGTGCAGTTTTCTGCAAACCAAGGTAAATCATTTGGTTTTAATGGTACACAATCCGATGCGTGATAACCAGGAAATGGGAAAGTTTTTGGAACACTCGCGTGGCCAGTGGGGTGGAGAACATGTGCCTGTTCATCAAACCGCACGTGCAACAATGAAGTACATTCAAGAAGGAAAGTTGACTGCATTGTGGCTGGCAGCAGATCAAACAGCCCCGGCTCGTTCAAAATTCTGGATTTCTTTTTTAAACAGGGAGGCAGCCTTTTTTACAGGGCCCGAAAAAATTGCAGTTAAAACCAATCAACCTATATTCTTTCAGCATGTAAAAAGAGTTAAAAGAGGATATTACGAGGTTGACTATTCCATATTGATTGAAGAACCGGCAAAAATGAAACCGGAAGAAATTCTAATAAAATATGTGGATAAAATGGAAGAGATAATAAAAAAAGAACCTGAATTTTATCTCTGGTCGCATCGCCGCTGGAAACATACCCGGCCGGAAAGTACACCTTTAATTGAAAAAAACTGAGCTTTGAAGCATTAGCTTATGTGCTCAATTTTTTAACAATCGAAATTCAAAATTATTCCCAAAATTCATCATGTAACCTTTTATCATCCAAATGCATATAACTATTCAATGTTAACATGTTTCAAAATTGATCCATTTCCAAATTATGCAAGAGGGTTTTATCAAAAAGGTAGATGAAGTAATAGAGCGCAATATTGAAAATGAAAATTTTGGGGTTTCCGAACTTGCTTCAAAACTGGGAATGAGCCGTTCGAGTTTGCACCGGAAAATTAAAACTAAAACCAAATTAACTGCCAGCCAGTACCTTAGCCAGTTTCGTTTAAAATATGCATTTGAAATCCTCAAACAAACCGAATTAACGGTTAGTGAAGTAGCGTTTAATGTTGGTTTTAGCAGTCCATCTTATTTTGTAAAATGCTTTCACGATTTTTATGGTTATTCTCCCGGCGAAGTTTCTAAAAAACTTGAAAACGGGGATTATGATTCCAATACATCAGATGAACGTTACATCAAAAAACGTAAAAAAATTGTTTTGCTTTCAGCTGCTATTTTACTTACTGTTTTAATTGTTCTACTAATAATTATTAATCCATTCTCTCCAAAAATAGAATCTTACAAATTGGCTATTTTGCCTTTTACTTATCATTCAACAGATGAAGAAATTAGAATAATTAACGGAATTCGAGTTGAGTTATTTACAAAGCTGAGAGGAATTGAAAAATTGGAACTATTATCTAAATTAACTTCAGACACTTATTTTGAAGTTGATAAAAAAGCTTCTGAAATTGGTAAAGAATCAAAGGCAACGCATGTACTTAGTGGCGAAGGAATGAACGAAAACGGAAAGTATATTCTTAGGTTATATCTAACAGATACAAAAAAGGATAAAGATATTTGGCAGGAAAGTTACCCATTAGATTTAGATTATCAGGAAATAGTTGCAAAAATCTCTACGCAAATCTTGGAAGAATTGGATGTTGAAATAACACAGGAAGAAAAACTCAAATTTAAATTACCAAAGACAAACAATCCTTATGCTCTTCAATACTTTAATATGGGGGTCAGCACTTTGGAAATGCTTGGGCTTAATGCTAAATGTAGCGGACCTGAATATATTAAAGCTTTTGATAATTTCAGGAATGCAATTAAGGAGGATTCTACTTTTGCAGACGCGTATGTAAAACTAGCACATTTTTATATTAATAGGTCATCAAATAAAGAAAAACAAAAAGATAGGGATACCACAAAGTTTTTACTGGACAAAGCACTTTATCATAATCCCAAACTACCTTCCGCCCACGATTATTATTCTATCTATTTATACCATATGGGAAAACCGGAAGAAGCAGAAAAGGAGTTTAAAAAATACATTGAATTGTCTCGGGAAGAAGGAATGGAGAAATATGAGGAATACATGAAATACTTTTGGTATTACAGACGTTTAGGCGAAAAATGTAAAGCCATAGAAAGCTATTTAAATTATATCAAATTTTTACCTGAAGGTGAATTAATTCGTGGTGGCTCAGTATACGATTTTATGAATTTTTTATCGAATAATGGATTTCCGCAAGTGGCGCAAAAGTATTTAAATGAACTATATAGACAAAACAACAATTTTGAAGGCTATAATTACAGAGCTAATATGTTTAACTGGGCCAATGGAAGATTAGATTCAGTTATAAAAGTTGCTGAAAGAGCACTATCGAAAGATTCTACCAGCCAGGGCTATACTTATGAAATGATTATAGCTTACATGCAGAAAAGGAATTACGAAAAAGCAGCCTTTTATATTTCCAAATTACGCCAAATAGTACAGGATTCTACCTTTGAAGATAAAATAGTAGGATTTTATTATATAAAAACAGGAAGAGAAGAAATTGGTAAAAACATTGTCAACGAGGCTATTGAAAATTTGAAGCACTGGCTTAATACAGGTTCAAACAACAGTTTAAATAAACTATTTATTGCTGAGTGTTATGCAATGGTTGGAGAAAAGGAGTTAGCATTAAAATATTTGAATGAGTTATATGAGGAAAAGCAGTTTGCTGTTGGTCAATATAAATTGTTAAAGGAATCTGTCTTTTATGATAATATCAGAGAAGAACTGGAATTTCAAAAAGTAGTAAAATATATTGAGGATATTTATCTCCCAAAACACCAATGTGTAGAAGAAGTATTAAGAAAATACGGTGAAATTGATTAATCTGTGGTTTCGCGGTTTCCATACCGCGATTAGTAATAAGTCGCTAATTTGAACTCGCGAGACCCAATTATTTTTGTCAATAAACCATATCCTTTTAAACTCTTGATAGGAGATAATTGATGGCAGATTCAACTTGCTTTATCATATCACCATTTTTATTGATATTTTCCATTTATAATTCTGGATTTTCAACACCCAATTCTACATTTTTGATATCAATTCTACAATTTTTATAATCGGTTTACAAAACTTTATAGATTATTCAACATTGTCGATATGCCTTACACATGGCTTTGTATGAACTTTGTATCAAACATTTAAAGTCAAAAGTCATGAAACGAATTGTAGTTTTTTTAGCAAGCATCTTGATGGTTTTTATGGTACAGGCACAAAACCAGCAACAAAAAGAAAATCCTGGTAACGCTCCAACTTTTAATAGTAGTAAGTACGAAACCGTAAACGATATGTTTAACGATGTATGGCAACTCAGAACCGAAGAAATACTAGGTAAAGTAGTAGTTGAATTTATGGTAACACCTGAAGGTGAATTAAAGGATTATAAAGTTAAAAATGGTATATCTCCCTCCATTGATGAGGATGTTATTGCAGTGCTGCAAAAAACAAACGGACATTGGAATCCGGGCACCGCAAACGGCATTCCGGTTGAAATGCAAAAAGAAATAAGTATTGTCTTTCAATGTCAGGCAACATGTAATAGAATTACAAAAGCGAATTGTTATTTGTGCAGGGGATGTAAATGTTTGTACAAAAAAAATAATCCAAAGAGGGCATTAAAAAATTTCGAAAAAGGTTTGGCCCTGTTGCCTAATGACGAAACCTTACTTGCCATGCAAGAAATGTGTTACAATAAATTGGCTTATGCTAATTGACTACAGTTAATGTTCAGTAATGTTGATTCTCTACTTTTAAGAAGTACCTGTTTTATAAAATCAGGTGCTTCTTTTTTTTAATCCCATATTTGAAATTAGAAAAAGCAAATCTGCCCTAAAGGGTGAGGAAAGTTTTGAATTTCAAAACTTTGCACGGATAAACCCTGATATTGTAAATGAAAGAAATCCTTATTGATTAAATGAATGTATTTCTTTCATTTTCAGTTGTCAGTACAAAGTACAAAAATGACTAAAGAAATTTTTGGGTTAAATCTCCAAGCTTGAATTGAAACTTATCGTTGCACCCTGAAACTCAAATAAAACTTTCCAAAATTGTTCCGAGAGATTTATTTTTTCATCGTTTTCAGAGGTTCGGCTGGGTATTACAAAAATTTCAAATTCGCTTAAATCGGGGAGGGCAGGTCCTTTTTTTGATAAGTATTCCAAAGCCTTTTCCGGGTCTGCCATCAGCTTTTCAATGTTCTTTTTCCAGTCTGTTCCGTAAAAACTAAAAAGTGAACTATTCTCAAGCATATCAGAATAAATAATCAGGTATTTATTATCGGCTTCCGATTTTTTCATTTTTATCAACTCCCGGGTCACTTTTTGATAAATTTTGGAAGCATTGGTGCCCCAATTGGCCTGTTCCAGGATTTGTGTAAAAGACTGTACCAGTTCGTTTTGAAACTTTACAACTTTGTCTTTTCTGTTTAATGGATTTTCTCCCATTAACCCGGTTTCTCCGGTTTCGATTTTTATGGTTTTTGATTTCGAATCAGAAAGCTCATTGATTAATGAAAGTTTGATTTGCCCTCCTGAAAAACCTCCGGTTTGTCCGCTCAGTTTCATAAGGGATAGAAATTTTGGGACATTTTCATTTACATAGTCCTGATTTTTAAATCTTTTATCGCTAACATCAATTAATACACAAATGCTTGTAGTAGTTGCTTTTTCCTCCCGGCAAGAATTGAAAAATATCCCAAAAGCAATTACAAGAACTAAAAAAAACAAATATTTTCTCATTGTATTTTTATTTGTTCAACGATTTCATTTCTGAAAAATAGGAATTCAAATCACCAAGGTTTTGCTGCCAGGCTTTTGGTTGCTTGTGATTATTTCGGTAGGTTAAATTTGTATCGCGGTAATTGTAAACCGCTTCTTTAAAATTGTTATTAATGTTGCGTTCCAGCCCCTGGCAGAAAGCAAGAATTTTATTGTAGTTCCCTGTTATTTCGGTTTTTTCTGAAGCCAGTTTCTGAAGCTTGTTTTTTAAGTCTTCAGAATTTTTAGAAAATTGATTTTGAATTTGTTTCTTTTCCCTGTCGTAGTTTTGTTTTTCAGCTTCACGTTTGCTGTTAATCTCTTTTTGCAGGGCAAGAAACTCTTTTTCCTCTTTATGGTATTTTTTATACACCTCTACAAATTCATTACTGTCGTCGTGTGCAAAAAATGATGCAACTGTTCCTACTAAAAACAGAATAATTCCAATGGTAAAAAATGTCCACTGGTCTAAAAATAACTGTCCTTCGGGAACACCCAGTTCTGCAAGATAATTGGTCCTTAACAATGCTGTGAGATAACTTATAGAAACGATAGTTAAGAGGAGAACAATAAAAATTAGAGGATAGATTTTTCGTTCTTTTACCTGTTTTAAAATTTTACCGGCTGCATGCGCTAAAAAGGGGAGTGTAATTACCAACACTCCGGCCATGATTAAGGTTAATAATGGGGTTTCGCGAAACGATACAAATACCTGGTTATTCAAGGGAAATTCAGCAATACCAATTCCAAACAACAATAAAATGTAAGCCCAGTAGGGTTTAAACTGAATGTTTAATTCGTGTCGCTTATGTTTTGCAGTTACCTGTTCCCAGCGGGATTGAATCTTTTCAAATCGTTTTTTACTGTCCTGGTAATGTGGCGAATTTTCGATATCCTTAACCGTGTCCAAATGATTTTCGCTTATTTCTTTGAGTTTGAGATCGCGCATTTTTTCCGCTTCTTCAACCTGTTGTTGGATTTTGCTTTCACTTAGTTCGCCCAAACTTTGGGTAATAGAATTGAAGCGGTTATCTTCCAAATCTTCCAAAACCTGTTTGCCGTTTTGATAAAGCAATTCTATTTCAGCCTGGTATTTGTTTCTCAACTCGAATTCAACCGGTGTTGTAAATTCATCGTCAACCGAAGGAAGATTTCTTTTTCCGTCTTCCTCGCCCTTGTTTTTACTTTTAAGAAGTTGATTTTGGTGGTTCTCAGAAAATTTCTGGATTAATACCTTTTGGTATTCATTGATAAAATATTCTGCTTCCATGGCTCAAAATAATTTGGTATAGTACCTGTTAAAACGTTTTTTAAAAGATCAAAGTATACAAGAACTTTAAAATAGCCCACTTATTTCGTTGATTAGACCTTATTTGACGACGAAATGTTGCAGCATCTCGACAAAGATTTTAGAGGAACTGTTTGAATACAGAATTTACTTATTCAAGAACAAAGCAGATGTTTTGACTGTTGTCAATACGAATATTTTAATTTTGACTATGCCGGATTTTTTGTTTATAATTTGTATTAACTGAAAATTAATTAATGTTTCATCTTTATCTTACCCTTGCATACGTAATTCCAAACATTTATGTCTATCTGAGAATAAACCGTTTGTTTATTGCTAAAGGATATAAAATTCTTTACACCATTATTTATCTGGTACTGTTTTCTATTTATCCAATATCGAGGAATATTGGCGAATCCGGGAATTTTGTGCATCAACTATTAAATTTAATCTCAGGGTATCTTTTACCCTTTTATCTGTACTTATGGCTATCCGTAATGTTATTCGATTTGTTTTTGTTGTTCAATCTGATATTCAAATTTGTTTCGAAGGAAAAAAGAAGGACATTTCAATATAGATTTAAGGTACTTTTTTCGATGATTTTAATATCGGCTTTTGTGGTTATCGGAGGTGCGATTAACCTAAATACAATCAGGTATTCGAATTATAAAATGAGTGTGCCCAAAAGGAACTCCAAAATTGATAAACTTCGCGTGGCCTTTGTAGCGGATATACACCTGCTTGAAAACACCAGGATTGGCTACATCAATAAATTTGTCAATAAAATCAATGCAACTCAGGCCGACATAGTATTGTTTGGCGGCGATATTGTGGAAGGCGACAGCGAAAATGAAACCTCAGTTGATACGGAAAAAGCATTCCAAAATATTCGCTCTAAATACGGTTCTTTTGGAGTGGTGGGAAATCATGAATTTTATGGCCGTCAACAGCACAGTACTTTTTTTGAAAAGGCAGGGATAACCATGTTGTATGATACCATAGTAAATATTGACAATTCTTTTTATCTGGGTGGAAGATACGATCAACATTTCAGAGAAAGGAAAGGAATTCAGCAAATTTTGAATCAGGTTCAGGCTGATTTGCCCATTATATTTTTAGACCATCGCCCAACCCGTTTACAGGAAGTTGGACAAACGGATATTGATGCCCAGTTTTCAGGGCATACGCACAATGGACAGTTGTTCCCGTTCAACTTTATCATCAAACAAATGTATGAATTGAGCTGGGGTTACAAAAAAATTGGGAATACCCATTTTTTTGTAACTAGTGGATTACGCTTGTGGGGGCCACCGGTTAAAACCACTGGCAAATCAGAAATTATGGTTGTGGATTTTGCTTTTGATTAAAATATAGTCCGGTTTGTAACTGCCGGGAATTTGAAGTTTAACATGTATTCCATAATTTTGAAGATTATTATTTCAAAATCATAATCCTCAAAATATGGCCCATAAAATCAATTCTTTCAGTAATGGTGGTTTTATCGAATTCGATACGGGTTGTTTCGATAAGTGGTGCGTTTATATACAACGTCCCGGTTCAAAAAGATTTGCCCCCTCCGACGTAGAATACTTTAAACGTTTAAAAGAGATTGGAGAAAAAACAGGTCCGCAAAAAATTTACGATGATTTTGTTGTAATCTACAATCGAACTACAAAAAATACAGATTCCAAAGTTTTTGATTTGATTCTGTCGTTAAGTAAATTTTATAATGAGGACGCTGAGGAAGTTGAACAGTGGTTTAATGTAATTTATGCTGGAATGATTGCTGAGGAAAACAAAGAAGGTGCTATATTAAAAAAGCGTATCAAACGACTGGGAATTCATCAGGTTTTAATTGATGGAATTGCTCCCAAAGTAGCTGCAGTTTTTAGCAAGGGAAAAAAGTGGCATGAACTGGATGAAATAATGAAAGAAAAGGGATTTTAGGGAAACTGATTAAACTAAAAAAAGGTTGCCGAAGCAACCTCTTTTTATAGTTTAATATTTTAAATATCTCAGTACTTCATACTCAAAGTCTTTGAACTAAGTTCAAAATTCTACATCAGACCACGTTTTCTTAATAAGGGTTCTTTTGATGGATCCTGTCCGCGGAAATTACGGTAAATTACCATTCCTTCATCCGAGCCACATTTTTCAAGCAATGTGCGGAATTTTGCCGCATATTCAGGATTAAAGACATCTCCGGTTTGTTTAAATGCGTCGTAAGCATCGGTATCTAATACAGCAGCCCAAATATATACATAGTAACCAGCCGAATAACCATCGCCGGAGAATATGTGTGAGAAGTAGGTACTCCGGTAACGTGGAATAAACTCTGGAATTAATCCCAGATTTTCCATAGATTCATTTTCAAAAGCACGAACATCGGTGATGTTTACATTATCGGTTGTATGGTAATCCATATCAAGCAAGGCAGCCGCAACATATTCCCCTGTAATAAATCCCTGGTTGAATGTACCGGCCTTAATTAATTTATTTAATAATTCATCCGGAATTACTTCACCTGTTTTATAGTGTTTTGCATAAACTTTAATCACTTCCGGTTCAGCTGCCCAGTTTTCCATAATTTGTGATGGAAGCTCAACAAAGTCACGTGGCACACTTCCGGCAGTTCTGTCGTATGGTCCGTCAGCAAATAATCCGTGCAAGGCGTGACCAAACTCGTGGAAGAAGGTAGACACTTCATCAAAACTCAACAAGGCCGGTATATCATCGGTAGCCGGGCGTGTAAAGTTCATTACAATAGAACCAATTCTTGGGATACGAACACCATCCTTGTATTGAGCAGGGCGGAAACTGGTAGACCAGGCACCAACTCTTTTTCCATCGCGAGGGTGGAAATCCATATAAAGAATTCCAAGGTGTGAACCATCGGCTTCTTTTACTTCCCAAACCTCAGCTTCCTCATGGTAAGTAGGAACATCATTTAGTTGTTCGAAAGTAATTCCATAAAGATTTTCACAAACATAAAAAATTCCGTTTTTAGCAGCATCCAGACTGAAATAAGGTTTAACCTCTTCCTCGTCTAAATCAAATTTTTCTTTACGTAATTTTTCTGAGTAATACCACCAGTCCCAGCTTGCCAACTTAAAATTACCACCTTCACGGTCGATAATTTTTTGCATGTCTTTAACATCCTGTTTAGCAATTTTTAGTGCAGGCTCCCAAAGTTCCATCAGGAAATCCGTAATGGCTTCGGGAGTTTTGGCCATATTAACATCAGCTTTATAGGCAGCAAAATTTTTGTATCCCAACAATTTTGCTTTTTGGTCTCTGAGAGGAACAATTTTGGTAATGATTTCCTTATTGTCGTTTTCATTATCATTATCGCCACGCATAAAATAGCCACGATATAATTTCTCACGTAAATCTCTTTTTTCTGAGAAAGTAAGGAAAGGAATCCAGCTGGGTTTTGCCATTGTGAAAATCCATTTACCCGGTTCACCTGCTTTTTCAGCGGCAGTTGCAGCACGTGCTATTACATCTTCAGGTAATCCAGCCAAATCTTCTTTGTTGTCAATTACCATCATAAAGTTTTTATTGGTCTCTGCCAACAGGTTTTCACCAAACTGTAAATACAATTTCGAAAGTTCAATATTAATTTCTTTCAATTTAGCCTGGTCTTCCTCCGAAAGATTAGCTCCACCTCTCACAAAATCGCGGTAATACATTTCAACCACACGCATTTGCTCCTGGTCAAAATTTAGTTCGTTTCTTTTTTCGTATACTGCTTTAATTCTTTCGAACAAAGCCGGGTTCATCGAAATATTATTGTAGTGGGCTGTACGCAAGGGTGAAATTTCACGGGCTACAGCCTGCATTTCGTCGTTGGTAACCGCACTGCTTAACGGGCCAAATACTCCACTCACTTTAGAAAGTAATTCGCCTGATTTATCAAAGGGCAGAATTGTATTTTCGAAAGTTGGAGCATCAGTGTTGTTAACAATTGCTTCGATTTCAGCCTCTTGTTGTTTAATTCCTTCCTTAACGGCAGGAACATAATGTTCAACTTTAATTTCTTCG
>ENA-ORCQ01000379-ORCQ01000379.1-marine-metagenome-genome-assembly--contig:-NODE-379-length-10831-cov-1.930537_pt1 | contig 10831 bp, 11 predicted proteins | sample MGYA00237780_ERZ508510 | MGnify/ENA primary metagenome ERZ508510 (study PRJEB26181, sample SAMN06268981) | marine metagenome | isolation source: Tt an E2 anaerobic enrichment on eucalyptus from sediment...
CAATTGCACGCATACCTGTCCCGGGCCGTACGTATAGTATAGATAGGCGGTATACGGATCCCCCCTATCTATTTTTTGTGTCTTTATCGCGCCGGCCGCCCGAAACGCCCCTTCGGTTATGGTATACTGGTACGCATAGGAGGTATTCCGTGCGTACGCGTAGAGTGATCATGCTGATAGTGGCGCTGGCGGTGGCGGGGACACTGTATGTCACCAGCCCCAGCCGGGACGAATACGTCGAGTGGGCAATCGGCAAGGCCCGGCCCGGCGGGGGGCATACCATGAGCCGGGTGATCCGGCCCGAGACAGCGCCTATGTATGTAGACCAGGCCACGTCGTGGCGCGATTTCGGACTGTTTTCCTTGTTCTATACCTCGATGGATGCGGGAGATACCCTGGTGACGCTGGGCATATGCGAGCAGTACATATTGATCCGGGGGTACGGATTACGGGAAGATCGATGAATTTGGTTGTTTTTTCAGGAAAAATCACCGAGAAACCCCATATCTTCGGGCAATTGCATAAATTTCGGGAAAATGCCCAGTGTATGATTAGCCAAATGCATGAATAACTATGTATTATGCATCGTTCAACCACAATATATTGTTGTTCTCTATCGTTTGACATACCATTTCGTGTATTTTCGACAGTATAAAAAAACGGTACCCCAGGGTAGTCCAAAATACCAGTTGATATAAAAAGAATGCATACTATATAATTACGATATATACTCGCCTGTTTGGGGAATCATAAAAAGAATAAAAATGTCTTTTTATTAAATACACAACTGTGACGAGTCGAGAGGGTGAGGGTATTGCTAAAGTATACGCTGAAGAGATTCGGCATCATGCTCCTGACCATTTGGATCATCATTACATTCACGTTCTTTCTGATGCATCTGATGCCGGGAGATCCATTTACCAATCAAAAAAAGATTCCCGAAGAGATCCTGGATAATATGATGGAGAAGTACGGACTCAACGACCCGCTGCTTGTCCAGTACGGCACCTATCTGGGAAAGGTCCTGCAATTCGACCTGGGGGATTCCTTCAAGTACCGGGGGCGCAGTGTCAATACCATTCTTAGGGATAGTTTCGGTGTATCCGGCTCCCTGGGGCTGTATTCCATCATTTTCGGCGCCGTGGCCGGTATTTCCTTCGGGATCATCGCGGCCCTCAATCGAGGGAAATTCTTTGATTATTTCGTTATTATATTAGCTGTTTTAGGGGTTTCGGTCCCCAATTTCGTGTTTGCCACACTCTTTCAGTACTTCCTCGGCTTCAAGCTGGGGGCGTTAACGTCGGAGTGGGGCTTTCGTATTTTCCCCATCGCCCGGTGGGGGACGCCGATGCATTATGTGCTGCCGGTACTGGCTCTGGGGGCGAGTTATATCGCCTATATCGCCCGTATGATGCGCACCAGCATGCTTGACGTCATCAACCAGGATTATATCCGCACCGCCAAAGCCAAGGGGCTGTCCCAGCGCACTGTCGTCTGGAAACACGCCATCCGCAACGCCATCCTGCCCATCGTCACCATCCTGGGGGTGGCCATCGCGGGTATCGTGATCGGCTCCCTGGTGATTGAAAATATCTTTGCCATACCCGGTATGGGGAAATACTTCTACCAGAGCGTCTTGGAAAACGATTATATGATGATCATGGGCACCACCATCTTCTACGCCGTGATCCTGATCGTCATGATGTTTTTGATCGACGTGCTGTACGGGGTGGTTGACCCCCGTATCCGGTTGGATTGAGGCTGGTGAATGTATGAGCGACATGACATATAAGCAAGACGATTTTAAGATAATCGGCAAAGACTTGGAAGGCAGCGAGCGCATCGTGCGCAAGAGCCTGACTTACTGGCAGGACGCATGGATGAGGCTCAAGGCCAACCGGACGGCACTGATCGGACTGATCATCATCATCGTTATCACACTGATGTGTTTTCTAGTGCCGTTGCTGTCGGAACAGACATTTAATTATCAGGACTACGACGCGATCAATGAGCAGCCCAGTTCCGCGCATCTATTCGGCACCGACGAGCTCGGGCGCGACCTGTGGGTCCGTTCCTGGAAGGGCGGGCAGATCTCACTGCTGATCGCGGTGGCCGCCACCATCATCAATGTCACCATCGGCGTCATCTACGGCGGTATCTCGGGGCATTTCGGCGGCAAGGTCGATATCGTGATGATGCGGTTTATCGAGATCATCTATTCGGTGCCCCAGCTGATCTGGCTGATACTTCTGCGGTTCGTCATGGGGAACGGCCTGGGCGTCATCATATTTGTTCTTTCCATCACAGGATGGGGCGGCATGGCCCGTATCGTCCGGGGACAGGTGCTGCAATTAAAGCAGATGGACTTCGTCACCGCGGCCCGGACCCTGGGCGCCAACACCCCGCGGATCATGTGGCGCCATCTGATCCCCAATACCATGGGGCCGATCATCGTCAATCTGACCTTCCAGGTACCGGGCGCGGTATTTGCGGAAGCGTTCTTAAGTTACCTGGGACTCGGCGTGCAGCCTCCCCTGGCGAGCTGGGGTCTGCTGGTCAACAATGGAACCAAAATGCTGCTGGTGCATCCCTATCAACTCTTCTTCCCGGCGTTTCTGATGTGCGTCTTTATGCTGGCCTTCAATATCGTGGGCGACGGTCTTCGGGACGCGCTGGATCCGCGGCTCAGGGCTTAGGGAGGTAGCATCATGGCAGAGCGTTTATTGACAGTTGAAAATCTAGCGGTATGTTTCGAGACCTATGCGGGAGAGGTCCAGGCGGTCCGTGACGTATCCTTTTACCTGGACAAAGGGGAGACACTGGCCATCGTCGGCGAAAGTGGCTGCGGTAAATCGGTGACGGCCCAGACCGTCATGCAGCTCATCCCCATGCCCCCCGGCAAGATCAAGGCCGGCAGGGTCGTATTGGACGGGGTGGAGATTTCTGCATTGACCGATAAGCAGATGGAGTCGGTCCGGGGCGAGCAGATCAGCATGATCTTCCAGGACCCCATGACCAGCTTAAATCCCACCATGAAGGTGGGCAAGCAGATCATGGAGGTGCTGATCAAGCACCAGGACATGGATAAAAAAGAGGCCAAGGAAAAGGCCGTCGAGATGCTTAAGCTGGTGGGCATCCCCAAACCCGAGAAACGGGTGGATCAATATCCTCACCAGTACAGCGGCGGCATGCGCCAGCGGGCCATGATCGCCATCGCGCTGGCCTGTAATCCCAAGCTATTGATCGCAGACGAGCCCACCACCGCCCTGGATGTGACCATCCAGGCGCAGATCATGGAGCTGATGCAGGACCTGCAGCAAAAGCTGCACACCGCCATCATCCTGATCACCCACGATCTGGGCGTGGTGGCAGACGTGGCGGATCGGATCGCCGTCATGTATGCGGGAAAGATTTTAGAGAGCGGCTCCCTGGATGACATATTCAAGAATCCCCAGCACCCTTACACCTGGGGCCTGATCCAGTCGGTGCCCCGTCTGGACAGAAAAACAAGGCTGATTCCCATAGAGGGAACCCCCCCCGACCTCATCGCACCGCCGGTGGGATGTCCCTTTGCGGCCCGGTGCCAGTACTGCATGCAGATATGCAGGGACCAATACCCGGATAAGACCGCAATAAAGGGCAATCACTACGTACACTGCTGGCTGCAGCATGAGATGGCGCCCAAGGTTGACAATCCCTTGGCGAAGGGAGGCAACGCATAATGGATCGCAGTGCATTGATCAATGTCGTTGATTTAAAGAAACACTTTGTCGTAGGCAAAAAGATGATCCTAAAGGCCGTGGACGGGATCACCTTCGATATCTATAAAGGAGAAACCCTGGGTCTGGTGGGGGAGAGCGGCTGCGGCAAATCCACAGCAGGACGCACCATCATCGGACTGTATGAGGCCACCGACGGAGAGGTGATCTTCGACGGGCGGAGCATTCAGGGCATGGATAAACGGGAGCGCAAGGACTTTACCCGCCGCGCCCAGATGATCTTCCAGGACCCCTACGCGTCTCTGAATCCCCGGATGACCGTCACCGATATCGTCGGGGAAGGTATCGATATTCATGAATTGTACAAGGGAGACGCGCGCCAGCAGCGGATCTACCAGCTTCTGGATCTGGTCGGATTAAACCGCGAGCACGCCAATCGTTTCCCCCATGAATTCTCCGGCGGCCAGCGCCAGCGCATCGGGATCGCGAGAGCGCTTGCCATCGAACCCGAATTCATCGTATGCGACGAACCCATTTCGGCACTGGATGTGTCCATCCAGGCCCAGGTGGTCAATCTGCTGCAGGATCTGCAGAAACAGTTTGGACTCACCTATCTGTTTATCGCCCATGACCTAAGCATGGTCCGCCACATATCCGACCGGATCGCCGTGATGTACCTGGGCGCCATCGTGGAACTGGCCCCCAGCGCCGAGCTTTACAAAAAGCCCATGCATCCCTATACCGAGGCCCTGCTCTCCGCCGTGCCCATTCCCGATCCCACCGTGGAGCGCAACCGGCAGCGCATCATCCTGAAGGGCGATGTGCCCAGTCCCATCAATCCGCCTCCGGGGTGCAAATTCCAGGCCCGCTGTCCCAAATGCATGGAAGTATGCAAACGGGTCACGCCGGAATTAAAGGAACTGGAACCCGGGCATTTTGTAGCGTGCCATTTGTACGACAAGGAAAATCAATGAATTCTGCAGAATTGCGCGAAATAGAGAGATTTTGCAGGAAAAACGGGCATTAAATGCTGTAAAATGGCGTAAAACTTGATATTTAAAAGATGTCTGATTATAATGAAGAATAGACCTGTCTCATTGTGGAGAATTGGATTTCTTCGGGTTTTATGGAGATAGGCGCCCTATGCGCGCTTAAATATATCTCAAATCAAAGAGGAGGAAGAGACATGAAAAAACTATTGCTGCTGTTGGTTGTAGTGGCGATGGTGGCAGCCCTGTTTACCGGGTGCGGCGGCGGAAAGAGCGCCGGCCTGATAATGAACTGGGGCTCCGAGCCGCCGGATCTGGATCCGCAGACGACTACGGACCAGGTATCTTTCTGGATACTCAATGCCACACTGGAGGGCATGACCCGTCAGAATCCCCAGGGCGAGCCCGTACCCGGGCTGGCCGAGAAATGGGATATCAGCGATGACGGCCTGACCTACACATTCCATCTGCGGAATGCCAAGTGGTCCGACGGGACTGCCATCACCGCCCAGGACTTCGAGTACGCCTGGAAGCGGGCCATAGATCCGGCTACAGCTGCCGAGTATTCCTATCAGATGTATCACATCAAGAACGCCATGGAAGTGAACACCGGCGTGGACGCCGACGGCAACGAGACCACACTGACCCTGGACGATGTGGGCGTCAAGGCTCTGGATGACAAGACCCTGCAGGTCGTGCTGGAGCGTCCCACCGTATTCTTCCTGAGCCTGACATCCTTCATCACCTACGTGCCGGCCCAGAAGGCCGCCGTGTAGCAATGGGGCGACGAGTACGCCACCGATGCCGACAAGATGGTGTACAGCGGACCCTTTGTCGTCAGCGACTGGCAGCACGAGCAGGAGCTGACCCTGAGCAAGAACGAAGACTACTGGGATGCCAAGTCGGTGAAACTCCCCTCGGTCACCGGTTTCATGATCACCGAGGAGAACACCGAGGTGCAGATGTACGAGACAGGCGAGATGGATATCCTGGCCGTCGGCCCCAACTTCCTGGATCAGTACAAAGACAGCCCTGAGTACCAGGCGCTGCCCCAGGCCACGACCTGGTATCTGCAGTTCAATAACGAAGACAAATACTTCAGCAATTTCAAGATCCGCAAGGCCTTTGCCCAGGCTACGGACGCGCAGACCTACGTCAACGAGATCCGTCAGGGATTGGGCGAGGTAGCGACCCAGTTTACGCCTCCCACCATGTCCGGTACCTCGGAGAGCGCGAACTTCGCGAAAGATGTAGAGAAAGCCATCGAAGACGGCATGGCCGCCATGCCCGGGTATGATCCCGTCGCGGCAGCCGGTCTGCTGGACGAGGGTCTGGCCGAAGTCGGCGCGACCAAGGAAGACCTGATGGCCGATTGCACCATCGTCGGCGGCGACAGCGACGCATGGACCACCATCCTGCAGTTCCTGCAGGCCCAGTGGGAGCAGAACCTGGGCGTCCGCCTCGAGATCGAGCAGATGACCTTTGCCGAGCGTCTCGAGCGCTACAACCAGGGTACCTTCCAGATCACCTATGCCGGCTGGGGCGGAGACTACAATGATCCGCTGACCTTCATGGACATGTGGGTCACCGGCGGAGGCAACAACGACAGCTACTGGAGCAGTTCCGAGTACGATGCGTTGATAGACACCGCCATCAATGGCCAGGGCGACGAGCGTATCGAAGCCATGGTCCAGGCCGAAGGCATACTGGCCGAAGAGCTTCCCATCTACCCGCTCTACTGGCCGGTCCGCAGCTTCGTGCAGAGAGACTATGTCCATGACGTGGCCCGGATGCCTGTGGGCGCCGACCTCGAGTTCAAGTGGGCGACAGTTGACGAGCAATAAGCTGTTTCGGTAAACAGATAAAAGAGGCGGACCGTTCGGTCCGCCTCTTTATATATGCGTATATATCCGACCCGGGACCTATTCCTACAAAAACTCCTTCATCTTTTGAAATACATTGGGCATAGGATAGCTGTCGAGTTCTTGGAGAGATACGATCCTGCATTGTCCCGGGTCACCGGTCCCGCTGCCCCGGTACACGTCCACCTCCCATATCCTGTGGGTGAATACATGGCGGACATGCCCCGCCTTCTCCATGGAGCGTATCTCTATTCCGTATTTTTCCCGAAACGACTCGACGATCTGCTGTTTCGACCGGCCCCGTTCCACCAGGGGAAACTCCCACAAATTGGCGAGCATCCCTGTTTCGGGGCGCTGGGCGATCAGTATGCCTCCCTCTCCGCGTATCAGCCCGGCGCAGAGCCTGCTTATTTTCTGCTTCTGGCGGGGGGAGCGCACCGGCAGAGCCTCCTGCCTTCCCCTCTGATAGGCCCGGCAGTATTCCGGCACAGGACAGGTTTCGCACCGGGGAGCGCCCGTTATGCATACAAGTGCCCCCAGCTCCATCAGCCCCTGGGTGAGGGGATTGGCCTTGCCGGGGATATACATCATGCTTACCCGTTCGGTTATTTCTTTTTTGACGGCGGGCAGCAGTATATCTGTTTCGATGGCGTCTATGCGGGCCATGACCCGCAGCACATTGCCGTCCACTGCGGGAGTGGGCAGATTGTATGCGATGCTGGCGATGGCTCCGGCGGTATAGGGGCCGATACCGGGGAGAGAGCGTATCTCCGTGAGGGTATGAGGGAATCCCCCGCCGTACCGGGATACGATTTCTTTGGCCGCACGGTGCAGGTTCCGGGCCCGGCTGTAGTACCCGAGCCCTTCCCAAGCCTTCAGTACGTCCTGCTCATTCGCCCCTGCCAGGGCCGTCACCGTGGGGTAGCGATCCATGAACCGGTGAAAATAATTCACCACCGCCTCCACCCGGGTCTGTTGGAGCATGATCTCCGATATCCACACCCGGTAGGGGTCTTTGTCCCGCCGCCAGGGAAGGTCCCGCTGGCTGCGGATATACCACCGGATCAGTTCATCCGCGATAGCCTTGTATTCTGTTTCACTCCGTCTGCTAGAATGTCCTTCCATCCCATCCCCACATGGCTCCCGGCGCGTTGGCAAATTCGATATAGACACGGCTGGTCGGGATACCGAGATACCGGCTCACCAGATCGCAGAGAGCCTTAGAGAGAGAGGCCGTGGCGCTCTGGGGCAGCCCGATGCTCTTGACCTCCAGGAACGCGCAGGGGCTATCATCCCCGGCAAATGTCATGGCCCCGGCCCCGGTATAGGCTGTCATTACATAGGATTCGGGCTTGCCCAGGAGGCCGGCCAATTCCTTGGAAGCGTCCTTCAAAAGGGCGGCCTTGTCCTGGTCCGAAATGGGCGCTGCGGATTCTATCTTGATATAGGGCATATGTGAAAACCTCCTCTTGGTAGTGAAATCCCATCAAAAATAGTATACCATAGATGTGACTTCGCTTTGCAGGAGACCCCCATGGATTTTACCTATCAATGGCGGCGGGGACGCTTTATTGAGAGGCCCAACCGCTTCATCGCCCTAGTGGAAATAGCGGGCAATATCGAGCGCGCCCATGTGCCCAATACCGGCCGTCTGCGGGAGCTGCTGCTGCCGGGCACAGAGGTGCTGCTAAGCGCCCACACGGCCGAACACCGCAGTACCGCCTACAGCCTCCGTCTGGTACGTCAGGGGGATCACTGGGTATGCATTGATTCGGCCTCCGCCAATGCCGTCACCGAAGAAGCCCTGGCCCGGGGGTGGATACCGGAGCTATGGGGCTACACCTTCTTTCGCCGGGAGGTCAGGGCGGGAAGCAGCCGGTTTGACTTTCTGCTCACGGGAGAGCGCCCCTGCTTTGTGGAGGTTAAGGGCGTCACCTTGGTGGAAAAGGGCTGGGCCGCTTTTCCCGATGCTCCCACCGAGCGGGGACGGCGGCATATCGCAGAGCTGATCGAGCGCCGCCTATGCGGAGAGGACGCGGCGGTGCTGTTCATCGTACAGAATCCCTCCGGCCGGATTTTCAGGCCCCACCACGAGACCGATCCCGCCTTCGCAGCGTTGATCCGCCGGGCGGCCCATTGCGGGGTACGGATTCTTTGCTACCGGCTCATCGTCAATGAACGGATGATGGCGGTGGCGGACCGTCTGCCGGTGCGTATCTTTTGACACCCGTGCATACCGCGCTTTACCGTGTTATAATAATCCATATATATCCAGATTTTTTGAGAGGGGTTTGCTGATGATCATCGATATCCACACCCATGCCTTTCCCGACGCGATCGCCCGCAAAGCCGTTCCCGCGATGGCCGAGAAGGCCGGGGTTCCCGCCTGGGCGGACGGCACCATATCCGGGCTTACCCACGCCGCCGGACAAGCTGGCGCCGACATATGCGTGCTGCAGCCGGTGGCCACCCGCCCCGGCCAGTCCCGTAAGATCAATGAATGGACCGTATCGGTCCTCTCCGACACCATCCGGGCATTCGGCAGTATCCATCCCGACGACCCTGACATATCCGGCGTCATCGCGCACCTGAAAGACCACGGTGTCGGGGGGGTCAAGCTGCACCCCGATTACCAGGAATTCATGACGGACGAGTCCAGGGCCTTTGCCCTTTACGAAGCTCTGTTTCGGGAGGGTATGGCCGTATTGTTTCACGCGGGGATCGATCTGGAACTCTCCGATCCTGTCCACTGCACCCCCGCCATGCTGGCCAAGGTGATCGGGGCCTTTCCGGAGGCCACCGTCATCGCGGCCCATTTCGGCGGCTACCAGTGCTGGGACGGTGTGGAGGAGCATCTCATCGGGACGCCCATATATCTCGACACCGCGTATACCCTGCCCGAGCTTTCCCCTGAGCGCATGGTGGATATGGCCCGCCGCCATGGTGTCGGCAGGGTGATTTTCGGCACCGACTCTCCCTGGCGGGATATCGCCGGGGAGGTAGCGACTGTATCCCAATCGGGATTCTCTGATGCGGAACTGGAAAAGATACTATGGAAAAACGCGGCCCGTATCCTGGGTCTTCCCGTGGATTGAATGCACGAGCATCGATCCTGCGGCGCCGCGAGAATAGCGGCGCTTTTTTTATGCGGAGAACCCTAAAGAGGAACAAAATATTTCAGGGTTTTATTGTTGACAGGTATATGGTGGAATGATATAGTAATCCTGAATCTGACCGACCGGTCGGTCAGATTTGAATCTATAAGGCTAAAGGGGTGTAATCCCCCAAGCCGCTTATCAGGTTAATTTTTGGCCAGTGGGTATTCCCGGGCCTTTTATAGGAAAGGAAGTCAGATCGATGAAGAGGCTATTCTACAAAGCCGCCCTAGTGTTGGTGATGGCAGCGTTTCTGTCTGGGTGCGCCGCCGCCCAGGATCAGCCCGCCGAGGGCAGGGTGGGGGATGATCAGGTAGTCCCCGTGGAGGTCATGACCGCCCAGCGGGGGGACCTTACGCTCCAGCGGCAAAAGGGCGCGCGCCTCACAGCGGCCCGGGAGGCCATGGTGATACCCGCCATGCCCGGGCAGGTCACCGAGGTACTGGTCTCGGTGGGTGAGCAGGTGGAGGAGGGCCAGGTCTTGGTCCGGCTGGACGATGCCGCCGTACAGCGGCAGATCGACCAGGCCCAGGCTGCCTACAGCGCCGCCAAAGCCAATGTCGATCTCTCACGCCAGTCCTTGGCCGATCTTCAGCAGCAGAAGGCCGACGCCCAGGCCGACCTGGATGAGTACCGCGACGATGTGGATAAAGACAAATTGCAGGATAAACTCAAGAAGGTCAATAAACAAATATCACAACTCAATCAAGACTACGCAGCCGCGGCAGGAACGATGCCGGAAGCGACCTATGAGGGGAGCATGAAAGAACTCGTCAATGCTAGGGACCAGTTGACGGCCGCCATCTCCCAGGAGGCGATGCTAAAGCAGGCGGTGGATGGCATCGACAACGCCATTAAGAACCTGCCTTTCAATGAAGACACCCTCAGCGCACAGCTCAGGCAGGCCGGCGTGGGGGTCTCCGCCGCCAAGGACGCGCTGGACACCCTGGAGTTGACAGCCCCGGCCGCCGGCACCGTATCCAGCGTCACGGTCTCCGCGGGGGATTTTGCCACCCAGTCTATGCCCCCCGTGACCATCGTGGATACCGAAACGTTGGTCCTGCAGGCGCCCTTGACCGAGTATGAAGTGACCCGGGTCAGCGCCG
>ENA-ORCQ01000381-ORCQ01000381.1-marine-metagenome-genome-assembly--contig:-NODE-381-length-10600-cov-4.206310_pt1 | contig 10600 bp, 12 predicted proteins | sample MGYA00237780_ERZ508510 | MGnify/ENA primary metagenome ERZ508510 (study PRJEB26181, sample SAMN06268981) | marine metagenome | isolation source: Tt an E2 anaerobic enrichment on eucalyptus from sediment...
GTAACCATTCAGCGTAAAATAGGGACAATACTACTCCTGCTGAAGAAAATCCGGCAACTTTCCATCAAACAAACAACCCAGTGCATGACTTGACGACACCCCGTGTTTACGGCAAGTCGACAAGTAGCCTCGGACACGACAGAAGATCTGGGCACCCTCGATCGAGCGAAAACATCCAGATATCTTTTGTTGGACTTTGGTCATACGGATGTCATTTTCACCCAAATTATTCGTGAACGGAACATAATCAACATCCATAAACCGGAGCACATCATTTTCATAATCCCTTAGCCGCTCCAACAGATTTCTGGATTTCGATTTTTTAATCCGGCCCCTTTTACCCTTTTTCTTGGCCCTTATGGGTTCCGGACATTCGATTTCGGCTTGGTTGAGCAAATTTCGGTATTGTTGACGGTATTTTTTTGTTCCTTTATCATCCAGGGCGCCACCGGCATCAATGACCTCACCGTTAATCGTTTCCAGCAACGCTTTCATCTGCTGGGCCCACGTTTGGCCGTCTTGTTCCCAGGCTCTTTCCAACTCCCTCAAGTGATGGGCGTTGCAAAGGGCGTGGGTGCACTCGTAGGTAAAGTAAGGCTTCCAGTGATCATGACACAAAATCCCCGAGAACATTGGCAAGACGCCCATATCGTTCATGGCCTCTGTGCCCCTTTTCTCGTGGGGATGATAACAGGTCCATTGATCGTTGGATAAACAATGCAGCCAATATCGTTTGCCGCCCAGATTGATACCGGTCTCATCGGCATGTGCGACCTTGGCCGCAGCCAATTCATGCTTGGCTCGACCTTCAAAGTCCTCCAACAGTTGGTAGGCCTCTTTGTTGAAATTGAAAATCGACCCCTCGCTAATCGGTATTTGAAGCTGATCGGAAAAATACTCCTGAACCCGGTTATAAGGAATCAACTGATATTGCGACAGATAGACCGAGTGGGCTTTGGTTTGTACACCATATTGGGCTGCCTGGGTCACCCCTTTGGGAAATGGAGCCACAAACCGTTGTCCTTTTTCATCCTCCAGAATTTGCGCCCGATATTCGATCACCAGCCTTGAAATATCAATATCGAACACCTGGCGGGATTCGAACCCTACCTGCCGGTATTGTCCAGCAGGCAGCGTCCGCCGATCGACCTTAATCTCCTTGACCCTGTCCGGGTTGTCGACTTTTTTAAGAGTGGTGCCCACATGACCGTTTTGGCCACCGGCCTTATTGTTACTCTTTTTTCGGGCCTGCTTTTTCCTATTCGGATCGCTCGATGGCGGCTTGCTGCTGTTTGTGCTATTCAAATTCAGCCGATTGGCAAGCAGGGTGATGACCAGAATCAAAATCTCGAACATCGATTTCGTGGCCGCCGACAAGTGCTCGTCATCCCGCACAAGGGCTTGCGCCTTTTCAATGGTGGCCTGGATGTCGATGTTTTCGATTTTCATTCGGTTCGATTCCTGTGTTTTCTTTGAAAGTACTATAACACAGGTTTTGAAACCCGAATTTTTCGCTCTCAAATCGACGCCACCGCGTCAAAAAATCTTGGACATAACGCGGCTGCTTGTTTACCTTAAAAGACCTCCTTTCGGGCTGTTAGTTCGTCTGAGTGATAGAATATGAAAACTCGTCGCAAACATCTAAAATTCAGAATTTTTCACAAAAACCCTGTCAAGCTTTTTTTACTTCTTTTTCAACTTTTTTGCTGAATAGTTACACGAATGGTTACCTTCTTGGCACGTTTTGTCGGGTGGATGACTTCCCAACCCAATAACAAATTAAGAATAATCAGGTCTTTTTGCCAATTTTTATTCATATTTCATCTGTGGCCGAAGCTAAAGGCTTTCACCGTCGCATCCGGGAAAGCTTTATCAATGTTGCCTATTCCGTCCTGTTTCAGTTTCTCCACCTTCCCGCTAAACCCATTGATCTGGTCTTTGGAAGCCACCAGGTAGAGTTTCTCGGTACCGATATTGTCGTCGAGATGGAACCATTGATCTCCATCAGGTATTGATAATTCCGTGCCGCCGTTGACAAAACCGGATTCCATCCCCTGTATGTTATCAGCACTGTCCTGGAATACGACATAAACGTAAGCATCTTTATCAATCGTAATCTGGAACCGGAAATAATCGCCTGACATGATTTTCCCGCCCAGCTCGACCTTGAAATCCTTGTATTCCGGCTCACCACCCCTGAAGCCCGTTTGTGTGGTAAGGTGGTCCATGATATGCTGGACGACTATCAGGGCTATGTGCAAAGTGACACTTGTCTCGCGAGCAGATCCATGAACTGCGACAGGAGAAAGCCAAGCCGATATTGGAGAATTTCAAGACCTGGCTGGATACCTCCATACCTGGGACCAGAAACTGGGCGCTCACTTTCATCTGCATTGCCTGGTGGCCGGTGGCGCGGTCGCTCCTGACGGCTCACGCTGGATACCCTGCAAAGGCAATTACCTGTTCAACGCGCGGGCGTTGTCGCTGATGTTCCGTGGCAAGTTCATGGATCGAGTGAAAAAGGCCTGCCGGTGCCGAGCCCTCAAACTTGCTGATCATGACTTCAACCCGTTGAAAGCCCAGCTGTATGAAACGCCCTGGATCGTCGATGTGCGTGATCCGGTCAACAACCCCCAGCACGTGCTGGAATACCTGGCCCGCTATACCCATCGGGTGGCCATTGCCGACAGCCGCATTAAGGCGCTCAAAGACGGCATGGTGACCTTCACTTACAAGAATCGCAAAAAAGAGCAAACTGAAGCGCTTACGATCACGGCGGTGGAGATTATCCGTCGCTTCCTGCTTCACAGCCTGCCCAAGCGCTTTGTGCGCATCCGGCATTACGGGTTTTTGGCCAATCGGTATCGATCAACGAATCTGGCCGCGATCCGCCGTTTGATGGCGCTGCCCGAACCATCGGATGCCCCCGAAACCACAGTTGAGGGACTTCTCCGACAATTGACCGGCATCGACATCACCGTCTGTCCCTGCTGCCAGAAAGGGAAAATGCATCTGTTCCAAAAAATCCCCAAAGGATTGGCAAGGCCGCCCAATCCGTTTGCCTGCGCAGCAGCCAACCAAAAATACCTTTGGCCGATGAAGCCTCTCCTGGCCAGCCGGCCCCACGTCAGGCCAGCGGATTTGCCTGGTGAATCTATTGGTCTCATCTATTGAGTGCATGTTTTCTATTGCGCCATCCCCTTGAATTCGGCATCTTCGTCGGTAAACATCTTTTCAAAATGTTACTGGCCTGTCACTTGCAATGATGAATGGCAGCATGATGATTTAGGCACAATCATGCTTATCAAAGTTTGATAACCGGACGATATAGAGAGGTTTTCATGGAGGCCTGAGGCCCTGCCAGCAACGTGTGAGCATTAGATTCATGCGTCAGTATTGATCCCATATAACTGCGATAAGACGATGAAAAGACCAGGCAGTCGAAAGAATTAAATAACGGAGGGGTGCAATGGCGATTCGCAAACAGTTCCTGAAAAGCAGTCCCATTTGCAAGGTTACTTTCAAAATACCCGAAGAGATTGGCAATGGGGCAAAGTACGCCCATCTGGTGGGCGAATTCAATGACTGGTCGACTTCGGCGACACCCATGAAGCACCTGAAAAGCGGTACCTTCAGTGTAACCATTGATCTGGAGACCGGCCGATCCTATCAGTTCCGCTATCTGATTGGGCAATCCCACTGGACAAACGATCCGGAGGCCGACGATGAACTACCGACTCCGTTTGGAGAGAGCCGAAATTCGGTGATTCATTTGTAACCTGATTCTGCTGTGAATTTTCCGAATCGCTCCTTGCCATGTTTGAAATCACGGGCGTCTTTGTTTCGGATAAACCAGACGGCATGTGGTCTCATGCCTGAACAAAACGAAAAAAGGAGGAACAGCCATGTTCGATCTGATGCCCCATAGAAGACGATCCGGAAGGGAATTGGCCCGGTTCAGAGATGAGATGGACAGCCTATTCAACCGTTTTTTTGATATGGATTTTCCCCTTTCCAGGCGATTTTTTGGAGACGGTGAATGGGCACCGCGAGTGGATGTGAGTGAAGGCAAGGGTGAGGTCACGATCAAGGCGGAGGTTCCAGGCTGCGACACCAAGGACATCGACGTCAAGCTGGAGGACCGACTGTTGACCATCAGCGGTGAAAAGAAGGAGGAGAAGGAAGAAACGGATGAAAATTTCCACCGGGTGGAGCGAACCTACGGCAGCTTCAGTCGCATGGTCGAGTTGCCCGGAGAGGTTGACCCAGAAGCAATCGATGCCACTTACAAAAAAGGCATCTTGAAGCTGGTGTTCAAGAAGATCCAGGCTTCTGAGGCGAAAAAGGTCGAGATCAAGGCCGGATAGATCGACCCCATCCGGTTTCGCGCAGCACGCCGGTCGTCCTGTCACACTGCTGACAGGCGGCGTGCTGCCTGACCTGTCATGTAAGAACATGGTCATCAGACACAAAGCAAAGCCATGAAGGGGATAAAAAAGAAAAACCGACATGACCTGAGAGCCGATGATCGCATTGACACCGAGTTGGCGGTCGTCTGCCGGCCTTATGCCAGCACCGGGAATGTGCGTTCGGTCGAAGGGGTGATGCGAAATTATTCCAGCCAGGGGTCCTATATCGAAACCGATTTGAGATTTAAATCCGGCGCCATTCTGATTGTGCGGACCATTGGCTGCCTGCCTGCCGCACCACCCTCGGAGAGCAATGAAAAACCCCGATCCATATGTCTGGGTGAAATCAAATGGGGGCAGGTCCTGATAGACGGTGAAAGGCCTCAATACGGGATGGGCTTGCGGTACCTCGACTGATGGAGATCCTCAGCGCGTAAGGGATTAAAATGGATATAGTCAGGATCGGAAAAGAAAATTTACGTATTCAAAAACAATATTTTGCAATTCTATTCGACAACATGAACCTTTTTCACAAATATTTGGAAAATGTCCATGATTACTGCGTTTATCATGGCGGCGGCTACAACCGCCTGCTGTCAGCCGTCAGTCATAACTGGGCCGTTTTGAAAAACAATCTTGACGATATGAGAAGGGTGATGGATGAGAATTTTTCCAATATGGAACGCTGCCTCAATCGATTGCATTCAGACCGTTGATCGCGCACGTGCCCTCTTCAAGGACGCTGCTGTGATGAAACCGGCTGAGCACGTGCTCGATTTTCTATGAATTGATACGCCGATTTCTGATGATGCCTTTTTCTATCGGAATGACCGATGAATGAGGTGAATCATCGAGGACTTCCAGGATTACCCGTTTCTTCCCCTTTGCCGCGACGGCATTGAGAATCGTGCGAAACGCATTGGCCGTGCGCCCCTGTTTGCCGATGATCTTGCCTGCCTCCCCATGTCCAACGCGCAGCCTTAAAATTGTGGTGTGACTGCTTTCCACAGCGGATACCGATACCTCTTCCGGCACGTCGACCAGTGCTTGTGCAATTACCATCGCTATTTCTTCCATGGTTCGCTTCCTTTTACCGTTTCAGTGTGATTCAGGCACGCAGAGTCATGCGTGCCAGTATGCATTGGCTGCTCTCAAAGGGTTTTTGTGTGTCATCCGGCGGCATTGCGCTCATGGATTCGATGGCTGGAACGAATTCTTTCCAATCTCGGGCCGCGACGCTGTCTTCGAAAATTTAATTATTAATTGATCTTCGATTCCCGGACAATTCGTATAATTGTCCAACTTATTGGCAAATGAATGGGTATTTATACCGATTCATTTTGCCAACCAAAGAACGCATTCCGAAATGGAAAACCGGTTAATTGGTTTTCCCAGTGTTTGAACAAAGGGGGCAATCATGAGCGGCCAATCAAAGACACCTCGGGTATTGATGGTGACCCCGGAAGTGACTTGCGTTCCCTTCGGCATGGGGACCGGGTCGCGCTCGATCTCCGCGCGGGCTGGCGGGCTGGGTGATATTTGCACCGCCCAGATTCACACCTTGTTCGAAGCCGGTGCCGACGTTCACCTGGCCATGCCCAACTACCGCAATGTTTTCAAGATCAATGCACATCGAATGCCCGGCGTCGATTTGCACAACCGTATGCGGACGCTGCCTGAGAGTCGTATTCATCTGGCCCAGGACCGGTCTTTTTACTACCATTCCAAATTGTTTCTGTCCACTGAGTGGGAGGCCATCCGAATCGCCCTGGCGTTTCAACGCGAGGTGATCAACCAGATCATCCCGGAAGTTCAACCGGATCTGATTCACTGTTATGACTGGATGACCGCATTGATACCAGCCATGGCCCGTCGCATGGGGATTCCCTGCATCTTTACCATCTATCGGCTCGATTCCCCCCAACTGCTTTTATCGGCCGTCGAAGATCGGGGGATCGATGCAGCGGCCTTCTGGCAGCATTGCTATTTTTCTCGCATGCCCATCAATTATGAGGAGACGCGCAACACAAATCCGCTGGACATGCTGACCACGGGGGTATTTGCGGCCCATTTAGCCACTGCGTTGAGCCCGACTTTCTTGAATGCGTTGACCGACGGAAAGAGGGGGACAGCCTCCCCCATGCTTACGGTGGAACTGCAGAACAAACGGCATGCAGGGAAACTCTCAACCATCAGGCCGGCGCCGGACTCATCCTTTAATCCATCCACGGACCAGGCCTTGATGCGGCCTTACGGACCGGATTCACATACCACCGGCAAACCCTATAATAAATTGTACCTTCAGGAAACCATGGGCCTTCCCATGGACTCGACCGTCCCGGTTTGTTTCTGGCCCACGCGTTTGGATGGATCGCGCCCTGGCTGGCGTCTCATGGCTGATACGATAGAGACCATCCTTGAACGCTACCAAGAACAGCGATTGCAGCTTGTGTTTGTAACCGATGGCGAATGCCAGGATCAGCTGCGCAGTCTGATCGACCGGTTTCATGCCAGGGATCGGGTGGCGGTGAGTGATTTCGATGCTCGGCGCTACCGGCTGGCCTATGCCGGCTCCGATTTCGTACTCATGCCCCTGCTGCTCGATCCCTGTGCGCTGCCATGCAGGATCGGACAGCGCTACGGTGCCCTGCCGGTTGGCTTTGATGCGGGGGCGATTCACGATTGCGTCGAGCATCTGGATGCATCGGCCAACCATGGATCGGGGTTCTTGTTCAAACATTTCGATGGCACCGGCTTTCTCTGGGCCATTGACCAGGCCATGGCGTTTTATGCCAGACCACGTGAGTGGCGGGCACTTCAGGTACAACGGATCATGACCGAGAGCCTTACGCGTTTTGACCCTGATGAAACGGCCAGGCATATCGTGGAACTATACGCGTGCGCCCTCGATCGCCCACTGGTGGAGATCGAGGCTGCGCAACAATCGCAGGCTGCCGCCTGATAGGCTGCCCGTCAGTCGTTTCACAACCCTTTTCTGTCCTGGAGGTGTGTATGCTCCTGTCCACCAGCCGCTCCAGTTTTCCGAGCCTGCCCGACAAGCTTGCGGGACTTGCCGACCTTGCCGACAACCTATGGTGGAGCTGGCGCCCCCGAGTAAGAATGATTTTCAAGATGCTGAATCGCCAGGCCTGGAAGGAAAGCGGCCACAACCCGGACAAGATGCTTCGGGAGCTTTCCCCTGACATCCTCTCCGCCGCTGCGAATAATCCCGACTACCTGCGCCACTACCATGTGGTCATGTCTCACTTTGAAAGCTATATGAGCCGCCAGGACAACCTTTTTTCCGCTGGCGAGAATATGTTGGCAGCGGATACCGTGGCCGTGGCTTACTTCTCCGCCGAATTCGGGCTGCATCGATCGCTGCCATTTTATGCCGGCGGCTTGGGGTTTCTGGCCGGCGATTATATGAAAGAATGCAGCGATTTGAACATTCCGGTGGTGGGTGTGGGATTCATGTACCCCGAAGGATACCTTTTACAGAAGATCCGCGATGATGGATGGCAGGAGGACATCACCGAGCGATTCGAGCGGGAGGCCGCCGCCATTTCCCGGGTCGTCACCGACACGGGCCGCCAGCTGGTCTTCAAAGTGCCGCTCATCGATCCACCGATCCATGTAGCCGTGTGGAAGATCAGCGTCGGCAAGGCGGCGATCTATCTCATGGATACGGACATTGCCCAGAACGATCCGTGGAACCGCAGCATTTCGGCGCGACTCTATTCCGGAGATCTGGAACAGCGCTTGCGCCAGGAGATCGTCCTGGGCATTGGCGGAGCCGAGATGCTGGAAAAGCTGGGGCTTCGCTACCGGTTGATTCATCTCAACGAAGGTCATGCGGCCTTTGCCTTGCTCGAACGCATCCGCGATCGTCGACTGGAAGGGCTGTCCTTTGATGATGCGTTCAAGGCCGTTCGCGAGCAAACCGTTTTTACGACCCATACCCCGGTGCCGGCAGGTCACGATGTGTTTCCTTTCTACATGATGGAAAAATATTTTGGTGCCTACTGGTCCGACCTGGGGCTCAACCGGGACAGCTTTCTTCAAATGGGCACGCATCCCGAGCACCCCCGGCACGGGTTCAACATGACTGTTCTGGCCCTCAAGGCATCGGGCTATCGCAATGCTGTCAGCCGCAACCACGCTGCCGTGTCACGCAGGATGTGGAAAGCCCTGTGGCCGGACAAGTGCCGGGCCGACGTGCCCATCGACGCCATCACCAACGGCGTGCATGTGCCGACCTGGGTGGAACCGAAAATCAAGATGCTTTTTGACCGCTATTTGGGATCCACTTGGCGGGACAACCATGACAACGCCTATATCTGGGAACTGGTGGATAAAATCCCCGACCAGGAGCTGTGGCAGACCCATTACTGGCTAAAGATCAAACTGATCGATGCCATCCGGGAACGCTGTCGCAATCGCTGGGTTACCGGGCAGGGGAGCCCTTCGATCATGTGCTCCGGCGGCGCCATGCTCGATCCCTCTCTCCTCACGATCGGTTTTGCCCGCCGATTTACCAATTAATACCGCACTGATTTGATCCAGCATGACCTTCCGCGTCTAAAGCGGTTGTTAAACGACCGTTGGCAACCGATCCAGATTATTTTTTACCGGCAAAGCGCACCCCGTTTATGATTGAAGGCCACAGTATGATCTACTGCCTTAAGGACGGCCGTCGAAGAACATCTCTATAATGTAGAGGATAGTCAGTTTTTCCGTGCATACGGAAAACTGAGCCATAGCCAGAAAATCAGGTTGTCCAGCCCTTCGGGTCCACCGTCTTCGGCTTATTCTGGCCTGATGTCATGGTGAATGCCTTAAACGGATGCGCCAGTACGTTTTTTCTAGCACCTTCAAATGAAGGAACAGGTCACCGGATATATTCATCACAGCCCTGCCCTTGCTTATCCACCACTCATCCCGACGGAAGGCGCGTAAAATGAAGCGGACCATGGCAGTGAGTTACCCCATGGACGATGTAATTGGCAGGTGACAAAAATAAACTTGGCCATTCGGGGGATCGGACCAATCACAACCTGGTTAAAAAATACAGGTGCGCTGCTGAGTTTTTACAGGTCAGGATTTTTTTCGGACCTGTTACAGACAGTACGTACATGCAATGCGGCCTCAGCGATTGGGTAACGCAGTCAGGTACAATATGTTGTATTCGTAAATATTATCATTTATTCCATACACATAGCAGTATCTGTCGTTTGTAAAATCGTATGATATGATCTGTCTATTTCTGTATTTCTTCCTGAGTGAGGAATATAACGATTGTACTGATATAATCCAGAACCCAATCAGATGTGTCCCTCCAGGGATCGTTTTTTTTCGACAGCCCTACACGGTTTGGGGAATAAATGGGAGAAACAATGCTGAACCATTAATGCCAATGAGACTGGAACGCTCGAATGGGAGAATGTGACATTTAAATGGCAATAGAGGGTTATACCTATTGGTACAACGCCTTGTACACTTCCCAGGTGTCGATATCAAGGCAGGCACTCTTGGGCCCCACTTCAATTTCAATAATCCGCTCCGGATAGGAACTAAAGAGGTGCCGAGCGCCGATATCACCTGTGATCAAGAATAATTGTTCAAATAGATTGCGCGAGATCAACACCGGGTTACCTCTTTTCCCGCCGAAAGTGGGAATAATGATATCAGCTCCGAATTGGTTAAATCCTACCACCACCTTGCAGATGATATCGTCGGAGATAAAGGGTTGGTCGCCTAGTAAAAAAAGAACTCCATCACAGCTTTCCGGCACTACAGAGAGCCCGGCTTTTAAAGAAGCGCTTTGACCGAGACGGTAATCCTTGGCAATCATCACGTGATCGGCTCCGAAATCGATCTTTTGTCGAATTTTCGAGGCCTGATGGCCGAGTACGATGATTAGTGGGGTTAAACAATCAGCGGCGCGGGCATTTTCAAGCACGTGTAAGAGCAGCGGCTTTCCCTCTAAATTGAGCAACTGCTTCGCAGTGCCCATACGAGTAGACATGCCGGCGGCCAAAATAACACCGGCAACATGCTTTTGGCTATTCCATTTTGTGCGCATTTACCCCTTTTTTAGTTCAGTCGGTGCTTCCAATGAAAACAGGCAATCAACACCTTTGTTTTCATTATTAAGGCTGCCCATCAGTACATCGCATATTTTATCCCGA
>ENA-ORCQ01000382-ORCQ01000382.1-marine-metagenome-genome-assembly--contig:-NODE-382-length-10580-cov-77.014377_pt1 | contig 10580 bp, 9 predicted proteins | sample MGYA00237780_ERZ508510 | MGnify/ENA primary metagenome ERZ508510 (study PRJEB26181, sample SAMN06268981) | marine metagenome | isolation source: Tt an E2 anaerobic enrichment on eucalyptus from sediment...
TTAGAGATCTTCAGCACCTGCAATAACCATAGCAGGTCGTGGTATTGCGGCCGATGCGAGCCTCTGGAGATATAGAGTTTCGTGATAATCCCAGATCATTTGCATTTGGTGTTTCAAATCTAAACCATTCGCATTAACATAGTGGGGTTTAAAAATGACATGGTCTTAATCAACCAAGGAGCCGTTAGATGTCTCTGAATCCGGAGCCCCGATTTAGAAGAAAAACCCTGATCACTGCCATGATGTGTGCGACTCTGCCAGGACTGGCAGCAGCGCAGGGCAGCGAACCGAAGGCATTGGAAGCCCTGGATGTTACCGCAAGCCGTGGCCAGGTGGCCTCGGAAGCGACGGAGAGTTACATTAGCGGTGCCAGCACAACCTCCATGAAGATGGAGCTGTCACACCGGGAGGTCCCCCAGGCCGTCACGGTCATTACCCGCGAACAGATGGACGATTTCGCCCAGAACGACATCAACGATGTTCTGGAAGGCACCACCGGTGTCACCGTAGAGTCGGTGGAAACAGACCGCACGTACTACACCTCACGTGGTTTCGATATCAACAACTTCCAGTACGACGGTGTTGGCATGCCGGCGGTATATGACAACGTTCAGGGTGAGCTGGACACCGCCTTCTTTGATCGCGTGGAGGTGGTTCGGGGCGCCAACGGTTTGATGACCGGTTCCGGCAGCCCGGCCGCCACAGTCAACTTTATCCGCAAGCGCCCAACCGCTGACACCAATGCCTCGGTTGCGGTGACTGGTGGTTCTTGGGACAAAAAACGGATTGTCGGTGATGTTTCCGGTGCCGTGTCTGAATCCGGTGCGGTGCGCGGCCGGGTGGTTGCCGGTTATGAGGACAAAGGCTCCTACCTTGACCGGTATAACAACGAAAAGCAGATGTTCTACGGGGTGCTGGAAGCAGACCTGACCGATACCACGTTGCTGACGCTTGGCCACGCCGTTCAGACGTCTGATACAGACAGTCCGTTGTGGGGTGCGCTGCCTTTGTTCTACTCCGATGGCTCAGCGACGGATTTTGCGCGTTCAACCAGCACGGCTTCCGACTGGTCCTACTGGGACAACACCCAGCACAACAGCTTTGTTGAATTGCGTCAGGAGCTTGCTGGTGGCTGGAGAGCCACGGGCACGGTGTTCCGGCTGGAGAATGAAAGTGAGTCCGAACTCTTTTATCAGTATGGTACTCCGGATCGCCAAACGGGTGAGGGACTTAAAGCCTATCCCAGTCAGTACGACCTGGATGTAGAGCAGTGGGTCGTGGATGCATACGCTACCGGCCCGTTCCAACTGGCTGATCGAACCCATGAGCTGGTTTTGGGGGCATCCTGGTCTCGCTCAGAGACGGTTGACGAGTCTCGCTATGGCCGCGGCATAGGGAATCCCTTGCCACCGCTCAATGAGTGGGATGGGAACTACCCCAAGCCTGCTTTTGATAATGGCGTCGGCGGCTCTGACTGGACCGACCGCGAAACGTCCACCTATGCTGCCGCTCGTTGGTCCCTGACCGATCAACTCACCGCCATTACAGGGCTTCGTCTGACCTGGCTGGATAACAAGGGCGAAAGCTACGGAGCGACCAAGGAAAGTAGCTACGATGCCGTAGAAACACCCTATGCAGGTCTGATCTACGACATCAATGACGATCATTCGGTCTACGCCAGCTATACCGAGATTTTCACTCCCCAGACTGAGGTGGACATCAATCGTGATCGACTGGATCCGATTGACGGGGTCAACTACGAGCTGGGCCTGAAAAGTGAGTTTCAGAACGACCGTGTGAATACCACTATTGCTTTGTTCCAGACTGAGCAGAAGAACGTAGCCGAGGCAGAAGGCGTGTTCGCCGGAACCAATGATTCTTACTACACAGCTGTGGATGGGTTGACCAGCCAGGGTGTGGAAGCCGAAATAGTGGGTGATCTCACCGACCGAATCCAGCTCTTCGCCGGTTATACCTATGTGGATATTGAGGACAAGGATGGTAAAGGGGCCAAGTCCTTCGTGCCAGAGCATCTAGCCCAGTTGCGCGCTACCTGGAAGGTGCCTGGGGTCGAAGGGTTCAAGCTTGGTGGCAAGGTACGCTGGCAGTCTGAGATTACCCAGGAACAGGGTGTTGCTACTACCGGCCCGAATGCCGGTGAGACCATCGTCACAGAGCAGGACAGCTATGCGGTGCTGGATCTGATGGCGAGCTATGATTTCGCCCGACACTGGAATGCAACCTTGAACGTAAACAACGTTACCGACGAGAAGTACATCGAGAGCCTGAAAAAATTTGGTGCCTCGGCCCAGGGTTTCTACGGTGAGCCGGCCAATGCCAGCCTGACCGTTTCCTGGGTGTATTAATCACAGGGTGGGGCAGTCGGCGCTGCGCTGGCTGCCCCGGTTTTGTTGATCAAGCCTCAAGGAGAGTGAGCATGAATCCGGAACAGGAAATACTCGATGGATTGAAGCTGGCGGCAGGTTCAGGTGCCGTCATAGGATTGATTGCGTTGGGAGTGATACTGGTTTCGATGCTCGGAGCTAGCTGATCCGCTCTTTCCGATAGATCCCACACGTTCCGCAATAGCCGCCTCCGGGCAAAAGATATTTGAGGCAGCACCCTTTGCGCTGAGGGATGGCACACCACTGTTGGCTGAATTCTGCCGGAATCCAGTCAATGTATCGGTTGGCCTCGCATTTGAACTGCGCCAGCCAGCTGCCGGCCTGTTTACACAACTCTGCCGGATTAACCCGGTTCCACACCACCGAATAGGGCGCACCCAGCGCCAGCCCGACGCTGCTCCAATAGGCCCCCGGACTAACCCCGAAATGGTGGCGGAACACGCCGTACCAGTCTTGCATCTGCTCACTGAGAATTCTTATGAACGCCTCAGGCTCCAGGATCTCCTGTTCACTGGCCGCATATTGCCAGCGAGACGGGTCCGCTGGTGTTGATGTTGTCGGGCACAGGAAAACCCGCCGGGGATCGAGTGCAGCACTGCGGCCATCCCTGAACAGCCGGATCACCAATGGTCCGATAATCTGAAGTGCCAGGCTCTGGTGCAGGACAGAAAGCCGCGCCTTGCGGAGTCGCGGATGATCGGCATCCTGATAGTCATTGAGGACCTGTTGTTGCAGAAGGTCTGGATTTGCCAGTAGCTGGGCCAGGGAGAACAACGCGGGTTGTTCGCGGTTGGCGGGTGTCAGTGCGCTGTCCATCAGAGTGGTAGCGTCAAGGCCGTGGCGGGCCAACAGATTGTGGTAATCCGTCAGCCATTGCGTTGCTGTCTCAGCCGCGACCATGACGGCTTAGCCCCCACAAGAAGTACAAGCCGCCGACCAGGGCGGCCAGCAGCCCCGCGGGTAGCTGATTGGGATACACCAGAACCCGGGCCAGGTAGTCGGCCAGTGAAAGCAGTAGCCCCCCCGCCAGGGCTGCGACCAGCATTTGCCGGCCCACGGTCTGCTGCCCCAGTACCCGGGCCAGGTGCGGGGCGATCAACCCGACGAAGCTTAATGGCCCGATCACTACAGTCGACGCCGCGGTCAGCACGGCAGCCAGCGCCAGTAGAAGAAGTCGCGCCCGTGGCACCCGCAGTCCCAGGGCAGAGGCGGATGTTTCGCCCAGGGGCAGCAGTGTGAGCGGTCGCAGGGCAAGCAAGAGCAAGGTCGAAAGGCCTACCACCAGTGCCAGTAAACCGATGGCTTCGGATTCCGAGATCAGCCAGGTGGAGCCGTACATCCAGTTCAGCAGGCGCGCTGCAACGGTGCCGCCAGAGGCCATCACCAGTCTCAGGCCGGCATCCATGAAAACGTACAGTGCCAGGCCGCCAAGCAAAAGCTGGTTGCCCGCGAACTGGTGCTTGCGGGCCAGCAGCAGTAACAGGCCCAGAGCGCCGGCGGCACCCGCCGTGGCCGCCGCCAGTTGGCCAAGGCGGCCAATTTCAAGTCCGGTCAGGACCATAACCACCATCACCAACGCTGCACCGCCACTGATGCCGAGGAGCTCCGGACTGCCCATGGGGTTGCCGGTCATCCGCTGAATCAGGGTGCCGGCCATACCCAGAGCCATGCCGGCAAGGATAGCAGCCATTAATCTTGGGCCTCGCCATACCCAGGCGTCTGTCCACTGCGCCAACGGGGTCCAGTTCCAACCTTCAAGACCCGGAGACCAGCTCATGGAAAGAATGATCGTCAGGGCTAACAGAGAGCACAGAGTTCCGGCAACCAACAGCGGGCTTCGGCGGCGCGGCAGAAAGCCCGCAGGTCCGTTGCCCTGGTCAGGCATATGGTGAGTGTTTCGGAACCCCTGAAGCGCCAGAAGGATAACCGGGCCGCCAATGAGAGCGGTGGTCGTGCCGGTCGGCACCAGCGAGCCGCCATCCCAGGCAGTCGCCCATTGTGCCAGAGTATCCGCCAGTAACAGCAGGCCGCCACCAGCCAGTGTGCTCCAGAACAGCCGTTCGGTCAGTGTTCTGGCGCCCAGCAGTTTTGCCAATACTGGTGCTGCCAGGCCAACAAATGCGACAAGACCAACCCGGCTCACCACCACGGAGCTCATAAGCACCACAAGGAAAAGTGCAGCGGCGCGAAGTAACGACACCTTTGCTCCCAGCGAATCTGCTGAGGCCTGACCAAGCTGAAGCAGCTGTAGCGGGCGCATCAGTGCCAGCATGAGCGCGGCAATAACCAGCACCCGGGGAAGCAGATCAAAGAATGGGGTCCAGTTATTCTGTACCAGAGATCCCGCGCCCCAGATAAACAGATTACCGAGCCACTCACCTTTCAGAAGCAGGAAGGCCATGTTGATGGCGCCGAGAAAAAAGGTCACCACCAGCCCGGCCAGAATCACGGTGACAGGTGAGAAGCCAAGCCGCCAGGTGAGCACTATTACCAGGCCGATGGCGAGCAAGCCACCGGCTACTGCGGCAAGATCAGGGCTGAAAGCCAGCAAACCAGGTGCAAACAGGGTGGCAAAGGTAACACCGAATTGTCCTCCGGCTTCGACCCCGAGGGTAGTGGGTGAGGCCAATGGGTTGCCAAGTACCTGCTGGGTAACAGCTCCTGCCAATCCCAGTGCGCAGCCAATCAGTATCGCGATGGAGACCCTCGGTGCCCAGCTGAAGTGGGCCAGAACGGAGGCGTACTGATTGCCATCAAAGGTCCAGAAAGCGGCGAGAAGCTGTGAAAAGTGCAGTTGGTCGAACCAGGGTAAGGCGCTGGCGCTGAAAGCGGTAAGCCAGAGTAGCGCGACCGCAATCGGAAGCCTGGCGGGAATCTTCGGGCGACTGACGGTGTGCAGAGCGGATTCAACGGCGGACATTGTCACTGCCCCCTTCAATCAGAGCGTTGGTCAGGGCAATGGCCAGGCGCTTCACCGGATAAACCCCACCAAAAGGCCAGGCAGCGGGAATCCGGTAGATCTCGTCGTTCTGTACCGGTGGCAGGTAGGTCCAGAAGGGACTGTTAGCCAGACTGTCAGCCAGGCCCGGAACCAGTGGCTCTATCACCACGATGCGGCTGTTTCGTGCATCTGTCACAGATTCAAGGCCTATGGCTGAAAACCCCCAGTAGTTGCCTGGATCTGACCAGGCGTTGGTAAGCCCAAGGTTTTCCAGGGCAGTCTGGAACAGACCGTTGGGGGCATAGATGCGGACATGGCGGTCATCCATAAAGTTCACCAGGGCAACCGGCTTGTCGGTGATGCCGGCTTGCTCCAGTCGTTTCCGCTGTTGGTTCAGGGTTTGTTCGATATCGGCCAGTACCCATTCGGCCCGGTCGATCCGGCCGGTGATTTCGCCCAGGGTTATCAGCATTTCCCGGGCCCTGTCGAATGGACGGGAGTCTTTTTTATACACGCTGATGACGTAGGTTGGCGCAATCCGCTCCAACAGTTCGGCCGCGGGAGCCATTTCGGTGCTGGTGACGATCAGGTCGGGTTTCAGTTCTGCGATTGCCTCCAGGCTGGGCGCGACCCTGGTGCCGACATTGGCGACGCTGTCAGGCAGTTCCGGCTCCTGAACCCAGGTGTGATAGCCGGCTTTGTCTGCCACGCCAACGGGGGTGATACCCAGTAATAGCAGCGTCTCGGTGGCGGCCCAGTTCAGCGCGATAATGCGTTCAGGGGGCTCTTCAAGGGTTAGTGTGCCGCCTTCGTGTTGCCAGGTCTGGGCGGTTGCTGCGATCGGCAGCAGAAAGAGCAGCGCGCCGAGCATCATGGCTTTCGTGTTAATGGACATAGGAAACCCATTGCCCCGGCGCCCGCTCCATCACCCCCATGGGAACGCTGTAGATGGACTCAAGAATTCGGCTGTCCATGATCTCTGCCGGAGTGCCATCGGCCACCACCTGGCCCGCTTTCAGGGCCACCAACCGGTCGCAGAAGCGGGAGGCCAGATCGACATCGTGCAGTACCACAATCACGGTCAATTCGCGCTGGCGGGCAAGGCGCTGCACAAGGCGCAACGTTTCTACCTGATGCTTTACATCCAGGGCGGAGATGGGTTCGTCCAGCAGCAGGCAGCGTGTTTGCTGTGCCAGCAACATGGCAATCCAGGCGCGTTGGCGCTCGCCACCAGAGAGGGTGTCGACAGAGCGGTGTTCAAAAGGTTTGAGGTCGGTGTCTGCGATAGCCTGATCAATCAGCGCGTAATCCGCATCGCTGTAGCGGCCAAGCGGGCCTCGCCAGGGGTAGCGGCCCAGCGCGATCATCTCCCGGACCGTCAGGCCATCGGTGCCCGGCGGGTGCTGGGGCAGGTAGCCGACAATCCTGGCGAAAGCGCGGGCGCCCAGACTTTTCGCAGCGTTACCCTCAAGCCTGACATCACCGGCACTGGCTGGAATCTGCCTGGCCAGTGTCTTTAACAAAGTGGATTTCCCCGAGCCGTTATGGCCAAGCAGGGCGGTTACCTGGCCTTCGTTAAAGGCCAGGTTAATGTTATGAAGGATAGCCGTGCTACCAATGTGAACGGCGAGATCGCGGACATCAAAAAACGCGGACATTCAGATTCCCCTGTTTCTGTGGCTGGCAGGATAATCTAAATGCGAATACCTATCAATAATAAGTGGTGAACAGAATTACCTTCTCACGCCTGACCTGTTTGCACGCGCCACTGCGCGGCGTAGGCTCCGTTATTGCGTATCAGGCTGTCGTGATCGCCTTCCTCAACAATCCGGCCATTCTCGACCACGGCAATGGTGTCCGCATCCACAATGGTGGAAAGCCGGTGGGCAATCATAATGACGGTGCGGTTATGACCAATGCGCTTGAGTGAGCGCTGAATGGCGGCTTCGGTTTCGTTATCCACGGCGCTGGTTGCTTCGTCCAGAACCAGAATGGGTGGATTCTTCAGCAGCGCCCGGGCCAGGGACAGTCTTTGACGCTGGCCGCCGGACAGGCGAATGCCTCGTTCACCAACAGGAGTGTCCAGGCCTTCCGGTAGCGCCTCAATAAAGGACCAGGCCTCGGCAGTACGAGCGGCATCAATGATCTCTTCTTCGCTGGCATCGGGTTTGCCATAGGCAAGGTTGTCGCGGATGTTGCCCTCAAACAGGTAGACATCCTGGCTGACCAGGCCAATGGCATCGCGCAGGGACTTCAGGCTCACCCCACGAATGGGCTGGCCGTCAATCCGGATGTCTCCATGGGAGGGGTCGTAGAACCGCAATAACAGCTTGATCAATGTGGACTTGCCGGAGCCGGTCGCCCCCACCAACGCGAGGGTATTGCCTGCTGGAACGCTCAGGGTAATGTCCTGTATGCCTGCGCCGCTGCCGGCGTAACGGAAGCTCACCTGGTTGAATGAGACCTTTCCGCGAACGGGTTGTTCCAGGGACTTGCCGGCATCATCCCGGACGTTTACCGGTTCGGCGAGCAGATCGAGAATCCGTCGGGTACTGGCCATGGCCCGTTCAAACAGATCAATCACTTCCGCCAGGCCGGTCAGGGGCCAGAGCAGTCGCTGGGTGAGGAACACCAGCACCCCGTAAGCGCCCACGTTCAGGCTGCCTTCCAGCGCCATCATACCGCCAACGGTAAAGGTGGCCAGGAAGCCGGCCAGAATGGCCATTCGAATGACCGGAATGAATGCGGAGCTGATACGAATGGCGCGGCGGTTAGCATCAACATAGGCTTCGCTCGCGTCCTTCAGGCGTTTTGCTTCCCGCTGTTCGGCGGTGAAGCTCTTGATCGTGGCGATACCACCCAGATTGTTGGCCAGGCGGCTGGACAGGTCGCCCACTTTCTCCCTTACGTCTGCGTACAGCGGGCCGGCTTTGCGCTGGAAATAGAAGGCACCCCAGATGATCAGGGGAATAGGTGTGAACGCCAACAGGGCAATCAGTGGCGACAGCACAAAGAATACGGCACCCACAGCCACTACGGTAACCGCTACCTGAATCATGGCATTGGCGCCGCCATCCAGGAAACGCTCCAGCTGGTTTACATCGTCGTTCATGGTGGCTACCAATTGTCCGGAGCTGTTGGCCTCAAAGAAGCTCATGTCCAGACGCTGGGCGTGTTCGTAGGCATCTTGTCGGAGATCGGACTGCAGTCGCTGGGCCAGGTTGCGCCAGAGAATCTGGAACAGGTACTCAAACAGCGACTCGCCAGCCCAGATGAAGAAGGTGAGCACCGCCAGGATGGTGATCTGTTCCTGCGCAGTCTCAAAGCCCAGGCCGGCAACGAAGCTCTCTTCCTGGTTCACCACCACATCGATGGCGACGCCGATCAGTATTTCCGGGGCAATGTCGAAGAGCTTGTTGATGATGGAGCAGGTGGTGGCGGCGATGATCTGGCGCCGGTAACCACGCGCGTATCGAAGCAGGCGGCCGAGAGCGGCAAAGCTGCTGGTGTGCTGGGCGCGTGTGGTCATGTTCCGCTTCCTTCTGCTGTCTGGTTGTCAGAGGCGGGAAGGGTAGCGGATTCTTCTGTTTATTAAAACAGAATCATTTTCACTTGCGTGCGTTTCTTTGCAGCCATCGGTCCAGTTGGTCGGCAAACTCTTTTCGATCTCCCTGGCTGAATGGGGCCGGCCCGCCGGTTACCTGGCCGGCGTTACGCATTTCTTCCATGAAGTTACGCATGGCAAGGCGCTGGCGGATATTTTCCTTGGTGAAGGCCTGCCCCCGTGGGTTGAAGACGTCTGCGCCTTTTTCGATGGCTTCGGCGGCCAGGGGAATGTCCTGGGTAATCACCAGATCGCCTTTGCTCATCTGGTCCATAATTTCGTTGTCTGCAACGTCGAAACCGTGTGGGACTTGCCGGCGGCTGATGTGTGGGCTTGGTGGCAGGCTGATGGCGTGGTTAGCGATGAAGGTGGTCTGGATTTGCCAGCGGGTGGCGGCACGGCAGAGAATTTCCCGGATGGGAACGGGGCAGGCATCGGCGTCGACCCAGATTGGCATTTCGGTTTTCCTTCGTTGGTTTGGCTGATGGTCAGTTTAACCTTTCATGGGGTGAGCCTGTTAGTTTGGTTCCGCGTATTGGCTATTAGGCGGTAAGACATTGGGTGCCTGTGTCATTGGGGGCTACTTTCCAAAAACCGCTACGAGCACATCCATGTGCGCTTCTCTCAGGCCATCCATGGCCTTCGAAATTTTTGGAAAGTAGCCCCCAATGACACAGATCTGGCACTGGTGATACCGCCGCGATATGCGCGCTGAAGGAATCTTTGAGGAATCATTATGAAAGCGTTTGTGTTTTGTTTGATGGTCATCGGCGCTTTTGGGTTTTCTCAAACCTATGCCTCAGAAAAGGACGCCTGGGCTGCCCTTAGAGAGGGGCGAGCCGTTTTGATGCTGCGTCATGCCCTGGCTCCAGGCACCGGTGATCCAGCTGGGTTTGTTCTCGGAGATTGCAGTACCCAGAGGAATCTGAACGACAAGGGACGTGAGCAGGCCCGGGCGTGGAAAGCGTTTCTGGCAGAACATGGAATTGCTGAGGCGAGGTTGTTTTCCAGCCAGTGGTGTCGATGTGTTGAGACCGCCCAGGAAATGAATATGGGGCCAGTGACTGAGTGGCCGGCTCTGAATTCATTTTTTCGCAACCGGGGCGATGGCCCGCAACAGACCCGTGAAACCATCAAGTTGGTGAATAGCCTGGGGCAGGGCGCGCCCGTTTTGATGGTGTCACACCAAGTGAATGTGACGGCGTTGACGGGCATTTTTCCGGCTTCGAATGAAGGGGTGATTCTGGCGTTGCCGTTGTCGGAGAGCCCGGACATTCTGGCGAGGGTGGCGCCGGGGCAATAGTGGTATAATTCTGTGCTCATTCAGTTAACAGGAAATGATAATGTCTCAGTTGCCCCCTTGCCCCAAGTGCAGTTCTGAATACACCTACGAAGATGGCGTTCAGCTGGTGTGCCCGGAGTGCGGCCATGAATGGACGGAGGCCGAGCAGGCAGCGGCTGAAGCAGGCAAGGTGGTTCGTGATGCCAATGGCAATGAGCTGCAGGATGGCGATACCGTCACCGTAATCAAGGATCTGAAGGTGAAGGGTTCCAGCCTGGTGGTGAAGGTGGGAACCAAGGTCAAGAACATCCGCCTGGTGGATGGCGATCACGACATTGATTGCAAGAT
>ENA-ORCQ01000385-ORCQ01000385.1-marine-metagenome-genome-assembly--contig:-NODE-385-length-10404-cov-2.030212_pt1 | contig 10404 bp, 19 predicted proteins | sample MGYA00237780_ERZ508510 | MGnify/ENA primary metagenome ERZ508510 (study PRJEB26181, sample SAMN06268981) | marine metagenome | isolation source: Tt an E2 anaerobic enrichment on eucalyptus from sediment...
TCGTCACTCCGCTTTTACCAGATATAGCAGAGCACTTCCCCGCCCAGGCCCTCCGAGCGAGCCTGTTTGTCGGTCATCACACCCTTGGACGTGGAGAGGATGGCGATGCCCAATCCCCCCAAAACCTTGGGGATCTCATTTTTCTTCGCATACACCCGAAGACCCGGCTTGCTGATGCGTTTGAGTCCGGTGATGACCCGTTCCTTGCCGGGGGCGTATTTCAGCTTGACTTTGAGAACGCCCTGATTGCCGTTCTCGACCTTGGTGATACTCTTGATATATCCTTCCTGAACCAGGATGTCGCCGATGGCCTTTTTAATATTGCTGGCCGGCATTTCGACCATTTCCATCTTGACCACCAGTGCATTCCGTATACGGGTCAACATATCAGCGATGGGATCCGTCATAGGCATTTCACACAACCTCCTTATGGGTGTTTACCTTACCAGCTTGCTTTCTTTACACCCGGAATCTGACCCTTGTAGGCCAGCTCTCTAAAACAAATACGGCAAATACCGAATTTCCGCAGGTACGCGTGGGGCCGTCCGCAGATGCGGCACCGCGTGTATGCCCTGGTCGAAAACTTGGGTTTTCTCCGCTGTTTGGCAATCAATGATTTTTTGGCCACCGGATACGCTCCTTTCCTCTATCCTTAGGATGCAAACGGCATGCCCAGCAGGCGCAGGAGATCTCTTGCCTCCTCGTCGGTCTGGGCGGTCGTCACGATAATGACGTCCATGCCGCGTATCTTATCGATCTTATCAAAATCCACTTCCGGGAAAATCAGCTGTTCCTTGACCCCCAGGGCGAAATTGCCGCGCCCGTCGAATGCGTTGGGGGAGATTCCCCGAAAGTCCCTGACCCGGGGCAGGGCGATACTGATCAGCTTATCCAGGAATTCATACATCCGGGCACCCCGCAGGGTCACCTTGGCCCCGATCTTCATCCCCTCACGGAGCTTGAAGTTCGCCACCGATTTCTTGGCGGTGGTCACCACTGGCTTCTGCCCCGAGATCACCGTCAGGTCGTTGATGGCTCCCTCCAGTGACTTGGGATTGTCCTTGGCGTCGCCGACCCCCATATTCAATACGATCTTTTCCAGCCGGGGTACCTGCATGACGCTGGTATAGCCGTACTTTTTCTTTAATTCAGAGATGACTTCATCCTGAAATCGGTCTTTCAGTCTGGGCACGAAAAGCCCTCCTCTCTAGGGTATCGATCAATCGTTAAATGTTTCGCCGCACTTCTTGCAGACACGCACCTTGCTGCCGTCTTTCAGTATCTTGTGGGCGAGCCTTGTTTTCTTTCCGCATTTGCGGCAGACGAGCATCACGTTGGAGGCGTGGATCTTGCCCTCCTGCTTGATGATGCCGCCGGGCTGGCCGGCGCCGCGGGGCTTGGTGTGCTTAGAGAGCATATTGACCCCTTCCACCACCACGCGGCCTTCCTTGGGCAGCGCGGTTAGCACCTTGCCCTTCTTGCCCTTGTCTTTGCCGAGTATCACCTCTACGGTGTCCCCCTGCTTCACATGCAGCTTCTTTTTTTCACTCATCGCTGACCTCCTACAGCACTTCGGGAGCCAGGGACACGATCCGCATGTACTGCTTCTCGCGCAATTCCCTCGCCACGGGCCCGAAGATACGGGTCCCTCTGGGCTGTTTCTGTGCGTCGATGACGACGGCGGCGTTATCATCAAACTTGATGTGGGAGCCGTCGGGCCTGTTGATGCCCTTGACCGAGCGCACGATCACGGCGCGCACCACCTCCCCTTTCTTGACCACCCCGCCGGGGGACGCGTGTTTGACCGATGCCACGATCACATCACCTATATTGGCGTACCTGCGCCCTGAGCCGCCCAGCACCCGGATGCACAATAGCTCCTTCGCGCCGGTGTTGTCGGCTACTTTTAGCCTTGTTTCCTGCTGAATCATTGTGATCTCTCCTTACCGGGCCCGCTCCACGATCTCAACCAGCCGCCAGTGTTTATCCTTGCTTAAGGGACGGGTCTCCATAATCTTGACCACATCGCCCTCACGGCACGTATTTTCCTCGTCATGGGCCTTGAATTTCACCGAACGGCGGACAACCTTGCCGTACAGTTTATGCTTAACCCGGGTCTCGACCTTCACCACGATGGTCTTATCCATCTTATCGCTGACCACGGTGCCGATGCGAACCTTCCGGTTACCCCTCTCGTTTGCCACTTTGGTTAGCCTCCTCTTTCCTTACTGAGCCGCGTTTAATTCCCGCTCGCGGATCACGGTTTTGGCTCTGGCGATATCCCGCTTGACGAACTTGATCTGCAGAGGGTTATCCAGTTGGCCGGTGGCCAGCTGAAAGCGGAGATTGAAGAGCTCGTTCTTGAGCTCAGCCAGCTTTTCTCTAAGTTCCAGATCGGAATACTCTCTCAGTGTTTCAGCCTTCATTCTGCTCACCACCCGCTTCTTCCTTGGTCACAAACTTGCACTTCAGAGGCAGTTTGTGGCCGGCCAATCGCAGGGCTTCCCGGGCGATCTCCTCGGGAATGCCGCCGAGCTCGAACATCACACGGCCGGGTTTCACCACGGCCACCCAGTATTCCGGAGAGCCCTTGCCTGAACCCATGCGGGTCTCGGCGGGTTTTTCGGTCACGGGTTTGTGGGGAAATATCTTGATCCAGACCTGGCCGCCGCGCTTGATATAGCGGGTCATGGCGACACGGGCCGCTTCGATCTGATTGCTGGTCACCCAGGCGGGTTCCAGGGCCATGAGGCCGAACTCCCCATAGGTCACTTTATTGCCGCGGGTGGCCTTGCCCTTCATCCGGCCACGGAACACCCGGCGGTGCTTTACTCTCTTAGGCATCAGCATATTATTCAGCCCCTTCCTTCGAGCGAGGCGCTTCGGGCAGGATCTCGCCTTTGTAGATCCACACCTTGACGCCGATGCGCCCATAGGTGGTCTTTGCTTCCGCAAAACCGTATTCCACATCCGCCCGCAGGGTCTGCAGGGGGATATTGCCCTCCCGGTACCACTCGGTCCGGGCGATCTCGGCTCCGTTGAGCCGTCCGGCCACCATGACCTTGATCCCCTTGGCGCCGGCTTTTAAGGAACGCGACATGGTCTGCTTCATGGCCCGGCGGAAGGATATCCGCCGCTCGAGCTGGGCCGCGATATTCTCCGACACCAGCTGGGCGTCGGTATCGGGCTGCTTGACCTCCACGATATTGATCATGGCCGCTTTATTGGTAAATTTCTGGACGAAGTCCTTGAGGGTATTGACCCCCGCCCCGCCCTTGCCGATCACGATGCCCGGCTTGGCGGTAAATATATTGACCTTGACCCGGTTGACGGCGCGCTCGATCTCGATCTTTGAGATCCCCGCGGAAAAGAGCCTTTTCTTCAGCGCCTTTCTGAGGTTTACGTCCTCCACCAGGGTGTCGGCAAATTCCTTCTTCGAGGCATACCATCTGGCGTCCCAGTCCTTGATGACGCCTACCCGCAATCCATGGGGATTAACTTTTTGACCCATTCGCCATTCCCTCCTTACTTGGCCTTTCGATCCAGCACGACGGTGATATGGCTGGTCCGTTTCCTGATCCGGTCCGCGCTGCCGCGGGCCCGGGGCATGATGCGCTTCCAGGTCGGCCCCTGGTTGGCGTATACTTCCGCGATAAATAAATCGTCACGGCTCATTTCCAGATTGTTTTCCGCATTGGCGATGGCGCTGTTCATGACCTTCAGTACCGGCAGGGCCGCCGCTTTGGGGGTCTGCTGCAGGATCATGTTCGCTTCGTCTACGCCCTTGCCGCGGATGAGGTCGATCACCAGCTTCACCTTGCGGGACGATATCCGCACATGCTTGGCTGTGGCCCGAGGCCGCATGTCTTTATTTTCTCTACGCTCTCTGGCTTTTTCCCGTACTCTCGTTGCCATTCTGCGTTTCCTCCTTTACTCGGTGCCTTACCGGACGTTGGTGGTTCTTTCACCCTTGGCATGGCCCCGGAAAATCCGGGTCGGGGCAAATTCCCCCAGCTTGTGTCCGACCATGTCCTCGGTGATATAGACGGGTACGTGCTTGCGCCCGTCGTGGACGGCGATGGTGTGACCCACCATCTCGGGGAATATGGTGGAAGCCCGCGACCAGGTCTTCAAAACCTGCTTTTGGTTCTTCTCATTCATCGCCACGACCTTTTTCATCAGGCTCTCTGCGACATAAGGTCCCTTCTTTATTGAACGGCTCATCCCGGTATCCTCCCTTCAACCATTACCGTTGGTTGCGGCGTTTCACGATGTATTTGTCGGATTTATTCTTTTTCTTCCTGGTCTTATACCCCAGGGTCGGCTTGCCCCATGGGGTCATGGGGGAGGGGCGTCCGATGGGCGCCCGGCCCTCGCCGCCGCCGTGGGGGTGATCCACCGGGTTCATGACCGAACCGCGGACGGTGGGGCGGATGCCCATGTGCCGCTTGCGGCCGGCTTTGCCGATGGAGATATTTTCATGTTCCAGATTGCCCACCTGGCCTACCGTGGCGCGGCAGTTGATCCGCACCAGGCGCATCTCACCGGAAGGGAGCCGCACATGGGCGTAATCCCCTTCTTTGGCCATTAATTGGGCGCTGTTTCCGGCGGAACGGACCATCTGGCCGCCCTTGCTGGGAGTCAATTCAATATTGTGAATGATGGTACCCACCGGGATATTCTGCAAAGGCAACGCGTTGCCCACCTTGATATCCACATCGGGGCCTGATACCACCGTGTCCCCAACCTTTAGATTTAAAGGCGCGAGGATGTAGCGCTTCCCGCCGTCCGCATAGTGCAGAAGGGCAATATTGGCGCTTCGGTTCGGATCATACTCGATGGCCGCGACCTTGGCCGGCACATTGTCCTTGTCCCGTTTAAAATCTATCAGCCGGTACTTGCGCTTGGCGCCGCCGCCCTGATGGCGGACGGTGATACGCCCCTGGGCGTTGCGCCCGGCTTTGCTCTTCTGACTGTCCAGCAGGGACTTTTCAGGCGTCGTCTTGGTGATCTCGTCGAATGCCGAGACCGTCATGTGGCGCCGCGCCGGAGAAGTCGGTTTATACTTTTTGATCGCCATCTGCGTTACCTCCTGTTCCTATCAGGCTCCTATTGGGCCATGCCCTCAAAGAACTCGATCTTGCTGCCGGGCTTGAGCTTCACGATCGCCTTCTTATAGGAAGGCCGGCGGCCTTCGTTGCGTCCCATCCGTTTCAGCTTGCCCTGCTGTTTCAGCGTATTGACCTTATCCACCTTGACGCTAAAGACCGTCTCGATGGCCTGTTTGATCTGATACTTGTTGGCGTTCACATCCACCATGAACGTATACTTGCCCTCATTCATCTGATCATAGCTCTTCTCGGTCAGTACCGGCCGCTTGATGATATCATAGGGATCTTGCAGTTGTTTCATCAGGCGTACACCTCCTCGACCTGTTTGACGGCGTCCTTGGTGATCAAAAACACATCGTGATTGAGTATATCCAGCACATTCAGCGTATTGACCATCCCGAGTGTAAGCCCGGGGATATTTCCGGAGGCCCTGGCCACGTCTTCCTTTTTGCCTTCCAGCACCACCATGACCTTGCCGTCTATTTTCAGATTGGTAAGCACCTTGACCATCTCTTTGGTCTTGGGCTCTTTTAGCTTCAGGCTGTCCAGCACCACGATCTGGTTGTCCCGGACCTTGGCCGACAATGCGCTTTTGAGCGCAAGCCGCTTGATCTTCTTGGGCACGGAGAAACTGTAATCCCGCGGTTTGGGTGCGAACACCACGCCGCCCTTGGTCCAGTTGGGCGCTTTCCGCGACCCCTGGCGGGCCCGGCCTGTGCCCTTCTGCCTCCACGGCTTCCGGGTGGAAAGGTTGATTTCCGCCCGCGTTTTGGCCGACTGGGTGCCCTGGCGCTTATTGGCAAGCTGCATCTTCACGACCTGGTGCATGGCGGCCTCGTTGACGGCGACGCCGAACACCTCGTCACTGAGATCGATCTTGCCCACCGATTTGCCCTGTATGTCGAAAACTTCTTTCTGTGGCACGTCCATTTCCTCCTTTGGGTCCCCTTTACTGCTTGACGGCTTCCCGGATGGTCACGAGGCTGCCTCGTATCCCCGGCACAGCGCCTTTGATCAGCAGCAAGTTGGAATCGGCATCCACCTTGACGACGGTGAGATTCTGGACGGTGACATTCTCATTGCCCATCTGCCCCGGCAGCTTCTTGCTCTTGAATACCCGGGACGGAGAGGAGCTCGCGCCCATGGATCCCGGCGCCCGGTGATAGTGGGAACCGTGCTTCATGGGTCCGCGGTGCTGGTTCCACCGCTTGATGGCGCCGGCAAATCCCTTACCCTTGCTTACGCCGGCCACGTCCACCTTATCGCCCTCGGCGAAAATATCGGCCTTGATCTCGTCGCCCACCGTGTAATCGGCGGTATTGTCAAACTTGAATTCCCGCATGTACCGTTTCAGGCCTGTGCCCGCTTTCTTGAACTGTCCCTGGCGGGGCTTGTTCACGAGGCCTTCCCGTATGTCGTCAAACCCGACCTGCACCGCACTGTAACCGTCGGTTTCGTCGGACTTCACCTGGGTGACCACGCAGGGACCGGCTTCCACCGCCGTCACCGGGATCACGATCCCGTCCTCGGTGAAAACCTGGGTCATCCCTATCTTTTTACCCAGTATGGCTTTTTTCATCTGCCTAACCTCCCTGCCGCTTACAGCTTGATCTCGATATCCACCCCGGCGGGCAGATCGAGGCGCATGAGGCTGTCCACCGTCTTAGAGGTGGGGCTCAAAATATCGATCAGCCGCTTGTGGGTGCGCATCTCAAACTGCTCCCGCGAATCCTTATATTTGTGCGGCGCCCGCAGGATGGTGATGACATCCTTCTCGGTGGGCAGCGGGATGGGGCCGGAAATGCTCGCTCCCGTTTTCTTCGCCGCATCCACTATCTTCTCCGCCGATTGATCAATCAGGCGATGATCATATGCCTTTAGTTTGATTCGTATCTTTTGACTCGGCATGGTTTTCCTCCTTCGCCCATGTACACTCAGCCGTGCGTTCCATTGAAACCGGCATATTGCTCCCTGTGCTTTCAATACAGCAACTCTTGTATTATAGACGCATCAGGCAGCAAATGCAAGAGTAAAATATCCGAAATACATAGTATTTTCGTACCGGGGCGGAGATTGTCCCCTTCCCGGGTCAAAACCGGAGCCGGAAGAAGGGATTTTCCTTCCTCCGGCCCTGTTTTTCGTTATGCGATGATGCTGTCCACGACGCCGGCGCCTACGGTCCGGCCGCCTTCCCGGATGGCGAACCGCTGTCCCACTTCCATCGCGATGGGGGTGATCAGCTTGATCTCCATGTTCACCTTGTCTCCGGGCATCACCATCTCCACGCCGTCCTCCAGGGTGATTACCCCGGTCACGTCGGTGGTGGTGAAGTAAAACTGCGGACGGTATCCGCTGAAGAAGGGCTTATGCCTTCCACCCTCTGCCTTGGTCAGTACGTACACACCCGCTTTGAAATGGGTGTGGGGGTTAATGGAACCCGGTTTCGCCAGTACCTGGCCGCGCTCCACCTCTTCCCGGGTGACGCCCCGCAGCAGGCACCCGACATTGTCGCCGGCTTCCGCCTGATCCAGGAGCTTTCTAAACATCTCCACTCCGGTTACCACTGTGCTCTTGGGCTTCTCCACCAGCCCTACGATCTCCACAGGATCGCTCACCTTTACCACGCCGCGCTCCACGCGCCCCGTGGCCACGGTGCCGCGGCCCGTGATGCTGAATACGTCTTCTACTGGCATCAAAAAGGGCTTGTCGGTATCCCGCTCAGGCGTCGGGATGTAGCTGTCCACCGCGTCCATCAGCTCAAACACGCACTTGGCGTCCGGATTTTCCGCGACATCCGCATCGCTCTCGGCCGTGGCTGCTTCCAGGGCCTTCAAGGCGCTGCCCCGGATGATCGGGATATCGTCGCCCGGGAACTCATACTCGCTCAACAGTTCACGGACTTCCATCTCCACCAGCTCTAAGAGCTCTTCGTCATCGACCATGTCGGTCTTGTTCATAAATACAATGATATAAGGCACCCCGACCTGACGGGCCAGCAGGATATGCTCCCGCGTCTGGGGCATGGGGCCGTCCGCCGCCGATACCACCAGGATCGCACCGTCCATCTGGGCCGCTCCGGTGATCATGTTCTTTACATAGTCCGCGTGCCCCGGGCAGTCTACGTGGGCGTAGTGCCGGTTGTCGGTCTCGTACTCCACGTGGGCTGTATTGATGGTGATGCCGCGTTCTTTCTCTTCCGGCGCCTTGTCGATCTCGTCGTACTTCGTCGCCTGCGCCCTTCCGTATTTAGCCAGCACTGTGGTGATCGCGGCCGTCAGCGTGGTCTTGCCATGGTCCACGTGACCGATCGTTCCGATATTGACGTGCGGCTTCGTCCTCTCAAATTTCGCTTTTGCCATCTCGCTGGTTCCTCCCTTTGGTTTTTCGTTTACCACTGCGCCTTGCGTTTCATATTAAAAAGATGGAGCCCACGACCGGGATCGAACCGGTGACCTCCGCCTTACCATGGCGGCGCTCTACCGAACTGAGCTACATGGGCGTATCCATAGCTTTGCGCACTTTAAAATGCACCGTGCATTAAAAATGCACTTTGTGGAGCGGGTGATGGGAATCGAACCCACGCTACCAGCTTGGGAAGCTGGAGTTCTGCCATTGAACTACACCCGCACTAGAGCCGTTTCCCGCCTTGGGCGCAACGCAAAGTATATTCTAATGCGTAGGTCCCTATTTGTCAACCATATTTTCAACCGTAATTCCGCGCCATTCCATGGAAAATCATATCTCGGCCCATGACCCGTATACAGCATAGGATACACACGAAAGGATCGCGCCAAACACAGGGGAGGCGGCGGGCCCCTAAATAAGGAAGCACCGGGCCATACGCGGCCGAAGAGCATCCGCAAAACCGGCGAAACATCACCGGCGGCATCACGGCCTGGGCGTTATTTCCTGGTTTCGAGGTACTTCTCGATTTTCCGCTTCACCCGCTGCAGTGCGTTATCGATGGACTTCACATGCCTGTCCAGATCCACGGCGATCTCCTGATAGGATTTCCCCTGTAGGTAACTGGCGAGCACCTCGCTCTCCAGATCACTCAGCATCTCGCTTATTTTATTGCCGATGCTGGTGAAATCCTCCTGGCTGATCACCAGGGCCTCCGGGTCGGATATCCCGGCGCTAGAGATCACATCCATCAGGGTGCGGTCGGATTCGTCGTCATAGATGGGCTTATTGAGGGATATATAGCTATTGAGCGGTATATGCTTCTGCCGCGTAGCGGTCTTGATGGCCGATATGATCTGGCGGGTGATGCACAGCTCCGCAAAGGCGTGGAATGACGACTGCCGGTCGTCCCGGTAGTCCCGGATCGCCTTGAAAAGCCCGATCATGCCCTCCTGGATGATGTCTTCTTTGTCGGCCCCGATGAGAAAATAGGTCCGGGCCTTGGCTTTCACAAAGGACCGGTACTTGAATATCAGGTACTCCAGGGCTTCACCGTTTCCCTCCTTGGCGGTAATGGCAATCTCCTCATCCTTGTATGGTTCAAACTGGCTCCAATCCCGCTCTGCTGTACTGGTGTCCAACCCTGTTTCCTCCGCTGTTTTATTACTATACATGCATCATGTTAAGAAATGGCAACACGATACACAGATTATACACAGTCCGTTTCCCGTCAGTCAAGGGAATCGGCGCGTCTTAGCCGCTCCAGTTTTTCCCTGGCGTCATCACCCAGAGAACTGTCCACCCGATTGGGCCCGGTGACAGGGGGCTGCATGAAAGATCGCTCCCGCTCCAGCCGCGCGGCGGTCACCAGACGGTTCAGTTCCACCGCCGACATCCGCAATACCCCTTCCCGCATCACCATCACCTGCTGGAGGCCGTCGCTGGTCGCGACAGTCAAGGGCTTGTCCCTTAAGTCCTCCCGGACCAGCCGCTCGATATACTGGTCGGCGGATAGTCCCTCCCGGGTGTATACCACCCGCACCCCGTCGTAGTCCTCGATACTCACTTCCGGCTCCCTGGTGAGATGGGCGTCAAACACGACGATCACGTACCCGCCCCGGTATCCCTGGTAATCCCGCAGTGTCTCCACCAGCCGGTCCCGGGCGGCGGCTAGGTCCGCGCCGGAACCGATCGCCTCCCAATCATGGATCACATTGTACCCGTCTACGATCAGGATGTCCATCCCTTTTTTATCCCCGCTGGCGCACGATCTCATAGAGCAGGATGGCGCAGGCCACGCTGGCGTTGAGTGAGCCGACGTTTCCCAGCATGGGGATGGACACCACCCTGTCGCAGCTCTTTTTGACCACATGCCCCAGCCCCTTGGCCT
>ENA-ORCQ01000386-ORCQ01000386.1-marine-metagenome-genome-assembly--contig:-NODE-386-length-10391-cov-2.519294_pt1 | contig 10391 bp, 10 predicted proteins | sample MGYA00237780_ERZ508510 | MGnify/ENA primary metagenome ERZ508510 (study PRJEB26181, sample SAMN06268981) | marine metagenome | isolation source: Tt an E2 anaerobic enrichment on eucalyptus from sediment...
GGTTCAGTCATTATTTAAATCACCTCCAAAGCATTTAAAAATTGGTCTAATTCATTTCGGGTCTTTTTCTCTGTTACACATACCAATAAACCGTCCAATTTATATCCCAAAAATTTAACCCGAACACCAGGCAGTATTCCCTTCTCCTGTAATTTGCTATAATACAAATTACTATCATCAGGTGTTTTAAATAAAAATTCATGGAAATAATCATTTTTATTTAACACGGTAAATCCAGGTATAGACTTAATTCCTTCTGCTAAATAATGGGCCTTTTTTAGGCAGTGTTCTGCTACCTCTTTTAATCCCTGTTTACCTAATACAGATAAATATATAGTTGCAATAAGGGCATTTAAGGCTTCATTAGTACATATATTAGAAGTAGCACGCCCCCTTCTAATATGTTGTTCCCTTGTCTGCATAGTCATTACATAACCTTTCTCTCCATTGCTATCAGTTGTAGCACCTACAATACGTCCAGGCATCTGTCTGAGATATTTCCCTTTACAGGCCATAAACCCTAAATATGGTCCTCCATAGTTAAGCGAATTTCCCAGGGGCTGACCCTCTCCTATTACAATATCTGCACCCAATTCTCCTGGTGTTTTAAGCAAAGCAAGGGCTATAGGATTAGTAATTATAATTAATAAAGTGCTTTTTAAACTACCAACAATATTTTTTATCTTAAGCATATCTTCAATACTCCCAAAAAAATTGGGGTATTGTATAACTACTGCCGCTGTCCTATCATCAATTTTAGACTCTAGTTGATTTAAATCTGTTACTGTATTATTTATATCAATTTCTGAAAAGACCAAACCCTTTTGTTTACCATAGGTTTTTACAACATCTCTGTAAGCGGGGTGGACTAATTTAGACATTACAATCTTTTTTTTCCTGGTTACTCTTGCTGCCATTAATACTGCTTCACCTGCAGCAGAACCACCATCCAGTAAAGAAGCGTTAGCTATTTCCATATCTGTTAGTTGACATATCATACTCTGGTATTCATAGATTGACTGCAGACTCCCTTGACTCAACTCTGCCTGATAAGGTGTATAGGCTGTATAAAATTCCGAACGAGAAATAATGTGTTCAATAACACTTGGTATATAATGATCATAAGCCCCGGCACCTAGAAAAGAATTCATTTCATCCAGGGAATAGTTCTTTTTGGCTATTTCTTTTATCTCGTTTAGCAATTCCAGTTCAGAAAGACTATCTGGAATATCCAATTTTCCATCAAATAAAACTTGTTGAGGAATTGCCTTAAATAGGTCCTCAATTTTATCTACACCAATTGTTTTTAACATTTTCTCTTTTTCCTGTGTTGTATTGGATATATAACTCATAACAATTATTCCTCTTCTTCTAAAAATCTAATATAATTTTCATGATCCATTAATGTTTCAAGATCATCTTTATCCATTATTTTTATCCTAACTAACCAACCACCTTCAAATGGTTCTTCGTTAACTAATTCGGGTGAATCAAAAAGATCTTCATTTATTGCAACAATCTCTCCTCCAACAGGTAAATAAATATCTGATACAGCTTTTACAGATTCAACTACTCCAAATGAATCAAACTGCTTAAATTCATCCCCAGGCTCTGGCAACTCAACAAATACAATATCACCCATTTTCTGTTGTGCATACTCAGTTATACCTACCGCAGCCTCCGTTCCTTCCACTAAAATCCATTCGTGATTTTCAGTATAGAACAAATCCTTTGGTATTTCCATCTGATTCATTCCCCTTTCTTTTTTTATAATTTTTATCATAAATCCAATTTCTTTTGTACCAACAATATCTTTATCGTATTTCTATCTAGACTTGCTTTTAAACAAATGGAGTTTTTACAACAACAGCCTCTACTGGCTTTTTGCGTATAAGCACTTTTATCTTCTGCCCAATATTACAATAATCTTTATTCAGATAAGCAAGACCAATATTCTTGTTAAGTGTTGGGGAATAACTTCCACTGGTAACCTCACCGATCTCTACTGCTGCTTTATCTTTACGTTCATTATTTATATTATCAACATCTTCTCTATTATTATTTATTTCTGATTCTTTTTCTACAATAATTTTATATCCATGTCTGGGAATCCCCCTATCAATTAATTTAAATCCAACTAATTTTTGTTTATATCCACTCTCTTTATATTTTAGCAAACTTTCCTTTCCAATAAAATCCCCTTTTGAAAAATGTACTGTCCAGGACAAACCGGCTTCCAAGGGGTGCCTATACTCATTAATATCATTACCATAAAGACAGTATTTTTTTTCCAACCTCAAAGTATCTCTGGCACCAAGACCAACAGGGAGTATACCGTAATTTTTACCTATTTTCATTATTTTCCTCCACAGCTTTTCAACATCATCAGGATTACAATATAATTCATAACCTAATTCTCCCGTGTAACCAGTTCGCGAAATAATAGCTTCTATTCCAGCCAATTTCCCTTTTTTAAAACAGTAATACTCTATAGAGTTCAGATCTGTATCTGTTATTTTATCAAGTATATTTGTGGATTGTGGTCCCTGTAAAGCCAGAAGGGCATACTCATTAGAGATGTTTTTAATTTCAGTATCTCCTGTTATATTTTTTCTAACCCAATTATAATCCTTTTCTATATTTGATGCATTAACAACCATCATATATTTTGCATTTGAAAGTCGATATATCAACAAATCGTCAATAATACCACCTTCACAATTACACATCGGGGTATAGATTACCTGCCCGATTTTAAGCCTAGCAACATTATTTGTAACCAAATACTGTAAATTTGACAATACATCCTTCCCTGTTAACTCAATTTCTCCCATATGTGAAACATCAAATAAACCAGCATTTGTTCTAACTGCCTGATGTTCCTCAAGAATACTGCTATACTGTACAGGCATTTCCCAACCGGCAAATTCAACCATTCTTGCTTTCAGTTCCTTATGAATCTTTTCTAAGGGAGTTTTCACTTTAACACCTCCAAAATTCAATAAAATAATTTTGAAAAAATCTTATGGTTAGAAATCTCAGCAAAAATCTTTTTATAGCTAAAAAAGGGAATTAGCATCTATCTGCCAATTCCCCTCTGTCCAATAGTTCAGAGTTTCGTCCCTTCAGGATTCTTCTGCCTGAGAGTTTTAGTCACTTTGACCTTGTCTCCTTCGGCGCCTTATTTAAGGTCTCTCTCCTAAATTTCATCCGAAATACTTATTAACTTTAATATACCCACACTAAATATATTCTTAATTAATTTAAAATCTCCTTCTTCTTAGTACTAAATTTTTCTTAACATTATAAAAAAAAATTTATAAAATCAGGCAAAATAAGACTAAAATTAAATAAGCTTAAGACCTGAGTTACGGAAGATGTATAAATCTAACCTGTATCATTTTGTTATTTTTTTCTCTTTAATAATAAAATACTATAAAATGAAATAATCAACATCCCCAGAACGCCAAATAAGGGATATAAACTATCAACTAAATTTGAAAACCCTGAAGGTACTAATGGTAAAACAAAAAATAAAGCAAGTAATAAACCAGTTTCATATTTCACTTTAAATAATGATATTAGTCTTTTTGTAAAAGCATAATAATTTACTGTTGCCGTTGTAACCATAGCAAAGTATAAAGCTATAATATAAAAAAGATATATTCCTTTCCCTGCTTTTCCAGCCAAATATAAAAAAGGTATTTCCTGACTTGGTCTATCTGCAAATGCTGTAGTTAACCCTATGAAGATAATTAATAATAATCCTGATAATAATATACCGCCAATTATACCTGCAACAGTAATATCGTCATCTTCTTCTTTGTATACTATATTTGTCATAACAGCTATAGCCATAGCCAAATTATATGAACCATATAAAAGGGAATCCTTTATCCAGTTATATTTTGATAAACTTAAATCTTTACTAACTACCATCTTTACAGGTATAAAAACTGTCTCACTTAGATAGCTTATCACTGTATAAATCGTAATAAATATAAGAATTGGTATTAATATAGAATTTACCGCTAAAATACCTTCCCGATTTAATATTAAAGTGAATAAGACAAACACTAATGTTATTACTACACCTATTAAATACGGTAATCCTAATAAGTTATAAAAAACTGCACCTGACCCGGCTAACATAACAGAGACACTCCCAAATAAAAAACAACTATAAATTAAATCAAAGAAGTAAGAAAAGGGTTGTGGTAAATATCTATAAAAAAAGTACTGGTAATTCTCGATACCACATTTTTTTCCTAATTTAAAAAATACAGGAGCTAAAATTGTAAAAAAGACTGCCACAATACCTACAGCATACACACCTGATACAGAATGCCTGGCAAAAAACCTCCATATTTCTCTTCCAGAAGAAAAACCTGCACCTACCACTGAACCAACATATGTAAAAGCTAAACCAACTACCCTTTTTTTATTCATTAATTTATTCCTCCTCATAAATAATATTTATGCTGTTAATTAGGTATAAATTAATGAATTATTGTTGATAATAAAACATATACATATCCATATAAGTACCTGATTCATTAAAAATATTACTAAAAGTTATTACTCAATCTCCCCTTTTATAACAATACATATCACATAATTTCATTATATAAACAGTCTTCAGTAAGTATAAGTACAAACTTACTGTCTATATATTAACGAAAAAGGAGGAAAAGGATGTTTTTTGATAAAAAAAGGGTTCATATTGATGAAAAAAATGCTGCAATTCTACTCAAATCTATAATATCTAATTTAATGTTAAAATTGAAATTTGACAGCAACAAAGAGTTAATAATACTTTGTATTGGTACAGATCGTTCTACTGGTGATTCTCTAGGACCACTGACTGGAACTCTTCTAAATAAATCTCAAATTTTCCCCGCTGATGTTATAGGTAACATTCATAATCCAGTACATGCAAGTAACCTACATGAGATAATTGAAAAGATAGAAAAAAAATATCATAACCCCTTTATTATAGCAATTGATGCTGGATTAGGTAAACAGAGCAGTGTGGGATATATTGATGTAAAAAAAGGCCCCTTAAAACCAGGGACCGGAGTTAATAAGAAATTACCTGAAATAGGTGATATGCATATAACAGGACTAGTGAATGTAGGTGGGTATATGGAATATCTTGTCCTACAAAGCACTAGATTAAGTATTGTATTAAAAATGGCAGAAACAATATCTTCTGCTTTAAATTTATCTTTAAATTCCATCAGAGAAAATGTTGAAGTAGAAGTAAGTGCAATTGATTAACTATTATCTTTTCCCACAGCTACTTCTTTTTCAACCTTTTTTGTAACATCTATATTTTTTTTACTGTCCAGGGGCCTACTTTCACCAGTAAAAGAGGCTCCTTCTTCGATCTTAATTATTTTTGTCTGTATATCTCCCGTTAATTTTCCACTGGGTAATATCTCTATTTTTTCTGTAGCCATAATGTTTCCATTAACTGTACCAGCAACAATTACATTACGTGCCTCTATTTTTGTATGTAAGATACCGCTTTCCCCTATATAAAGATCACCTTCAGCTTTTATAACACCTTTAACTTTACCATCAATCCTTAACGACCCTTTTGTAAATAAGTCTCCTTCAATTACTGTACCATTCCCTAGAATAGTTTCTACTTTCCCTTTTGTTTCTTCAATTTTTTTATCTTTTCTACTTTTTCCCAACATATTTACCTCCCTATATATTGTCTTGGATTCTGTGGAATATTATTTACACGTACTTCATAATGTAAATGTGGGCCATTACTTCTTCCACTATTGCCACTAAGAGCTACTTTATCTCCTCTGGAAACCTTCTGCCCCTTTTTAACTAAGAGTTTATTCAAATGGGCATATCTGGTCTCATAACCAAAACCATGTTTTATTACGACTAACAAGCCATATCCTCCATTTCTACCGGCAAATTTTATGACTCCATCAGCGGTAGCAAGTACAGGTGTATTATACCATATACCAATATCTAAACCCTCATGAATTTCTTGTTTTCCAGTAAAGGGATCCTTTCTCCAACCGTAATTAGAAGATATATAAGCCTCTCCATTGTCGGCAAGAGGCCAAATTGCTGGGGTAGCAGCTTTTAAATCATTATACTCCCTTACTGACATTTCTAATTTATTTAGGTTTTCTTCTTGTCCCGGCAACTCTTCTTTTAACATATTTATATTCTTTTTAGCCTGGTCTATTATGTCTCTAGAAAACCAATAATTTAATTGAAACTCTCCCCCCCCAATAGGTGACCCTGTTTGAATAATAGGATTATTCTCTGTAAAAATAGTGCGAAGTTTTAAATCAACCTCTTCGGCAGAAGCTTGATTTCCTGATTCATCAATTTCTATCATATCTTTAATCTCTTTATTATACTCCTGTAACTGACTTAAACTTTCTTTTAGCTTTTCGGTATCTTGAGCAAGGACGTATAATTCATTCTTTAATTCCTGGTTTTCTGCCCTTACACCTTTGAGCTCTTCAAGTTTATTTGATGTACTTATATAATTCTGTTCATAATAATTATAAAGATATGATAACGTAGTAATTGACACTATAATAGCCAATATTATCACAATTGGCACAACACGCCTTATTTTAATATTTTTAATTTTACTTGTAGGCGATGAGATAAGTGTAATATTCATCTCTTTAAAAAGATAAGCAGATATTTTTTTCAAATACCTCATATGTACTTTCAACTCCCCCTTTACTTTTTCATTAAAAAACTAAAAAATTTTTCTTATATATTTATAAATATTTTTCCTACTATATTTATAATTCTTTATATCTTACAAAATTCCTTTAAGAAATATAATTATTATTAAAAATTAAAGAATAATTATAGATAGTAAAACTGCAAAAACTAATGAAGGTAGTAAATTCCCAACTTTTATTTTACCAATTCCCATTATATTTAAACCTATAGCAAGAATTAACAGACCACCTGTTGCTGTCATTTCTGTTATCATCGTTTCTGTTAAATATTTTTCTGCTAGAGATGCCAACATGGTTATACCACCCTGATACAAAAGAACTGGCACTGCTGAAAACAAAACTCCTATTCCTGAGGTAGCAGCAAATGCAATTGAAGCACATCCATCTAGCATAGATTTATTATACAAAATAGTTGGATCATTATTCAAACCATCCTGAATAGAACCCATAATGGCCATTGCACCAACACAAAAAACCAGACTTGCCTGAACAAAACCTTGAACAAATAAATCATCTTCATTATTAAACTTATCTTTTATACAAATTCCAATATTATTAAGTTTTTTTTCTATATCAATTAATTCTCCTATAACAGCACCACTAACCAGACTAAATATAGTAACCAGAGTATTATTAGTATTTAAAGCCATTTGAATACCGATTAAAATAACCGCTAAACCTAGACCCTGCATGATTGTATCCTGCATTTTTTTGGAAAATCTATCCTTTAAAAAAACACCCAGGATACTCCCTATTATTATTGTGAAAAAGTTTACAACCGTTCCTATCATATCTGTACTCCTTTTTACTACTTAATATAATTTATTCATATCTACTACAATTATATTCAAAAAGAAGAAAAATAGCTGCATACTAAACAAGCTTTCCTATTATATTCCTTTATAATGGCTAAACTCAAACATAATATTTAGGTGATACTGTAAAAGTTAAATTTGCAAATTTATTTAACATTATTAAATATATTAAGAAGTTCACCCTTTAATTCAGGTTTAGTTAATGCCAATATAATATCTTTTCCCATTATTTTAGTATTACCCCGGGGAACCAAAGAATTTTCTCCTCTTAAAATAGCTACTAAGACCGACTCCAGAGGGAGATCAATTTCGTTTAACTTTTTATTTACTATATTAGAATTTTCCGCTATTGTCATCCTAACTAACTTTAATTTATCCTGGTCTTTATTTAACAAACTACTAAGATCACTAATTGTACCTTCATGTTCTACCATTGCTGAAAGTATAGAAGCACTACTAACAGCCACATTAACCCCTAACCAGCTAAACAACTTCTCATTACCTGGTGTATTTACCCTTGTAAAGGTTTTAGAAATATTATATTTTCGTTCTGCCAACTGACAAATAACTAAATTATCCTGGTCATCTTCTGTTACCGCTAATACTGCATCACATTCTTCAATACCTGCTGTTTCCAAAACTTCCTGTTCTGAACCATCTCCCCAGAGAACTTTTATTCCATATTTATCACGTATTTTTTCTACTTTCTTTTGATCTTGCTCTATCAATACTACTTTATAATCCTTTTTTATAAACTCACGTATTAAATACCTACCTACTTTACCTCCACCAACAATTATGATAAACATTTTTCCACCTCTATCTATGATTAAACAGTGTTTTTTAATATGATAACAAATTAATTATTGACCCCAATATAAAGAATCCCATAATCTAATGTCTAAAATGTTCTTATATTTATTTTGTTCCACGTGGAACAACCATTTTTACTTATTTAAATATAGTTTAAATTATAAAATTAGCTCAGCAAAAAAATATCACATTAAGACTGGCTATTCATATGTTTATTCATAACAAATTGGCTGCGCCAGCCTACTTACTTCCGGAGTAATTATATTCCTTCTGCTTGCCGTTCACCACTGGCACTTCTAATTTTGGCATTAAGGTAGCGCTACGTCTTACTCTCGGAAACAGTCCTCCGTCGTAACCTGAATCTGGATATAAACGCTTTGCTGATTCAGGTATGACCATATTCGGTTTCGACCTAGCTCAATGCAATAGTACTGGCTTCACCATTGCGTTTAAAATAGAAGAGGGCAGTGTGACACAAGTCGTTTCGCTAGCAATGGCCTCAACCTTGCGTTTATTATAGAAGAGGACAGTGTAATATCAAATCAATTCACTAATACTTGAGGAAACATCAAACTATTCCTGAATAATTTATTTAAAATACGTAGTAGCAGTAGTGCTACAACGCGTATTTAAAATAAAATTTGCAGCACAAAAGTCACTTCAGAAAATTAATTATTCTTTTATTAAGTTATCTTCACTCCTATTCAAAAAACATATCTTTAACTGAGACAAATTAGCTTAAAGACATAATTTCTATATCAAATTTTAAATTATAAAATCTTAAGGCTTAATTCAAAAAATATATTTATTTGTTCATATCAGTGTATAATTACTGACAATTTGAGCTTACCCAGAGAAAAAAATAAATAATTTCCTAATCACTATTATACTTTCTTTTACTTAATTATGATTATAACTAATTAATAGATAAATTGTCAATTAATATACTGAAACACCTTTCATATATCTAAAAAAATTATAACATTTTATTATTTAATATAATTACGGTAATAATAAGTTAACATATTTTTTTCACACTATATAGTTTTTCTCCTTACTAAATTATTAATTTTTATCAACTAAGATATATGAAATGAAGTAATACTGTTTTTATGTTTTGTAATTGAACTTGAACTACAAAACTATAAATTTCTTAATAATTTTTTTATATCATTATAGTCATTACAAACTATTGTAACAATTTTCTTATCTTTACGGGGTTTTATATTTACTTGTGTACCCATGAATTCACTTAAGTCTTCTTGAGCTTTCTGCCATTCTGGTTCAAGTTTTTTTCTTTTACTAAATGATTTATTATTTGTCTTGTTTTCATTATCTTGACTTTCGTTTATAGAGTGTATATACTTTTCTGTTTCACGGACTGATAGGTTGTTTTCTATGACGTGTTCAGCGGCCTTTATCTGTAATTCAGGCTCTTTTAGTGATAACAATGCTCGAGCATGTCCCATTGATATTGTTTCACGTGAAACATAGACCTGGACCTTTGGAGAAAGATTTAATAATCTGACAGTGTTAGCCACACTAGACCTGCTTTTTCCTACTTTTTGGGAAACCTCTTCCTGAGTCATATTAAATTCATCTAACATTCTCTGGTATGCCTGTGCTTCTTCAAGAGGATTCAGATCTTCACGTTGAAGGTTTTCTATTAACGCTGTTTCCATCATCTGTTTGTCATCATAATCTTTTATAATAGCAGGAATTTTTTTCAGTCCAATCATTCTGGACGACCGCCATCTTCTTTCACCAGTAACTAATTGATATTGGTTTGGCTTTATTTGTCTAACTGTTATTGGTTGTATAACCCCGTTCTCTTTAATAGACTGTGCTAAATCCTTAAGATCTTCTGTGTTAAACTCCTGTCTGGGTTGATAAGGGTTTGGTTCTATGTGATGTACAAATATCTCTTTTAACTTACCGTTTTTAACATTATCCTCTTCAAAATTATTGTCAGCAATTAGTGCCCCTAAACCCTTGCCTAATCTATTTCTCTCCATCATTATTC
>ENA-ORCQ01000395-ORCQ01000395.1-marine-metagenome-genome-assembly--contig:-NODE-395-length-10040-cov-2.783097_pt1 | contig 10040 bp, 8 predicted proteins | sample MGYA00237780_ERZ508510 | MGnify/ENA primary metagenome ERZ508510 (study PRJEB26181, sample SAMN06268981) | marine metagenome | isolation source: Tt an E2 anaerobic enrichment on eucalyptus from sediment...
CCGTGGACGCAAAATAGAGATTTGCCGATTGTGTGGGGGAGACATTGACTTACAACTTCGACCCGGATCGTTGGCTGGACAATGAACTGGCGGCCCTGGAGGCTGCATATGTGTCCGGTCGGATGAATTCATCCGAACATGAAAAACGACAAGCCGAAATCCTGCAGCGCTACGATGCGATGGTTGCCCGCCTGGATGGGACCTACCAGATAATGAAAGACGTTGCCCACTGGAAAAAATTCGATAAAAATCAATAATTCCAACATACCCTGCTTAACGGAACGCCGTTTTCCTTTGTTCGCGAAGCCGCTTTCGGCATTACGCGCCGCGATTTGTTTATTCTCCATTTTCCAATCCCCTGCATGTCCATCCGAACCCATCATTTCACGCGTCACCTCGATTGATACAATAGGCGATCCACCTTTTATTGATAGTTGTTATTTATTTATTTTGGGTTATTAAAGGTCACTTATCGTTTAAATTTCGGAAGAAAAAAACAAATATGACCAATAATAAGTTTTCCCTTGACATATCGCCGCATCCTATCTTATTTGCATAAGTAGTTACTATATAGCTACTTAATAGCTTTTTGGCGAGTTTCCAGGCGGTTGTTTTTTTGTAAAATTCCGGCATCGGATGGGGTCAAAGACCGCCCGGAACAAAACACAAAATTAAAAGAAGGGGTTAACCAACCGTGGAAACAGTCGCCCCCTTTAAAGAGGTAATCGAAGAGATCAAGGACGCTGGCGGCGAAGCCTTCCGGTTTTGCTTTCAGTGTGGATTGTGTGACACCGTGTGCCCGTGGAACCGGGTGCGTCAGTTCAGCATCCGCCGGATCATCCGCGAAGCGAGCTTTGGTCTGACGGAGATCGAAGGCGAGGACATCTGGCGCTGCACGACGTGCGGCCGCTGCCCGCAGCGCTGCCCGCGCGGGGTGAAGCAGATCGAGGTTGGGGTGTCATTGCGCCGGGTGGCCTCCGAATACGAAGTGTTTCCGGCATCGGTGAAGTCGGCGCGCACGGCGCGGGCGAGCCTGATATCCGAGGGCAACCCGCTGCAGAACGAGCGCGGCAAGCGCGGGGAGTGGGCCAAGGGTCTGCCGGTGAAGCGTTTCGAGGAGGGGATGGAGGCGCTTTATTTCGTGGGCTGCTATTTGAGTTTCGACCCGCGCATGAAGAAGGTCGCGGTGGCCACGGCCAACATTTTGAACAAGGCCGGGGTGCGGTACGGGATTCTGGGCGAGAAGGAGAGCTGCTGCGGGGAGAGCATCCGCAAGACGGGCGCTGAGGACGTGTTCCGGACGCTGGCCAGGGAGAACATCAAGACCTTCATCGACAACGGGGTGCGGCGGATCATCGTCTCCTCGCCGCACTGCTACCATACGTTCAAGAACGAGTATCCGGAGTTCATGGTCAATTTCGAGGTGGTGCACATCGCGCAGTATCTGCACGAGTTGATCGAGGCCGGCCGGCTGGAGCTGAGCAAGGGTCTGGACCAGCCGGTGACCTATCACGATCCGTGCTACATGGGCCGTCACAACGATATCTACGCGGAGCCGCGGGCGGTGCTGCGCAAGGTACCCGGTCTGGAGCTGATCGAGATGCCCGACCACCACCAGGACAGTTTGTGCTGCGGGGGCGGGGGCGGGCGGATCTGGATGGACACGCCCAAGGCGGAGCGGTTTTCTGACCTTCGTCTTTTGCAGGCGCACGAGGCCGGGGCGCGGGTGCTGGCCACGGCCTGTCCTTACTGCATCACCAATTTCGAGGAGAGCCGGCTGAACCTGGAGTACGACGAGGTGCTTGAGATCAAGGATATAACGGAGATCATCAACGACGCGATTTAGGGTTTGTTCACCCAAGCCCATATCCGACGAAGGGATAGAACATGGCGAACGATATACTACCCCAAGAAGTGCTGGAACAGTTTTCGGTTGAACCGGCACGGCGCAGTTTCGGCGACGTGCTGATCGTTGGCGGCGGCGTGAGCGGCATTCAGGCGTCGCTGGACCTGGCCACGGCGGGCTTCAAGGTCTACCTGGTGGAGAAGGCGCCGAGTATCGGCGGTCACATGGCCCAGCTGGACAAGACGTTTCCGACCAACGACTGCTCGATGTGAATTCTGTCACCCAAACTGGTCGAGGTCGGCCGGCATCCAAACATCGAGGTTTTTACATTTACCGAAGTGAACGGCGTCGAGGGTCAGGCGGGCGATTTCAAGGTCACGCTGACCAAGCGGCCGCGGTATATATTAGAGGACAAGTGCACGGGCTGCGGGATCTGCATGAAATACTGCCCGGTGGAGTACCCGGACCCGTTCAACCAGGAGATATCGCAGAACAAGGCCGTGCACGTTTATTTTTCGCAGGCCATTCCGCTGGTGTCTTATATCGACGACAGCTGCCTGTTTCTGAAGGAGAAGAAATGCGGGATCTGCGAGGGGGTGTGCCAGGCCGATGCCATCGATTTTCGGCAGACGACCGAGCAGATGACGGTATCGGTGGGCGCGATCATCCTGGCCTCGGGCATCAAGCCCTTCGACCCGGCGGTCAAGGCCGAGTACGGCTACGGCAGGTTTGCGAACGTGGTCACGAGCATGGATTTCGAGCGGCTTTTATCCTCCACGGGTCCGTACCAGGGCGAGGTGCTGCGGGCCTCGGACAAGGCGCATCCGCGCAAGATCGCCTGGATCCAGTGCGTGGGTTCGCGTCGGGTGACCGAGGGGGAGAACAGCTACTGCTCGGGTGTGTGCTGCACCTATACCCAGAAGCAGGTGATCCTGACCAAGGACCACGAGCCCGAGGCCGAGTGCACGATTTTCCACAACGACATCCGGGCCTTCGGCAAGGATTTCGAGCGTTATTTTCAGCGCACGGAAGACCTGGAGGGGGTGCGGTTCATCCGCAGCTATGCGTCCATCGCCGGGGAGGACCCGGAGACCGGGAGCGTGCGGGTGCGCTACGCCACGGCCGATGAAGGGGTCAAGGAAGAGGCCTTCGACATGGTGGTGCTGAGCGTGGGACTGAACCCGCCGGCCAACAACAAGGAGCTGGCCGAGATCTTCGGGATCGAATTGAGCGCGCACGGGTTCAACCGGACCGAGCACACCAACCCGATCGCCACGAGCCGCGCGGGGGTATTCGTCAGCGGCGCGTTCCAGGGCCCCACGGACATTCCCGAGTCGGTGTTCACGGCCAGCGGGGCGGGCTCGCAGGTGGCCACGCTGCTGGACAAGCGGCGGGGCAAACTGGCCAAGGACCGGGTGTATCCGCCGGAGCGCGACGTCTCCGCCGAGGCGCCGCGCATCGGGGTGTTCGTGTGCCACTGCGGGGCGAATATCTCCAGCGTGGTCAACGTACCCTCGGCGGTGGAGTACGCCCTCGGCCTGCCGAACGTGGTCTATGCCCAGGAGCAGCTGTTTTCCTGCGCCACCAACTCGGCGCAGGAGATCACCGATCTGGCGCAGGAAAAGGGCCTGAATCGGGTGGTGATCGCGGCCTGCTCGCCCCGAACCCTTGAGCCGCTGTTCCGGGACACGCTGAGAGAGGCGGGGCTGAACCAGTATTATCTGGATATGGCCAACATCCGCGAGCACTGCTCGTGGGTGCATTCCAAGCAGAAGGAGGCGGCGACCGAGAAGGCCAAGGACATCATCCGCATGTCGGTGGCGCGGGCCAGCCATCTGGAGCCGCTGCAGGAGTTCGACCTTCCGGTGGACAAGGCGGCGCTGGTGGTGGGCGGGGGGATCGCGGGGATGACCTGCGCGCTGTCGATCGCCGAGCAGGGCCACCCGGTGCACCTGATCGAACGCGGCAAGGAGCTGGGGGGGATGGCCCGGCGCATTCACACCACCATCGAGGGGATGGATGTGCAGGCCTACGTGGAGGGTCTGATCCGCAGGGTGTACCAGCACCCCTCGATCTATGTGCTGCATGATGCCACGATCATCGACGTGTCCGGGTACGTGGGCAATTTCATGACCACGGTGGAGTCCGAGCGGGGCGTGAGCCGCATCAAGCACGGTGCCTCGGTGATCGCCATCGGCGCGGACGTGTACGAGCCGACCGAGTACCTGTACGGCGAGGACGAGCGGGTGGTCACGCACCTGGAACTGGGCGAGCGGATCGCCGCTGACGAGGAAATGGTCCAGGCCGCCCAGAGCGTGGTGATGATCCAGTGCGTGGGCTGCCGCAACGCGGATCGCAACTACTGCAGCCGGGTGTGCTGCAGCCACGCCATCAAGAACGCGCTGAAGCTCAAGGCGAAGAACCCGCAGATGGACATCGACATTTTGTTCCGCGACGTTCGCACCTATGGTCTTCGGGAAGACTACTATCGCGAGGCCTCGGACAAGGGGGTGCGCTTCATCCGCTGGGAGCCCTCGGATCCGCCCCAGGTGGAGCCGGGCACGAGCGAGGATGGCCGCGAGGTGCTCAAGGTGAGCGTGGCCGATGCGATCCTGGGCCAGCGCCTGGAGCTGGATGCGGACATCCTCTCGCTGGCCGCGGCGGTGGTGCCGTCGCGCTCGACCGAGGAGATCGCCGGGCTGTTCAAGGTGACGCTGAGCCCGGACGGCTTCTACAAGGAAGCGCACGTGAAGCTCAAGCCCGTGGAGTTCGCCACGGACGGGGTGTATCTGTGCGGCACGGCGCACTATCCCAAGCATATCCAGGAGTCGATCAACCAGGCTTACGGGGCCGCGGGGCGGGTGCTGACCTTGCTTTCCAAGGACACGGTGGTGGCCTCGGGGGCGGTGTGCGAGGTGGTGGATGCCGACTGCGTGTCGTGCGGGGCCTGCATCACGGCCTGCACCTACGATGCGATCGCGTTCCGGGAGACGCCCCTTGGCCGCAAGGCCTGGGTGAACCCGGTGCTGTGCAAGGGCGACGGGGTGTGCAACGCCAAGTGCCCGACCAACGCCATCGTGCTGAAGCACTTTACCAACGAGGCGCTGTGCGGGCAGATCGATGCGGCGGTGACCGACGCGGAGATACTCAAGCAGATCGATGATGCGGCAATTTGAAAACGCCGTCTAAGCCGCGCTACCGGCGTTGGAAAACAGAGAACTTGAAAAAACAAGATGATAATCTGTCTTTAAATTGGAGCGAGCGCAAATGAGTGCAAGCAAAGAATTCACGCCCAGGATCCTGGGCTTCGTCTGCCACTGGTGAGCGTACGGCGCAGCCGATTTAGCTGGAGTTTCCAGACTACAGTATGCAAGCGATATCAGGCTGATTCGCGTCATGTGCTCGGGCCGTGTGGACCTGGCGTTCATCTTCCGGGCCTTTCAGAGCGGTCAGGACGGGGTGTTCATCGGGGGGTGCAAGTTAGATGAGTGCAACTACATCACCCACGGCAACTACGATGCCCTGAGCAACGTGTACCTGAGCCGCAAGATCATGGCGCACATCGGATTGAACCCGGAGCGGCTGCGGATCCGGTTCATGTCCGGAGCGGACGGCAATCTTCTGGCCGAGGAGACCGACGCCTTCACCGAAACGATCCGGTCCCTGGGGCCCATCGGCCAGGCCGAGGGCATGGATGCCAAAGCGCTCAGATTCAAGCTGGAGAGCGTGCGGCAGCTGGTGCCGTACATGAAGCTTGTGGAGCGCGAGCGGCTTCGGTTCCCGGCCAAGTCCAAGGCGGCCTACGAGGCGTTTTTCACCAGCGGGGAGTTCGACCGGCTGTTCGGCGAGCTGGTGGTCGACAAGCTGGCCATCGGGCAGATCACCGCGCTGCTCAAGGAAAAGCCGCTTTCGACGGCGCAGATGGCCGAGGCGCTGGGCCTGAACCCCTCGGACCTGTCGCGGCACATCAACGCGTCGTCGCGGCAGGGGTTCATCCGCTACGATGAGGGGCAGAAGTGCTACACACTGGCGTAGCGCCAGCTTGAAAACACCTCGAAGAGAGCGGGTTTGGAAATCAACAAAAAGGGTGGGACGACATCCAATGGATAAACAGCGAATCGATCAGATCATAGACAGATACGATGGTGCGGCCAGTTACCTGATCCAGGTGCTGCTGGACATTCAAAGCGAGCACAACTGGCTGCCCAAGCATGCCCTGGAGCGGGTGAGCGAGCGGCTGCAGGTGCCGCTGACGCGGATCCAGCACATCGCCACGTTCTACAAGGCCTTCAGCCTGGTGCCCAAGGGCCGGCACGGGGTGCACATCTGCATGGGCACGGCCTGCCACGTGCGAGGGGCGGGACGGGTGCTGGACGCGGTTCAGGATGTGACGGGCATCAAGCCCGGGGAGACGGATCTGGAGCTGAAGTTCAGCCTGGAGACGGTGAACTGCCTGGGCTGCTGCGCCCTTGGCCCGGTGATGGAGATCGACGGCAAGACCCACGGCAAGATGGCGCCTGGCCAGGCGGCCACGGTACTAAAAAACTACGAGTAGGAAGAGACTATGTCGCGAATACATTCACCCGCTGAACTGGAAGCCTACCGGCAGGAGCTGCTGTCCCTGCGGGATCCCGACAAACCGTGCATCACGCTGTGCTCGGGTTCGGCCTGCCACGCCACGGGCAGCCACGAGGTGGCGGCGAGCCTGGTCGCGGAGCTGGACAAGCAGGGGCTGACGGACCAGGTGGACATCCGCCGCACGGGCTGCCACGGGTTTTGCGAGCGGGGCCCGATCATCGTGATCCACCCGGAGGAGATCTGCTATTTTCAGATCACGGCCGAGGACGTGCCGGAGATCATCAGCGAGACGATCCGCAACAAGACGGTGATCGAGCGTCTGCTTTACGATGATCCGGCCACCAACGAGAAAATTGTCAACGAGTCCAAGATCCCCTTTTACGAGAACCAGGAGCGGATCGTGTTCGGGTTGAACAGCAGCGTGGACCCGAAGAACATCGACGACTACCTGGCCATCGGGGGGTACGCGGCGCTGTCCAAGGCGCTGTCGTCCATGCGCCCGGAGGAGGTGCTCGAGCAGGTGAAGCAGTCGAACCTGCGCGGACGTGGCGGTGGCGGCTTTCCGGCCGGGCGCAAGTGGGAGGGCTCGCGTGACGATCCCGAACCGGTCAAATACGTGATCGTCAACGCCGACGAGGGGGATCCCGGGGCGTACATGGACCGCAGCCTTTTGGAGGGCAACCCGCACGCGATCTTGGAAGGGCTGGCCCTGGGGGCCTACGCCATCGGCGCGCACGAAGGCTACGTGTACGTGCGTCAGGAATACCCCCTGGCCGTGGAGAACCTGAACCGAGCGATTGAAAAGGCCGAGGAATACGGATTTTTGGGCAAGGACATCCTGGGCTCGGGGTTCGACTTCGTGGTCAAGGTGCACAAGGGGGCCGGGGCCTTCGTGTGCGGGGAGTCCACGGCGCTGATGACGGCCATCGAAGGCCGGGTGGGCGAGCCGCGGCCCAAGTACATCCGCTCGAACATCAAGGGGCTGTGGGAGAAGCCCTCGGTGCTCAACAACGTGGAGACCTGGGCCAACGTGCCGCTGATCATCAACAAGGGGGCGGACTGGTTCACGCAGATCGGCACCGAGGGATCCAAGGGCACCAAGATTTTTTCCCTGGTGGGCAAGATCGTCAACACGGGGCTGGTGGAAGTGCCCATGGGCACGAGCCTTCGGGACATCATCTTCAAGATCGGGGGAGGCATACCGGGGGGCCGCAAGTTCAAGGCGGTGCAGACCGGGGGGCCGTCGGGCGGGTGCATACCCGAGGACCTTTTGGATCTGCCGGTGGGCTTCGACGAGCTGACCCAGGCCGGCTCGATGATGGGCTCGGGCGGGATGATCGTCATGGACGAGGACACGTGCATGGTGGACGTGGCGCGCTACTTCATCGAATTTCTCACCGACGAGTCGTGCGGCAAGTGCGTGCCGTGCCGCGAGGGGCTGCGGCAGATGCTCAAGATCCTGACCAACATCACCGAGGGCAGGGGCAAGCCCGGGGACATCGAACTGTTGGAGGCGCTGTCCGAGACGGCCATCGAGGGGGCGCTTTGCGCCCTGGGCAAGAGCGCGCCCAACCCGTTTCTCAGCACCCTGCGCTACTTCCGGGACGAGTACGAGGCGCACATCGCGCACGGCCGGTGCCCGGCGCTGTCGTGCAAGGAGCTGATCTCCTTTTATATCGATCCGTCCAAGTGCAAGGCGTGCATGGTCTGTGCGCGCAAATGTCCGGCCGATGCGATTATCGGCGGCAAGAACAAGGTGCATATCGTGGACCAGGACAAGTGCACGAAATGCGGGACCTGCTTCGAGGCCTGTCCGCCGCGGTTCGGGGCGGTGACCAAGCTGAGCGGCGAGCCGGTGCCGGCGCCCGTAGCCGAAGACGAACGAACAATCAGAAAGCGTAAATAGCCATGAGTGAAATAAAATTGCAGATCGACGGCCAGGAGGTGGGGGCGAGCGAGGGGATGACCCTTCTCGAGGCGGCCAAGGGGGCCGGCATCGAGATCCCCACGCTGTGTCATCATGAGAAGCTGGAGCCCTACGGGGGCTGCCGGCTGTGCATCGTCGAGGTCGGGGAGCCGGACCGGGCCAAGCTGGTGGTCTCGTGCGTGTACCCGGCGGCCGAGGGCCTTGTGGTGCGCACCCGCTCGGAGAAGATCGACCGCATCCGCAAGATGATCCTGGAGCTTCAGCTGGCCCACGCGCCGGACGCCTTCGCGCTGCAGGCGCTGGCCAAGGAGTACGGCGCGGATCCCGACCGGTTCGAAAAAGAGGCCTCGTTTTGCATCCACTGCGGGCTTTGCGTGCGCTACTGCGCGGAGGTCAAGGGCAAGCACGCCGTGGGGTTCATCGACCGGGGCACGCGCAAGGAGATCAGCTTCATCCCCGAGATCGCGGCCCAGGCATGCTGGAACTGCAAGGAGTGTTTCGAGCTGTGTCCCACCGAGGCGCTGCAGGCCGCCTACGTGCTGACCGAATCATTGTTTTCTGCTGCGCCGCCGTTCGAGGCCGAAACTAACCCCTAAAGCTATGGTTCAGCAGGTTTCACCATTGTCGTCAGATGGCGACAGCGTTATGTCAATAATGACACAAAAAGGCGGCAATATGGCGCGCAAGCGGATGACGGACGGTTGTTGCAAAACCGTCTGGTTGAAAGGGCGGATAAACGTTTTGATGAGGCTTTGGGCCGATGAGATGAGGTTGTCAACATGATCGATCTGGAAAAGGCGCAACAATTGATATTGGAAGCGACACCGGTTTTAGGGCGCGAAAGCGTCCCGATTCTTGACGCATTGAACAGGGTTCTTGCGGAAGCAATCATTGCCGTTGAAGATCACCCAAAATCGGATATTTCTGCACTGGATGGATACGCAGTGCGCTACGCATCGTTGTGTAAGGGTGTCGAATCGGAGGAGCCGGTGGAACTTGAAATCATCGGTGAGTCACCGGCTGGAAGACCCTGCGGGGCAGTCGTCGGCAAAGGAGAGGCCGTCCGTATCATGACCGGTGGTCTGCTCCCCGACGGTGCGGATACGGTAGTCAAAATAGAGAATACGGTCGAAACCAACGGCCATATGAAATGCACCAAACGGCCGCGATGCGGCGATGGCATTCGCTTTAGAGGAGATTCTCTTAGAAGGGGGGATGTTGTTCTCGAGTCAGGCGATATTGTCACGCCGATGGAAATCGGTGCTCTTGCGAGTCTGAGGCGAGCTTATGTGTATGTTCATCGCAACCCCGTTGTCGCCGTCCTTTCAACCGGAGACGAACTTTCGGATTTTCATGAACCGTCGTCGCCAAGCAAGGTCATGTGCTCGAACCTTTATGCGTTGGCTGCGCAAGTGATGGACATTGGCGCCACGCCGCTGCTGCTGGGCATTGTCGCCGATGATGTCAAAGAACAGCAAGCCACGCTGCTTGAGGCGTTGCGCGCGGATGTCATTATTACTTCAGGCGGAACGTCAAGGGGAAAGTATGACCTCGTGCACAAAGTGTTCGCCTCTCTGGGGATGGCGGTTCGTTTCTCCAATATCTTTGCCAAACCCGGAAAGCCAACGACATTCGGTACCATTCGCAACAGTCTGATTTTTGGGCTCCCCGGGAACCCGTCGGCCACCA
>ENA-ORCQ01000396-ORCQ01000396.1-marine-metagenome-genome-assembly--contig:-NODE-396-length-9997-cov-2.584476_pt1 | contig 9997 bp, 8 predicted proteins | sample MGYA00237780_ERZ508510 | MGnify/ENA primary metagenome ERZ508510 (study PRJEB26181, sample SAMN06268981) | marine metagenome | isolation source: Tt an E2 anaerobic enrichment on eucalyptus from sediment...
CCCCGGGGCGTATCTGAGTCAGTCAGCACCAGGGCCATTTCACGGTCGTAATCGATCTGGGTCAGGCGGGCGGCCAAATCCTTGGGCAGCACCTTCATGGGATGTAAAAAACGCAGACGGATATCCTCGGGCGGAAGGCTGTCAAAAAGCCGCTGAAACGCCGGTTCGTCTTCAGGGCGGATGGGCCTTAGCAACAGGGGGCGTTCATCGGGCAGGTGGATCGTCTGCTCCAGCTCCATGGGATAGGGGCAGATGGACAGCCGCCCATCGACCGGTCCGTGGGCCGGTTGGACCTGCAGGCGTGCATCCAACGCCAATGCCCCGTGGGAATCGCATAAAAGCGGATTGATGTCCAGGGCGACGATTTCTCCAAAATCGCAAATCAATTGCGAGACCTTTACCAGGGTGGCGGCGATCTCCTTCAGGTTTGCGGCGGAAGAATCCCGGTAGCCGGCCAGCAGACGCGATATACGCGTGCCGGCGATGGTCTCTCGGGCCAGGCTCATATTCAGGGGCGGAAGCGCCAGGCAGCGGTCCTTAATGACCTCGGTGGCCGTACCGCCGTGGCCGAAAAGCAGGACCGGTCCGAACTGCGGATCGACACTCATGCCGATGATCAGTTCATGGCCATGGTCCCTGTGGATCATGGGTTGAACGCTGAATCGAAGCGGGGCGGCACCGGTCGAAGCCCGGTTCAAATGTGTCTGCATCCAGAACGCCTTTTCCCGAACGGCGGCGGGTGATTCCAGGCCGAGGGCCACGCCACCGACATCGGATTTATGCAGGATGGAATCGGAAAGGGCTTTCAAAACCACGGGTCCGTTTATTTCCGAAGCGCACTGGGCCGCGGCCTCGGGTGTTTCCACGCATGTTGTCGGCACAACCGGAATATCATAGGCTGAAAGCACAGCCTTGGCTTCTGTTTCCAGCAACCAGCTGCGACCCTCGGCCAACACCGTATCGATGATGCCCCGTACCGCCTGTATGTCCGGCGAGAAGGCCTTGGGAATGTCCCGGGGCACCTCCATGAGCATGGCCTGACTGTGCCGGTAGCGCACCATCTGCATAAACCCCCGTACGGCCTTGGTCGGTGTCTCATAGCTGGGGATGCCCTGCTCACGAAACAGTTGCCGCGCCGCTTCAGCCGGACCCTCGCCGATCCAGCAGCTCAAAACGCCGCACCGACGGGCATACGGTGATCGCTGTTTGATCGTTTCCAGCACCGCCTGGGCTGCCTCGGTGCTGGAGCCGATTGCCGTGGGGCAGTTCATTACCAGGACGGCGTCGACACCCGGGTCTTCCATGATGGCGCTCAAGGCCTCGGTGTAGCGCTGGGGGGTGGCATCACCGATGATGTCCACCGGGTTGCCATGGGACCAGGTGGGGGGCAATGCCGCGTTCAGGCGATCCATGGTGGCTTCGGAGAGCCTGGCCAGGGTCCCTTTGCGATACATCAGGGTATCTGTGGCCATGACCCCGATGCCGCCACCGTTTGTCAAAAGGGCCAACCGGTCACCGGTGACCGGCTGCAGCAGGCCCAGGGTGGAAACGGCATCGAACAGGGCCTCCAGATCGTTGACACGTAGAATGCCCGCACGTTTGAAGGCCGCCTCGTAGACGGCATCGCTGCCGGCCATGGCCCCGGTATGGGAGGCAGCCGCCGATGCGCTTGCGCCGTAGCGTCCGGCTTTGACCACGATCACCGGTTTGATGCGGGCCGCGGCGCGGGCCGCCGACATGAACTTACGGGACTGGGTGATGGACTCGATGTAAAGCAGAATCGCGCGGGTATGATTGTCGGCGCTAAGGTAGTCCAGCATGTCGCCGAAATCTACATCGGCCATGTCGCCCAGGGAGACCAGGTGCGAAAATCCGATCCGTCGATGGGTGGCCCAGTCCACCACTGTGGCCAGCAGGGCGCCGGACTGAGCCACGAAGGCCAGACGGCCTGGCAGGGGCTGGATGTGGATGAAGCTGGCGTTGAGGTCAACCCGCGGCAGCATCAGGCCGAAACAGTTGGGGCCGACGATACGCATGAGGTGGGGGCGGGCTGCGTCAAGCATGGCCTTGCACAAAGCCTGACCCTGGGCGCTGCCCCCTTCGCCGAAACCAGCGGTGATGACAACCGCGGCCTTGGTCCCGCGATCACCCAGCTGGGAAATCAGTTCGGGAATCGAAGGCGGTGGCGTGGCGATGACTGCCAGATCCGGTGCATTGGGCAGACTGGCCACGTCCGGATAGCAGGGATGGCCGTCAATTTCAGATCGGCCGGGATTGACCAGGTAAATGTCACCATGGAAACCGGCGGCGTAGATATTGCGCAGGGCCACTACCCCGACACTGCGTGGCTTGGCACTGGCACCGATCAGGGCCACCGAGGAGGGATTAAAAAGCAGATTGAGGTTGCGCATACTCATGGCTACCGCCTTGTGTTTTGGTTGCAGGGGTAGTGACCTCATATCCGTCCCAGCAAACGGCCACCCCTGAACCGTTTGGGTTGATGGCCCGCACGACCTCATCGGTCGACGCAGCGCATCAGGCGGGATTGAATCTATTCCCATCGGACCCGTTCATTGTTTTTCTTGAGCAAGCCTCATGCCAGGCCCATGAAATCTGCATTGTATGAGAATACGGTTTGTTAAGGTGAAGAAGACCGTGCGGCAGATCCGCCCCCTGTAAAATATTCCGCCAGGCTGTAAAGATAAAAACCATAACGACAGTAGAAAAAATCAACTTCACGAACCAGTTCCAATGCGGGGTCAGTGCGTTGCTATGGTTGACTGGATACATGCTGACTTGAATTTGGCAGCATTTCTGGTCGCTATCGTCAGAGCTCTTTTCCCGCCGTCGTAACAGTCTGGCGCGGGATTACCGCTACGGGTGCCCGATGAGTTTGCGGCGGACGATTTTCCCGGCCTGATTTTTGGGCATGGCGGTGGTGAAAACGACTTCGCGCGGCGCCAGCGCCGACCCCAACCGCCGCCTGGCAAAGGCGATGATCCGTTCACGCAGGTTGTCGTCGGGCTCGATGCCCGGATGCAGATGCACATAGGCCCTGACCTGTTGGCCGAGGTTCTCGTCGGGTACACCGACCACGCCGGCCTCAAAGACATCAGGATGATCCAGCAGGGCGCTTTCGACTTCAAATGGGCTGACGATGTGTCCGGCCGTCTTGATCATGTCGTCGGCCCGTCCCACAAACCAGAACATACCGTCCTGATCGCGCCGCACCAAATCCCCGCTGAGGTACCAGTTGCCGCTGAATCGTTGCCGGTAGCGATCGGCATTTCCGATCAGACGGCGGAACATGCCCGGCCATCCGGATGTAAAGGCCAGTTCGCCGACCTGGCCATCTTCACAAACGTCGACTTCGCCACTTCCGGTGTTCTGGCGCAGAACCGCCGCATGGATACCGGCAACACATTTCCCCATGGCTCCGGGACGCGGCGGATCTTGCGGATGGTTGGCGATCATGATCCCCCCGGTTTCGGTCTGCCACCAGGTATCCCGAATTGGGACGCCCAGGGCGTCCTGTCCCCAGGCTACGGCTGCGGCATGAAGGGGTTCTCCGACGCTGAATGCCAGGCGAAGGCGTTTCAGGTCGTATGTGCGGCAGGGCTTAAACGGCAGCGTCATCAGGCGCCGCAGGGCCGACGGCGATGTGTACCAGACGTTGACCCGCTGGTCGGAGAGGATTCGCAGCCAGCGCAGAGCGTCGAATTCGCCCTGGTCGACGATTGCGGTGACTCCGGCCATCATTGGCGCCAGGATGCCGTAAACCACACCGGTCACCCATCCGGGATCCGCCGTGCACCAGTAGACATCCGGTGGTGCCAGGTCGAGCACCTGCCTCGCGGTCCACAGATGGTGCAGGGCGGCGGCATGAACATGAACCACCCCTTTAGGCATTCCCGTGGTGCCGCTGGTAAAATGGATCAGGGCCGGCGTTTCGGGATCCGTGTGCTGTATCGTAAAATCCTCTGAGGCTTGATACAGGAGGCATTGCAGGCTTTTCACCCCCTCATCGCCGTCATCGGAGCCGTCGATCAACAGAACGTGGGCAAGATCGGGTAAACGCGGTCGCAGGTCGCGGATCTTGGCATACTGGCGTTGCGTCGTCACCAGAAGTGAAGCATGACTGGCAGCCAGGCGATGCAGGATCGGTTCAGGGCCATAGGCGGCATACAAGGCGCAATACACGGTGCCCGCCTTGAGCGCGCCCAGTGCAGTCAAATAAAGTTCCGGCACCCGGCCGCAGAGGGTGGCGACAACCTGTCCCTGAGATAGCCCCAGGCCCTTGATCAGATTGGCGACCCGGTTGCTCTCACGGTCCAGCTCGACAAAGGACCACTGCCGCGGCCGGGCTGTTTCGGAAAGCCAGCGAAGCGCCACGCGATCCCGGTCCGGGCCATGGGCGTGGCGGGTCAAGGCGGCATGGGCCATGTTCAATCCACGGCCCTGCGCCCCGTCTTCCAGCGCCATGCGGATGGTTTGCCAGGCGGTTCCATCGGACGTTGTGTTCAAGGCGGGAGAAGCGAACGAATCGCTCTGTTCGTTATCGGCTGGGCGGCCCTTTTGTATTCTCATGACGGTCATCCCTTTGGTGGGTTGCATTCCATCATTGGCTTAACAACCACTATACCAGCAACCCATGTGCCATTGCGCTACCTTGTTGGGGGATTAATTTTTTCGTGCCTTTGAAGCTTGTTCGGCATCGCCCCCTCTACTGAGCATTTTCCAGATTGTAAAAAAATTTGACAGAAAGGCGGCCTGGTCCCGATCACGCATCCCCTGTAAACATGCAAATATTCATAAATTCAAATGATGCTTAATATGTTAGCCCTTGGCACAGCCATTGCTGAGAATTTGTTGACAAGATGTTAATCCATACAGGGAAGGAGGACACCATGGCGGCGAAAAGCGGTATCGAAGGCTACGTGCCGGGAACCTATGCCAGACGCAGACCCGGCTCCGAAGAATTGATCAGTCATTATGTACGTATGTGGGAAGGCCGGCGGTTGACTCAGGCGGAGGCTGATCGCACTGATCGAACACAGCCTGAGTTGCCTCCTTGCATTGCCTTTTCCAGAAAAATAGGTGTCGGTGCACTGGAAATTGCCGATTTGACGGCCCAACAACTGGAATACCGGGTCGCGGATCGCGAGTTGATCGAGCAAATCGCCAGCCAGGCCAATATTAGCCAGCAGGCCACCGCCTATTTCGACGAACGCTTTCCAGGATACGTCAATCGCACTTTCAAATACCTCTTCGGTGAAAAATCGTTTATCGACAGTGACTACTCACGACATCTGATCAGTGCGGTAATTGCCATTGCCGGAGCGGAGCCGACCGTGTTCGTCGGCAGAGGCGCCCACCTCATCCTGCCCCGTGAACGAGTGCTGGCGGTGCGCTGCATCGGTTCGGAAGACTATCGGGCCAAACGCATCGCTGATATCATGCACGTTGGCCAAGATGAAGCCAAAAAAAAGCTGGCCGATGTCGACAAGCAGCAGGCGGCGTTCTTCAAAAAGGTCTACGGCAAAAAAGAGGCCAGTCCTTACGAATTCGACATGGTCGTAAACTTGGATTTTCTTACCAACCCCGGGGACGTGGCCGACATTGTCGTGCTGGCCTTCCGCAAAAAATTCAAACTGAACCCGTGATATCTGCTTGAATTGAGGCCCTTCGGCTATGAACACAATGCCCGACGAAGCCGCCGTCGCCTAAAGGATGGCCGCGTGGTGGCTGCATCCGGCTGATCGAGAACGATATGGCTGTCATAATGGCGCAATGGACTCTTTACAGTACCCTCTGACGCGTGATGGGACGATAGACGGCTCAATGGGCATGGCACCTTTTTTGCTGTTTGGTTGAAAGATCCTTGTAATGTTGGGGCTAAAGAGAGGTGTCAGTCCTATTGCCCAATCATGGTACAAGGTCACCAGTAAAGACAGAAAGGGGGAAACATGATTCAGTCACCATGTCGCAATTGTCCCAATCGGTACAAAGACAAGAGCCATTGCATGAAGACTTGTGTTCTGCTGCATCGAGTGCAGATGTTCCAAACTGTACATCGGGAGCCGTCACTCTATACTGCCATAAATTATGCGGATGATAATCGCTACCGGTTGATGACCACCCATGACATCCGACGATCCGACATTGGCAGTCCGGATCTCTATTGAGCCCCCAAGGAAGCGTTTGTTAAGAGTCAAATAGTGTAACGGGCATTTTATTGGGAAGTTACGAAATCCCGTAATGGCAATCCGGCCTCATAAGCCCCGACATTTGCCACCCCGAAGTCGGCCCCCCGGCACTTGCCTGAAAATACAGGTAAGGTAAAACCACGGAGCCAACGTCATGAAGCTGGCTGTGGACGTTCATTACGGTCGCATTATTGCCGCCACCGGCGGCATTGCTTTCAGCGACTGGTCGGATAATCAGGAAACGGCCGTGTACAGAAGTCTGTGCCGTGAGCCGGCTGCCTATGTCTCGGGACAATTCTTCCGACGGGAGATGCCATGCATCCTGCACCTTTTGGACGAGCACGCTATCACTCCCGACACGATCGTGATCGACGGCTTTGTCTATCTCGACGGAGAACGCGTCCCAGGACTGGGAAAGCATCTGTTTGACGCCTTGGGACAGCGCATTCCCGTGGTCGGCGTGGCCAAGGGCAGATACGTCAAGGCACCCGATTCGCTCAGGGTGTACCGCGGCAAAAGTCACCGGCCGCTCTACGTCACGAGCGTCGGCATGCCGGTTTCGACGGCCAGGCACTGCATCCAGGTGATGCACGGAGCGTTTCGAATTCCAACCCTCCTGAAGCGGGCGGACCAGGTGTCACGGGGGACATTCTCTTGAATCTTCCGAGTCATACTCATTTTCATGGGCAATGCACTTGCGCCTTCACAACCGATTCATTACTTCAGATGTGCCGTTGATCAGCTTAAACGCTTCAACCGGAGTTTGTTGCTTCTTGCCCAACAAGTATACACCAGGCCCGATGTTCCCGGTATTCACATCCGCAAGATACCAATCGAGCCCTTGACGCAGGTCGGGCCACCATTCACCTTCATCTATGCCGAATCCCACAATGCCATCGAAGGCGCCATCTGAATCGAACGTCGGTGTGCGGGTGGATTTGAGCATCATCGGGTTATTGCCGATAATACCCACCTCGAGAAACCTGCAACTCTTTCCAGTCTCGATGACGTGAGCGTCGGCGGTCTCCATCGTTTGGGCAAAGGAATGCGAATTGCCTGTCCGCAGCGTAAAGGCATCGAACAACTCTTCATCGTTTTTTCCCGTCACCCTCTCCGCTTCATTCAAGGCTGAAGAGCATCGCTGGCCAGCGATATCCGGTGTCAAAATCCGATCACAGTATTGCCTGTTGGCGAATTGATAACGACCGTAGCGGTCTTTTTTCCAGAGAAAGCCACCTACAGCGTTCACAATCTCGGTCATTTCTTTGCACGCTGATTGAAGTTCCTGGTGTTGCTGCCTAATCTGAGCAACACTATCAAGGAAGCCTTCACAGCTGGCTTTCACTTCATGTGCCAAATTACATCCTCCAAAAATCGCCCGCAATCCACTGAAACCCATCTGATCCCTCCATTTTCTTTTTTCCATCACAGTTAAACGATCAGCCGAAAATTACTTCAACACCAAATAATTCCCGGGAGTATCGTCATCCAATGACATCCATCTCGGTTTCCACTGCAAGTATCTTGACCCCGCTCCAACTAGGCGGGGCTGCTGAAGATACCTGGTTGATCGAGAAGCTGGGCTCCCTACCGAATGGATGGTTTATTCATTCGATGGGTTGGAAGGTAGGGTGCCCAGGTGGTCGTAAGGATCCCTAAAAGGGGAGTTCCGTGCTACGGCCTCTGACTAGATTGATAAATTTCCGCCATTGCTGATACGCTGGTGTGTAGAACTGCCTGATGAATAAAAATGCGCCATCCCGTTTTTGTTGGTCACAAATGCCGCCGGCAATAAGCAAAGCAGACTCGACGTTGAGTGAACACTGAAGCATTTCGGCATATTTGTGCGGAAGGCGCTCTTTGAAAAAGACATAGTCGTTTTCGTTTTCGAGCTCCAAATTCCGAATAGACCTCTTGATCCAGATGTGAAAGGGCGTGGCAACTCCGGCTACTTCATGAAGTTCTCGGCCAGGTACGGGAAAAATTGCAAGAGATGTCATAAGGAAAATTCCTTTCTTAATACGGAACCAAGGCTCCGCGGTTAATGTACGTCCCCCAATTGGGACAGAAAATCGAGGCTATCGCTAATCAGCGTCCGGATGCGCTTCCGCTCAGCCTTCATTTCGGCGGTGTGCATCCCATTCTTATACGCGTTTTTATTGCCAAGAGGTGGCCCTGAGCCCGGTGCTCCACCATGAAGTCGGCACCTAGATCGACCTGGTTCTGGCGGGCTCCGGCAAGGGGTACCATCTGGTTGCGTTTTGGCGCCACAAATGGATCGCGCCTCTTCGATCGGGATGCCGTAAGAAGGTCGTTTTTTCATATTTTTCAACCCCCTTCTTTATTGGAACGCGTAACGTTTCCGATAATCGCTTGACCACCATCATTGTTCAGATGAACGTGATGAACGGATATGGTCTGTCGGCCTTTTTGCCGTATACGCCTCAGCGTTTCGGCCTGTGTGGCAAACACACGAGCCAGCTTCATAGCGAGGTTGATATAGCTTTTATGGGCATCCGGCAGTGAGGTGTTCGCGGATTTCGCCAGTAGATTCATCAATTGGGTATGTACGGCGACCATCTGCGTTGACAGAAGCGCCTCGGTGGCATTGCGTGGTTTTTGCCCGGCCAATGCAGCCAACGCAGCGTTGATATGAGGCGCGGCTCCTTCTTTCGGGGATCCGAATGTTTTGATGAGCTGTTCAATCAATACCACAGCCAATTCACGGCTATTGATTCCGGTGGCGGCCATCGCTGATTGAATGAATTCTTGGTCGTCCTCATACTCGGTCGCATCTGGGGAAACGGACCCATTGACAATCCCGACTTTGGGCGCGGGTACATCATTATCGGCAATAAGAGGTGTTTTCATTTCATCTCCGTGTGTCGTGAAGTCTCACCCCCATTCGTATCGGGCGAGAGACCGGGGGCGAGAGGTGGGGGCGTCCCGTTCCGTCCCATTTTTCGTCCTATTTGGAAAATCGTTAACTATTTGAAATGCCAGTAAATGTCTTATTTGTCCTATTTGTCCCATTAAAATGAAATTGGAAAATTTATTTTTTATTTTTCCCCAATGAAACTTTCCTCCGTCATCTGGGACAAATGGGACAAATAAGACAAGTATCTGAAAACAATGAAAATCATTCGTCCCAATTGATCCCCATTTTGACCCGTTTCTCGAACAGCTCGCGGCAACGATCCAGGGTGGGGAGATGATACTCGTATTTCCTGTCCCATTTCGTATCTCTCTTTCGTCGAGATTCGGGACACAACTGGGCTAATTCTCGCCCGACAGTTCTATCACTTGGCCTGTAGCCGACATTCATAAGCTTGCAGTAGGCGATGAATTCATTGAAAAAATCGGCTGTTAAAACAAGCTCTGGCCAATCTCCCTGATAGTTGCCAGATGTGGGAAGGAACATCCCGTTGATCAACTCACCCCCGTACTGAAATAAAACTCCGGAACGCAGTTTTTCAAACCAGAATTTTCCGAATGGAGATAACGAAGCCGCAATCTGGTCCAGCAAAGCATCCGTTCGCGGAATGATACGCAGGTTGACCTGAGACAGATCCAACTGAAGCAGGTCATGGACCATTGCTTCCACTCCGCCATTGTCCATCTGCTCCCGGATTGCAGCGAAGTATTCGTAATTGCCGATTCGTTTGTCGCTGACATCCAATACGACGAATCGCCGCTCGTCCATGCCCGCAGGGACCACCCAGTCATTGTTGCTGGCCAGGATCAGCCGAACGCAGTTTTTGACTTCGAAGCCGTTGAGCCCTTTCGGCTCG
>ENA-ORCQ01000397-ORCQ01000397.1-marine-metagenome-genome-assembly--contig:-NODE-397-length-9929-cov-3.741271_pt1 | contig 9929 bp, 6 predicted proteins | sample MGYA00237780_ERZ508510 | MGnify/ENA primary metagenome ERZ508510 (study PRJEB26181, sample SAMN06268981) | marine metagenome | isolation source: Tt an E2 anaerobic enrichment on eucalyptus from sediment...
ATTTCACATCCATGATGAGAATGTGTATGGTGTACATGAAACTCCTCTTCGCAGGATTCAGGCATGACATATAAGCTAACCTGCTCATTACCGGTACAAACACAGTGAGTTTTGTAAATCAAAATACCATTGGTGGAAATAATAAAAATAATTCCCATCAATACAGATAATATTTGATGTGCCCTATGCATTGCTACAAATATAACAAATAAAATACCTGCAAGGTTGTTATTAAATTGTTAATAAGAGAAATATCAATAGATGAAATTACAAATTCCAGTGTTCTAATCCTTGTTCAAATACTATGTCTCTTGGAATACCCTCCTTTTCTATTCGGTCAAGATCTTTCTGAAGTTCATCTCCAATTAATCCTTTATCATTAATCCATTTTCTGGCTGTTTCGTAATCGCCATCGCCCTGAATTGTTAAGATTTTTTCAGACAAATCAAACATCGATTTTTTCATTTTTTCAAAGTTAACGCGATAAGTACCTGTGGATGCATCTCTTTCAAAAGCCCCTGCTTCTTTAAAATAGTAGAAGCGCATCATATTGGATTTTCCATGGGCACTGGCGGCTCCAAAACGAACCGAACGGAAAATTCCAGCCATAAAGGTGACAAAATTATCCATCATTTCTTTTTCACCAAGTTCCCCCATTTCATTCAGTTGATACACGCACCACAAACCAAGAATATCTGCTTTGCCTTCTTCTATTGAGGTATATGCATCTTTTAAAGCCTCTCTTACAGTTGAACTTTTATCAACGGTATTTCCCAGTCCAAGTCCGTGGGCAACTTCGTGAAACATTGTATTTTCGAAAAATGCTCCAAACTTTACATGTTTGCGTTGCTCCTCTGCTATCAATAAATCAGAAATCGGAACAAGAATTTTATCGAATTTTGCCTGCATAGCGTTTTTTAACTGCAACTTACGACTTCCTTTGTTTTCACGAACCTTTTCATCATTTGGAAGATTTATTGCAATTGTTTTACTTCCTGCATTACAGTCGCCCCCATAGTAAAGCGCATCATAAACATTCATATCAGAATCAACACCCGGAGTTTCATCTTTGTATTCTTTTTCGCAAGGCAACGCTTCCTGTAAACCGGGGAGTAATTTGGCATATTTCTCCAGTTTTTTACTCCATTCTTTGTCTTTAATTAAAATGTATGATTCGTATGCAGCTTTATAACCAAAAAGTTGATCTTCATAGTTTTCAATAGGCCCTACTATAAAATCGATGGTATTGTTTTTCATTTCCATCCAAGCAACATCACTTTCGTAATAATAGTCAGTTAACAAAGCTTTTGAACGTAATTCCAGATAGTTTTTTAATCCTTCATCTTCCGCGAGTTCTGATGCTTTTGCTACCAGTTCTGACAATTTTTGAACTTCTTCTTTATACTCGATGTGATAAGGAATGGATTTTAAATTACCATCTTCTCCCCTGCGGATTACCGAATAAAGACTTGTCTTTAAATCATCATTCCAGGCTTCAAATTCTTCTTTCATCATATCTGAAGGATAGAAATTGGCGCCTTTGGGTTTTTCATCCACACCTTCAATAAATGGTTTATTATTATTTAATCTTTCCCATGGGCCATAATTGATTTTCAGGAATTTATCAGTGTAATCATCCAGTTTACCATTGAATAATAATTTTTTGTCTCCAAATGCCTGTTGCCAGAAAATGTCATCTGTAATTTTAGCTGCTTCTAATAATAGAGGGAGCATCTGTTTTTCTTTTTCAGAAAGAACAGACAAATCAGCAGTTAATTTAAACGACACAAATTCTTCTGCCTTTTGTTTTATCTCTTGATTTATTTCCATTTTGTTTTCCTGTTTTGAACTTGAATTACATGCAAAAAGAATTGCTAACGCTGAAATTGCTAACCATTTTTTCATGTTGTAGTGTTTTTTGATTTGAGGGTAAAACTACAAAAAGCTACGATTTGCCACAAGATTTATATGTGATTGATATTTGGTGCAATTAAATATCAATTTAATTTAGAAAAAAACTAAATGTAAGCGAATAAAGAACAGACTGTAAGGACTTGTTTTAGCAGAGTTTTTATTAGGTTTTATATTAAAAAATCTAACTAAATTCCGGATCCGGCCATTTCCAGGCAATTCTCATTATTAATACCAAAACAGCGACTTCAATTCCTGCAATAACAATATAATGTGGTGATAATGAACCTCCTCCGATAATATAGATAATGGTCAGAATTCCGGCTGTGGTATTGGCAATCCTGTTAGATTTAAACGGCAATACCCATGATAAGTATATCATTAAAATGGGAATATTGGTAACTATTGCTGCAATTGCCATTACAGTTTCCACATTACCCGGTATATCCAGTGTATTGCCTTTTACCAGTTCTACCATTATTGAAAAAATATCTGCAAAAATCATATTGATTAGCACGACTACCCATAAGGTCGAAAGTTTTATTCTCGGATGGATGTTCTTTTTGATTTTCATTTAGTTATGTTTTGGTTAAAGGTTATTCTATTTTAACAGGCTATACCAATGTTATATAAAACTCTAAGCTATGAGTTCATCTATAGTGGTTTGTTTGGTTAACCGAATTTTATACCTGAATCTAGGTTCTTCTGCAAACCACTAACAGGTGTTAAACTTTGAACACCGAGGGTTTCTCTTCTGCTAAAAATGCTTTCTCTGTTGGGAATTCGGATTCTGGGAGATAAAAGTAGCTAATGATTATGTAAATTACAAAACCATTTTCACTTTTGGAATAGGTCTAAATTAAAGCAAATTCATGTGAAATTTTAAAACTAATATTTTTCTTATTGAATTAATTTTTATTAAATCTATTTTAGCAAAAATTAAAAGCAAATTATCTAAATTATAGGTGAAATTTAATTTGATAATTTGCTCTTATTTTTTACTGGGAATAAAATAATAATTTAGCTAAACGTTTTAATTTATCCGAATTGTGTTCACTGCTCCTGCCGGTATTCCAGGTGCTGCCCAAATTACTAATCCTTTAATGTGTATTGTGCAACCCATCCAATTTTCCAAAGGACCATATGCACCGGTAACCATGCCATTTTCAAGAAATTTAGAGGGCTCGGGAAGTTTATTGGCATACGTAACCACTCCTTTACACGAGGCTGTTAAATAAGTTTCGGATTCGCTGGGAGGCCATGTAGCATTCATGTCATAAATTACAATGTCTTCCTTAAACGGACTGGCCTGAGAAAAGTCCCTTGGGCCATCCCCCAGACTTATAAAAGTAATTTTGTATTCACCAGAATCACCAAAATCAACTATACCATTCCAGAATGTAGGAGGAGTAAGTGTAAAAATAATGTCACCTGTACCAACCAACCCTGGTGCCATTTTTTTCGCACTTTTTAGATCAGCAGAAGCATCTGTTATCATCGGATCTTCGTAACACCCGGAAAGTAAAATACTAATTCCGAGTAAACATAAAACAATCAGATTTTTCATAATTTTTAAGTTTTTAATTAATAATTAAAAGAAATGGACTAATACTCTGTATTTAAATTCCGCCTTTTTACTTTGATTGAACATGGCTAATGGAGTATAAACTTACTGCTGGTTGATTTTCCATTTTGACTAAGATTAATCAGATATATTCCCTTGGCACATGTCCTCATATCGATTAATTCCCGGTTTGTTTGTATTGTTTTTTGACAAATCGGTTTGCCTTGAATATCATATATTTTTATTATTGTTTTTTGGTGATTTTTCATGCTTAAACTTAAAAGTCCATTATTTGAACTGATGTTGATTTTTAAGTCAATAATATCACTTTCAAAATCTTTCGTTCCAACACTTAAAGGATTTTTATAATGTATAATACTTCCATTAGCTATAAACTGGTTAACAATTATATCAGGAAATCCTTTCCTTTCAGAATCGATGATTAAAATATCCCAGGCATCGGGTAATTCTGAATCAATAATCGTTTTAATCCAGGTGCCCGGAGCGCCATTATTGTTTCTATACCAGGCGACTTCATTTGCATCGGTACCGGTTGCAACCACATCCAAATTATTATCGCCATCCAAATCCGCAAATTTCATTGCAAAAGCACCACCCATATTATCATCAATAATATGTTTGTTCCAACCAACGGTTTCACCTTTTGTGTTCTCGTAAAGCACTATATCATTGTCTTTCGTTCCCGAGGCTACAATATCAAAATCATTATCGTTATCTATATCCGCAACATCAAACTCACTTACACCGGGGAGGTTATCTATCGTATATTTTGTCCAGTCCTGACCTGAATTACTGCTTTTATACCAGGCCAAAACACCATCATACATTCCATTTGCCACAATATCCGGAATATTATCTCCATCAATATCGAATACCTGGCAAAAGACAGCTCCATCCAGATTCTGGTCTACCAGATGCCTGGTCCAATTCACGCAACTGCCATCATTTTCGTACCAAACAACACAATCACCTGTCGCACCTGTTGCAACAACATCAAGATCATTGTCATTATCCAAGTCGGCAACACACACAAACTCGGCACCGGAAAGGTCATCATCAATTACATTGCCAGTCCAGCCAACCGGTGTTTCTCCGGAATTCCGGTACCATTTTACCGTATTGGAAGCAAAACCTGCAACCACAATGTCATTTTTTTTATCCTTGTCCATGTCAATAATAAATAAACCTACAGCACCGAGGTCATTATCTATTACATGTTTTTTCCAGGTTGAATTGTCATATTCGTACCAAACAATATTTTTTTGACCGTATATGGCTGCCGCAATATCTTCATCCCCATCCCCGTCAATGTCACCCGGATAAAATGAAGTAGGTCGGTTCAGGTTTTCTTCAATTATAAGTTTAGTCCATTGTGCTTTGGATTGAATCTGAATAAGAAAGAAAGAAAATGTGATTGCAAGGCTAATTTTAAGAAGGTATAAATTTTTCATAACTGTATGACTTATAAATTTTTAATTGATTTTTTAATATCAATTTATAATTTATTGTTTTCATTCATTCAGTACTAATGTTGCAATCTAATGTATATTTTTACCGAAAAATGTTGCATTCGGGTATTTTTGTTGAAAACGGCAATAATCGCCGTTTAACAGGGGAAAAAGGAAAACATCAATAAATCAAAGTCATATAAATTATCATTGACTTTCTCCATACTTTCTTAGCAGTTCACCCACACGTTCATGTTCATTTTGATACTTGGAAGTTGCCTGTGTAAGTATTTCCTGAAATTCAGGTTCTTCACGTATGTTGTCAAAAAATGGAGACTTATTCAGAAGAATTACTACCAACTGAGTTATGGATTCGCGTTTTAATACTTCTTTCAAATTTGTTAGCGCTTTTTCCTTTTCATTATTCAAAGAATAAACATTTGCCAAATTAAAATAGGAGTAATAAACCTGTGCTTCTGGAAGGTTAAATTGAATTGTTTTAATCAATTTCTTTTTTACTTCTTCCAAATGCTTTTTCGCTTTTCCCTCCTTTCCATTCTTTAAATAAGCAAATCCTAAAAAAAGCTCGCTAAAAAAATTGTAAGGTAATACATCATACCTTTTTTCAATTTCATCGACATATTTTTTAGCTATTTCATAGTTTCTTAGGACAATAGAATTTCCCAATAGCTGAAACATACACCAATTGTAATCCTCATCAAAACTGTGTGCAATTTCCAGATATTTTTGCGCTGATAGGAAGTTTCCCATATTTTGTTCAATCATAGCCAAATGGATATAATAAGTTAAAGAATCACCTGTTAAAAAAAGTATTTTCTCGGCATAATTTATTGCCTCTGGCTTGTATCCGGTTTTCATAAATGCAAGGCGCAAAGCTTTTAAAATATCCAACGACAGCTCCTCATTGTCAGGTTTTAACCGGATATATTGCAGGGCATTCTCTAAAGTGTTATAGTAATCTTCCAAATAATAATACCTCAATGCTTTATTAGCTAAACTTTTATATGAGTCCATTTGATTTTGCATAAACCTGTCATGTTTATCAAAATATTCAAAGGCAATATCTTTCTCTCCTTTTTTTAAATAATAGCTACCTGTTAAATCAAAAATCCTTGCCTTTTCCCAGGTCATTTCCTTTTCGTTGTTGTCAGCAATAGTTAAAGCCGAGTTCAACAATACAAATCCCGAATCGAGCAAGGAATAATATCGTTCAGGTGTGGAGAAATATTTAACCCGGTAGATGTATATATCTGCCAGATGAATATAGGGCCGGACAAAACTACTATCCAGTTTCAGGGCCAATTCAAATTGTTCATGTGCTTTTGCCCTGTTAATTTTACTTTCATCAGACGTCGATAATGCAGCAGTTGAAAGATGCAGATTATAATATTGCAAACCCAGTAAAAAATGATTGTAGGCCATCAAATTATCCGTTGGAATTTCCTGAATTTGTACTTTTTCTTTAGTTGTTAGTTTGGCTCCTAATTCTGAGGCTATTGAAAATGCAACATCTTCCTGTAATTCAAAAATGTTTTTATCGGTTACTTCCTTGATAAAAGGACCTGTCCAAAGATTATTCCCGGAGCCGGCATCGATTAATTGTACCGATAATTTAATCCTGTTTCCAATGATTTGACCACTGCCCGTTAAAATGTAATTTACATTTAGCTTTTTGGCTATTTCCCTGGCGCCCAGTTTTGAATCCTTGTATTTTTCGGAATCTATTCGTGATTTAACTTTTAATTCACCAATTATCTGAAGCTTGTAATGGATTTCTTCCATTAAACCATCGATGATATATGTATTCCCTTTCTCAGGACTATTGTCAATAAATGGCAAAACAGCTATGGTTTTTTCAGGTTCACTTTCCTGATTTGTAAGGTATTTAAAAATGAAAATTGAAATTACAGTTACAATAATCAGCAGTGCCGAGATGATTATGTTCCATTTACTTTTTGAAGGCTTTTTAGGTACACCTTTTTTCCTTACTTCCCCGGTTGAAATACGGAAATGTTTTTTAAAGGCTTTATAAAAATAACCGGGTTCACTGTATCCTACCATATAAGCCACCTCGGAAGCAGTTGCGACATTGTTCTCCAAAAGTTTCCTGGCTTTCTCCAATCTGATTTCGGTGATTAATTCAATAGAAGATTTTCCTGTAAGTTTTTTGAGTTTTCTGTGAAGCATCGAGCGGCTTAATGCAGCTTTCTCTGCCAGATCATTTACGGAAAAATTTTCATTGTCAATGTTTTCTTCAATAATCTTATTAATCATTGAAAGAAATTGTTCATCCATTGATAATTGTTTTTCCATTGATATATGCTAAGATTTACAATTTGTTCTCAAAATCAATGATTTTGATTTTTGGCAATAATAAAGATACAAATTTTATAATATACTGATATTTAGTAATTAACCGTAATAAACAGGGGCTTGTACGAATAAATGGAAAAGATGTTGTTTGACGAATTTTTAATACATTACCAACAAACTTAAAGAATTACAAATTAAATAACGGATTCTCGGGGAAAAGTAATTACTGAAATGAATACTTTTAAAACAGATTCAAAAATATGATATGGTGAACTACCTCTTAAGTCAGCTTCTACTCTTTACTCAAAAATCGGGAATTTGTTTGTTTATCTATTGATGGGTTATTTGTTGATTGTAATTCTTACCAGAATAATTAGAAAGTTTTAAGAATTAATTTTCTGGATTTTGGTATTGAATATTGTATTTATCAAACATTTTTTTCAGATAGTTTACACTACCAATTACTCCCAGATTCCCTTCAGCACCGGAAACAATACCAACCAAATAACCATTTTTATCAATAACCGGAGAGCCACTTCTGCCCTCTGGTTGGATGTTTTTGCTTAAAGTTTTCACATAATAGTATTCCCCCAGATTCATCACACTTTGAAGTTTGATAAGAACAGGTTTGCTGTTGTCTTTTTGTTTCATTCCCCACCCTATTGCATACACAATTTCAAAATCTTTAATTGGAGCGTATCTAATTTTTAAAGGGAATATATTTTTATTTTTTTCGGTTTCGAACAGAATCCAGTCTCGTACTTTTAGTGTGTTAAATTGTCCGATGGGTTCATTTTTGTCGCTGTTAATCAGGTGTTTAACAGCAACTGAGTTTGTTGTATCATTTTTAGGATAAAATTTCCAGGAGATAAAATTACTTTCAAAACTGACAGATTTGTATTCCATTTGATTTTGAAAAACCATAAACAAATGTTTACACGAAATCCCCAACGTATCGAAACCGGTATTTATCAAAAAGGAATTGGCAAAATTGGTGTAAATTGTGTCAGTAAAACTGATTTTATTGGTTAAAGCTAAATCAGGCCATTCTTTCACAGGTTTGTCAATCCAGAATTCTTTAACTGCAGGTTTTTCTTGTTTACAGGCAAGAAATAGCAGAAGACAAAACAGAGTGATTAGTTTTTGAATCATGCTTAAAATTAATTCATCATTATGTAAATCTCAAAAAATCAGATCAGTTCTCAGTGGGGACAAATTCCTAATAAATTAGAAAGCATAAACAATATTGTACAAAACCGGATTGCATAATCCTATTGAAATGTAACCATTTAGAGTTATATCAGTAAGAAAAACCGAGGAGTTTTTGTTTAGTCATTTAATCCACAAATGAAATTATTAACAGGTAAAAAACTTATTTCCCAAATCGATGATTATCTGGCAGATCCGCGCCATGAACCTGAGGTTTTGATAAGAAAACGTTGGGCGTGGATTTGGTTTATGGCAACATTCTTTTTTGTAACGATTACTTCGTTTTTCTCATTAGTTTTTATTGAAATGTGGCCTCTTTGGTATGCAGTTGTAATTTTTATGGTCTCTTATTTTATCGGCATCCCTCTTTTTCGGCGGCTAAAAAGATTCGATCTTGTTTTAAATATTGTTTTTTCAATTTTTATTATAACTGCTTTTATTATGATGGTTGAAGTAGGAGGCCTTAATTCTTCGATGGGATATATTTACATCGGTATAAATTGCACCATGGGTTCTGCTCTAGCCGGCAATATTCGGTGGACTATTGGAATGTTTATAACATATTGTTTTACAATTATTTTACTAGGTATACTGGACCCTCTTCTTTCCATTCCGGACTATATAAGTCCAAAAGAAGGCCTCATTTCGTTTGTTGCTCTTACAATATGGATTAGTGCTATCACATTATTTCTTGTGATTTTGTATATGAAAGATAGAAATCGTTTTGAAAAAGAAAATGCCGAAAGACTTCAAAAAATTGATGAAGCAAAAACCAAGCTTTTCACCAATGTCTCTCACGAATTCAGAACACCTTTAACAATAATTCAGGGAACAACAGATTTAATGGAGAAGAAACCGGAAAAATGGAACAAAATCGGTTTAAAAAAAATAAAAGATCAGAGTAACATTCTCCTTCGACTTGTTGATCAGATGCTGAATATTTCGAAACTGGAGGCGGAAGGAATGAAGCTAAACTCAATTCACGGCAACATAGGTAAATTTGTTAAATATATTGCTGTTTCGTTTACAAGTCTTGCCGAGAATTTTAATATCGATTTATGTGTTGAAGAAAGCGAAAAGTCTTTGTATTCCGATTATGACCCGGAAAAGCTGATGCACATTTTATCCAACCTTATTTCAAATGCAATAAAGTTCACTCCCACCGGTGGAAAAGTGAATGTGAAGATTTCAGAAAAAAAGGAAAATGACAGGAATTGGATTTTGATTTCGGTAGAAGACACAGGAAGAGGAATTTCACAGGAATCGATAAAGAAAATTTTTGACAGGTTTTATCAGGTTCCAGACCAGCAATACCAAACACCCGGAACCGGATTAGGCTTAGCTTTAACTTATGAATTGGTAAAATTAATGAATGGCGAAATTCATGTAAAAAGCGAACCTGAAAAAGGAACAGAATTTATCGTTTTAATGCCTGTTAAAAA
>ENA-ORCQ01000400-ORCQ01000400.1-marine-metagenome-genome-assembly--contig:-NODE-400-length-9624-cov-4.264271_pt1 | contig 9624 bp, 5 predicted proteins | sample MGYA00237780_ERZ508510 | MGnify/ENA primary metagenome ERZ508510 (study PRJEB26181, sample SAMN06268981) | marine metagenome | isolation source: Tt an E2 anaerobic enrichment on eucalyptus from sediment...
GAGGCTATTGCAATGGGTACTTTGCCAATGACAGATTTCACTCTAGGATTGTTTTCACCTTTTTACGGACCTATTGCAACCGGAACCGTTTTTAGTCAAGCGGCCTATAAAGTCAACGAAAGGTTTTCTTTTGGAGGATTTAGTTATGGTTTAAATTCCTTACCCACACTTGCTCCACCCGGTTTAAACAATTTTAATCAATACGGATCTACCATGTTTATGCAATATAAAGTGGGTAAAAATTTCAAAATTGAAACCCGGGTAAATGTTTCACAAGGAGGAATGCATCCGGGATACTAAAACAAATACTACCCTAAACCTAAAAAAACCAAATATGCTAAGCATCTACAAAGCATCGGCAGGCTCAGGAAAAACTTTTCAACTTGTAGTGGAATACCTGAAACTTTTATTGGAAAATCCTTTCAATTATAAACATATTTTGGCGGTGACTTTTACCAATAAAGCTACCAACGAAATGAAAACCCGAATTCTTGAAACGCTGAACAATTTGGCGCAGAATTATCCCAGCGATTATATTATTGAAATACAAAAGGAAAGTAAATTAAACGAAGAACAAATACGAAAAAATGCCAAAGAAGTTTTAAGAAATATCCTGCATGATTACAATCGTTTCTCAATTAGTACCATCGATTCTTTCACGCAACGTACCATTAAGGCCTTTAACCGGGAGTTGGGGATAAGCCCCAATTATAAACTCGAACTCAACAGCGATATCATTTTATCGGAAGCAACCGACAGGTTAATTGCAAAAATCAGCAAAGACCAAAACCTTTTAAATTGGCTAAAAGAATTTAGCAAAGAAAGGATAAGGGAAAATAAAAGTCAACGAATTGAATTAAATATCAAGTCACTGGGAAAAGAGCTTTTCAAGGAAAGTTTTCAGATGTTTTTCCCAGAGGGTAAAGATTCGGTTTATACCCGTCAGAACCTGTTGAACTTTAAAAAAGAATTGAATGCTTTAAAGTCAGGATTCGAAAAAGAGTTAAAACTATCGGGTGAAAAATGGGTTTCGATAATTCAGGAGAACCAACTCGGCATTGATGATTTTATTTACGGAAAGTCGGGAGTAGCCGGTTTTTTAAATAAAATTGCCCTTCAGTCGTTTAAAACAAAAGTCTCCGATCTGGAGTATGGAAAAAGAGTGCAGGATGCAATAGATTCAGCAGAAAAATGGTATAAAAAAACAAGTCCGCAAAAAGACAAAATTCATCATCTGGTAGAAAAAGAATTACATCCTTTGTTAAAAGAAATCATCGCATATATTGATAAAAACCTTGAGGAATATTTTACCGTTTTAGCAGTATTAAAAGAAATTCGCACCCTTGGCATTTTAACCGATTTAAAAGAAGAAATACAATCTCTGCTGCGTGAAAAAGGGATACTGCAAATCTCAGATTCCAATCTTTTATTAAGCAAAATTATCGATCAAAGTGACTCCCCTTTTATCTACGAAAAGACAGGTAATTATTACAAGCATTTTATGCTTGATGAATTTCAGGATACTTCGGGATTACAATGGAATAATTTTAAACCATTAATTTTAAATTCCCTCGCTGAAGGGAGAAAAAACCTTTTGGTTGGTGATGTAAAACAATCGATTTACCGCTGGCGCAACAGTGATTACAAAATTCTGGCAGAAAAAATATATACGGATTTTAACCATCACCCACTTCAGGAAATTCATCTGGGAAAAAACTGGAGAAGTGATAAAAATATTATTGAATTTAACAATAAAGTTTTTGAGGATTTGAAGCTTACTTTTGAAGAATCCTTTTTCAAAAACATTGAAGAAAACAACAGTAAATATGTTGAAAGAAGTAATAATATTTATAATGAAATTTCTCAAATACCCGGCAAAAAAACAATAAGTACCGGTCAGGTAAAGGTGTACTTTTCAGAAGCCAATAATTTTCAGGAACAATCGGCGAAACTGGTTACTGAACAAATTAAACAGTTGCAAGACCAGGGAATTAAAGCATCAGAAACTGCCATTATTGTAAGAAAGAATAAAGAGGGCAAACCCATAATTAAAGCGCTGCTGGAAGCATCTGCTTTGCCGGAAAATAAAAATTACAATTTCTCAGTGATATCAAATGAATCACTTTTTTTGAATTCGTCTCAAGCGGTTCTGTTTATTATTGAAATCATAAACCACATCATTTCGCCGGAGAATAAAATTTCAAAAACGGCTTTACTAAATTTATGGTTTAACGGACTTAAAGAAGGGAGTACACAGAAAGATTTATGGGAAGATTCCGGCTCAGGAATTGAAATTTTGGATAAAAACTTCGAAACATTATTTGAAAGAGAATTAACTCCCACAATTGAAATCCTAAAGAAAAAAATACTGCTTACTTCGCTCGATGAAGCGATAATACAAATCTGTTCAGTCTTTCGTCTTTTTGAAATTGAATCTGAGCTTCCTTTTATTCAAACAATAATTGATAAAGCAGGCGAATTAAAATCATCACTTTCCAACGACCTGTCCAATTTTCTTTTTTGGTGGAACGAAAACGGACAATCAATTTCGGTAAATGTAAACGAAGAGGTAGATTCGATCAATTTACTGACAGTCCATAAATCAAAGGGGCTGGAATATAAAGCGGTAATTATTCCTTATTTCGATTGGAAAATAGTTCCGGAACCCATGTTTTTTCCAATTCTTTGGTGTAAACCAGAAACCAAACCATTTGATAAATTTCCGCTCCTTCCGGTAAAATATGGTAATGATTTAAAAAAGAGCCTATTTCGCAAATACTATTTCGAAGAATATGCAAACAGCATAATTGATGTATTTAATCTGGCCTATGTTGCATTTACAAGAGCAAAATCAGTATTATTTGTAAATTGTCCTCAAAAGGAGCAGAACAAAAGAAGCAGAAATAATCTCAATACATTAAATCATCTTTTATATAATGTTCTTCAAAATATGAGTAATCAGAAGATTTTTGAGCATTGCTGGAAAGAGGAAAATACTGTTTTTGAGTTTGGAACCATTCCCGATAACCAATCGAAACGCAATATACCCGATTCTGTTTTTGTAAAAAAATACCGGTTCAACGATTTTAGTAACAGGGTAAAACTTCGGAATTCCGGGGAAGATTTTCTAATTCCGGGGAAAAATTACAGTACTTTAAAAAATAAAGGAAAAATAATTCACCAGATACTTGCAACGATTAACGACACTGCCGACATTGAAAGTTCTTGTTTAAAAGCTTTAAATGAAGGAATTATCAATGAATCGGAAATGGCAGATATTATAAAAATCCTGGAAACAAGTTTTAGTAATCCACAAATTGCCGGCTGGTTTAATGGTAAATACAAAGTTATTAATGAAAGAAACCTGCTTTCGACAGAGAAAATATTACGCCCTGACAGAATTATGATACACAAAAATGAAGCAATTGTTGTGGATTATAAATCAGGTAATAAAAAATCTGAAAACTATAATTATCAGGTAAAAAGATATGCAAAAGTTTTAAAAGAAACTGGTTTTGAAAAAGTTACCGGATTTTTATGGTATATCAATCAAAATGAAGTGGATAAAGTTTGCGAGATTTAAGAAGGATGTCATCTGCTTTATTTGAGACACAGACAGATGACATCACTACTATTAAGAAACTTTCGGCCTTAAAATCATAAGTTTTAAGTCCAAAAAAAAGCTATTTTTGCAGCAAATTAAATAAGATATGATTCAAAGAATACAATCAATTTATGTTCTGGTTTCGGCACTGTTAATCGGTACATTAATGAAATTGAAGTTTGCCGATATAATTGTTGATCATCAATTACATACATTTCTTGCAAGAGGTATTTTTAAAGAAGACACAATGGTTTTCGACGGCCTTGCAATTTTCATTTTTATTCCCTTAATCGCCCTTCTGCATTTTGTGGTCATTTTTCTATACAAAAAACGTATCCTGCAAATCAGAATACTTGTTTTTACCATCATACTTTTGTTGGGTTTATTTGGTATGTTTTTTTATATCACCTATACAAGTTTTGATGAAGTTATGGTTGCATTTAAAATTCCGATTGTTTTCCCGATAGTAGCAGCAATACTTGATTTTCTGGCAATTCGTGCCATTGGCAAAGACGAAGCTTTGATTCGTAGTTTAGACCGAATCAGGTAGTAATAGTAATGAAAGCAATAATATTTGCGGCGGGTCTGGGTACTCGCCTTAGCGATGAAACTTCAGACAAACCCAAAGCTCTTGTTGAAGTAGGTGGAAAGCCATTACTTGCCCGTGCTATTGAAAAACTTAAACTTGGAGGAGTTTCAGAAATTGTGGTCAATGTGCATCACTTTGCAGCCCTTGTAATTAAATATTTACAGAACAACGATTTTGGAATTAAAATTAATATTTCAGATGAATCAGAAAAACTTCTGGATACGGGTGGTGGTCTGAAAAAAGCGTCTGGATTCTTGTCAGGATGCGAACCGGTTTTAATTTATAACGTGGACATAATCAGCAATCTTGATATTCAAGGCTTAAAAAAAGAGCATTTGAAATCGGGAGCACTCGCAACGCTGACTGTGAGAAACCGGAACACTCAACGATATTTGAAGTTTGATAAAAACAGAGAGTTGGTTGGCTGGATAAATAAGAAGACCGGAGAAACTAAAATTTCGCGCCCGGAGAATTTCGACAATTCTATTGAGATGGCATTTAGCGGAATTCATATCATTCAAATTGAATTGTTTTCTCTAATGCCGGAAAATGATAAATTTTCAATTATTGATTTATACCTTGAATTGGCAAAAAATCATTTAATAAAAGGTTATTTTGATAATTCTGATTTGTGGATGGATGTTGGAAAACCTCATGAATTAGAGGAAGCACGAAAATTCTTTAACTCTTAATTTTCTCTTTGAAATACAGATAAAATTCAAAAGCGCCCAGTATCATCAGTGTGTAACCGGCTAATTCAATTCCTTCTTCAGTAGCTGCTTTTGCCAATCTGTAGGTTTCATCGTCATATAAAAGTTTCCAGAATTTTGAACGTCCCATTAACCGGCTGAAAATGTAGGTTATTAAAAATCCGGTGATAAACCAGGACGATGCAGGAATACTAAAGAATTGAATTGTCGCCGCTTTTATTTTTTTGAAATCGCGAATAACTAACCATATAATTACAGCTAACACTGCCAAAACCGGATAAATCCATTCGATTAGAAAATTAAACTCGCGTATAAAAGACATCAGAAAAAACAATGAAACCAGATTAGAAACAGGTTGAATCTCTTTCCATTTTGGTCCAATTAATAAGAAAAATAAAAACAGGATAAACAGAAATATTTCCTGTCCAATTTCCGTTAAGGTTTCTTCACCAAAATATCCGCCATCATTTTGCATAGGGTGCGCTGCATCGAAGAAGATTGCTTCGGCAATTCCAAACATCACTAATCCATAAATTACCACACGGATAAAAACAAAAAGCGGAGAATAGATCTTCATAAAAGTCGCGTAAAAATTTCGAAGTAAAAATACCTGAAAAATTATGAATACGGGCAAACTAAGCGGCCAAATTCAAAATTATTGTTTGATTATTATTTACAAAACATTTGAAATCCATATCACCGTCTTTTAATGGTTATTTGAATATTGAATTCTTGGTGGTATTTCTTGCACCGCGACTTTACGGGCTGTGTGTAAATGGAAAATGATATGAATTGTAAGTTTCAATTTGCAGGTTTGACCCCACCTAACCTCCCCGAAGGTGAGGAAATTTCCTCCTTCGGGGGAATAAAGGGGGTCAAAACCAAGTGATTAATTTCAAATCGCAAGTTCCATTTCTATTGAATTTCATTTTCACACAGCCCGTTCAGCCCAGTGATAATATATGAAAAAAGAAAAAGGCTTAAGCCGTTAATACTTTTTGTTTTAACGACTTAAGCCACGGTTTAAAATTATAATGAATTTACTTACACCTAAAAAAGGAAGGAGTTAATCATATTTTCCCGGAATGAATTATTCCTCCGGTGCCAATGCCACATTTACAACATTATCAAAATCGAACCATGTTTTAAATGCTTTTTTAGTTGATTTAGAAGTTAAGTTATTTACCAAAGTTTCGAATGTACCAAACTCTGAGAAATCCCCTTCTTTTAAATAATAGGTATTACTCAGAATCCCAAGCCAGAAGCGGTTTTCGCGAATTGCAGTTTCTCGCTCGCGTAACATTTTCTCCTGTGCTTTTGCCACTTCTTCATCACTTGGCCCTTTTTTCTGGTATTCTTTAATTATTTCGTAAACAGCAGTTTTTAATTCTTCCAGTTTTTGAGGAGAAGTACCATATGCAACGGTTATAGAATATGTTGCCTTAGGAAACTTGCTTGATGATTGATAGGCGCCGATTGAATAAACACTGCTTTTGTCCTCACGTATAACTTCCAACAAGCGGGTAGTAAGTATTTTTGCAACTGCATCCAGCTGTATTTGGTTTTGTGAGTTATAATCGTAATCGCCATGAAAAACAATGTACTGTGTACTTTTTTCTTCCTTGCCTTTTTTTACAACTTTATCTATCACACCATCAGGCTTTTCAATTCCCAGGTCAACCCAGTTTTCTTTTGCATCAACCGAAGGTATTCCCCCGATATATTTTTCAACCATTGGTTTGAAAGTTTCTACATCGATATTTCCCACAAAGAAGAATTTAAAATCAGCTGCATTACTAAACCTTTCTTTACCTATTTGTTTTATCCTTTGAAAATCGGCCTCGTTTAATAACTCCAAAGTCATTGGGCGTGCACGCTCGTGGTAATTGGCCATGGTAACGCTTAATGTATCCCTGAAAGCAGATTCCGGAGAAGCAGCTCTGTTCTCCAATATCCCTGACATCCTTGTCATTACAGACTTATAACTATCCTCATCAAATCGAGAATCGGTAAAATAGAGATAGACCATTTGCAGCAAAGTTTCAACATCCTTAACAGACGAATTTCCACTAAAACTCTCGCGCAACTGACTGATACCCGGTGAAACACTAAAAACTTTTCCAGATAAAAGTTTATCCAGGGTAATTTTATCAAATCCGGCAATACCGCTTAATTCCATTACATCCGATGCAAACTCGGCTGAAATATCATCTTCTAAACCATATAATGAATTACCTCCTAAACTCCATGCACTAAACAAAATTTCATCGTCTTTAAAATCTGTGGGTTTTATAACAACTTTTGCACCGTTTTCCAAAGTCCATTCCGTTGCTTCAACGTTTTCTAATTCTTTCTCTTCAATCACTTTACTTCCTGAAGGTTCATATTCTATAAGCGGCACATCCAGCACAGCATCTTCATAAGGTTCAATTTCGGTATTTTTAACTTCATCGAGTAAAGCCAGAATTTCATTTTCTGTCGGAACATTTACTCCCTCTTTTTCAGGAGCAGTTATCACCACCACCCTATTTTCATCAGTAATCCATTTGATTGCCAGTTCATTTATTTCCTCGACTGTTATTTCCGGGACAAAAGTTTTATAGTATTTATACTCATTTTCAATACCGGGGAAAGGTTCTTCTGTAACAAGAAAATTACGTTTGTATTCATTTGCATAACTGATTGACTTGGTATTTCCTCTTTCATTGAACGCTTTTTCCATACTACTTAAAACGGTAGATTTTTGACGTTCCAATTCAGTTTCAGTAAATCCAAATTTTTTAACTCTTTCGTTTTCCAGCAATACTTCTTTTAATCCACTTTTAATTTTATCGCCCTGGGTAACTGCCACTGAGGTATAAGAACTTAAAGGGCCAAACTGATGAGAATACATTGACTGCCCAAGTAAAAAAGGAGGCTCCGCTTGCTGAACTTTTTCCGACAATCGATTATTAATCAATCCGGTATACAGGTTTTCCTTAATCATTTCTCTGTAATCAGCCACTGTTTTTGCTGTTTCCAGTTCATGCTTATAATATACATATGCAATGGGATATTGTGCTTCCGGATCGGTATTGATACTCACGAGAGTTTCTTCATGGCCAGGAATTTCATAGTACTTTTTTGGCCTTGGGTTTGCTGAAGCCGGTATTTCTGAAAACTTCTCTTCGATTTTAGCAACCATCTCATCCTGATTAAAATCCCCAACAACTATTAAAGCTTGAAGATCAGGTCGATACCAGTCATTTCTGTAACGACGTAAAACTTCAGGTTCAAAATTTTCAATAATCTCAGTTTTACCAATAGGCAATCTTTCTGCATATTTCGATTCATGTAAAAAAACAGGTAACCATTTTTTCATCATCCGGTCGTTAGCACCTCTTCCTCCTCTTTCTTCTTCTAAAATAATACCTCTTTCATTGTTAATTTCTTCATCCGAGTCGGTAATCTGACAGGCCCAATCATACAAAACCTGCAATCCTTTTTCCATATATAATGATGAATCCAGAGGTACTTTTAGCATATAAACGGTTTCATCAAAACCGGTATATGCATTAATTTCAGGTCCAAACTCCATCCCTATCGATTCAAAATAATTGATTAACTCATGTTTCGGAAAATTTTTAGTACCATTAAATGCCATATGTTCAGCAAAGTGTGCTAATCCCTGTTGGTCATCATCTTCATCGATGGAGCCAGCATTTACTACAAGGAATAGTTCAGCGCGGTTTTTTGGATTTTCATTTGCACGAACGTAATAAGTTAATCCATTTTCCAAAACTCCTTTGCTTACCTGGGGATCCTGTGGGAGTTCATTGCTTAAATTCAAATTTGTCTGCGCTGCCAGAATAAAAGTCCCTAACAGCAGGAGCGAACTTAAAAATAGTTTCATTTTGTAATAAAATTTTTGTTTTAAAATGTGTATTAAGTAAGAAACATTTGTTACAACAATTTATTTAAAAATAGGTTGAATTAACCTGGCAAAAGCATCATTTTCGTTAGATGCTGCATTTGGGTAAAGATGTTTTATCTCTTTTGGTGCATTTTCTGTCAGAAAAGAATGTTCGGTGAATTCAAGCAAATCAAAATCGTTATAATCATTTCCAATCCCCAAGGTACGGTCTTTCGTTATGTTTAACAAATTACATATAAGTTTTACTCCATTCCCTTTCGAAACTGAACGGTGAAAGACTTCAATCCAGATATATCCTTTAGTAATTGGAGAGGATGAGCGGATAACCCGAATTTCATTACATACATTTTCAATCTCCTTCTTTAACTTTTGAAAACGATTTTCATCTTCCTTTATTATTACAAGAAACTGACACATTTCTGTTTCCTTAAATGTTCCGGGAACCAGTCTGGTAGCATAGGCATTATTAAAAGAAAAATACCTGTCAAACTCTTTACATTCCTCACTGCCCTTAAAGTAATAATGAAGATGATTCTCAGGCGCTGGAAGAAAAACATGAAAATTCAGTTTTTTGTTAATAAAAGTATTTAGTAGCTTATTTACAGAATCAATTTCAATATTTTTAACATATACATGCTTTTGCTGATTCCAGTCAAAAATTCCTGCACCGGAAGAATAAACAATATAATCGAAAGGAATTTCATCGGAGAGAACTTGTTTCACTTTTCTTAAATTTCGACCTGTGGCTGCGACTCTTACAATATTTTGATTTCCTAATTCTTTTAAAGCCAAAATGTTTTTAGCACTA
>ENA-ORCQ01000401-ORCQ01000401.1-marine-metagenome-genome-assembly--contig:-NODE-401-length-9618-cov-2.103658_pt1 | contig 9618 bp, 8 predicted proteins | sample MGYA00237780_ERZ508510 | MGnify/ENA primary metagenome ERZ508510 (study PRJEB26181, sample SAMN06268981) | marine metagenome | isolation source: Tt an E2 anaerobic enrichment on eucalyptus from sediment...
CGGCATTATCCTCCTTAACGCCAACCTGTTTTAAATCTTCACTGTCTATATTATCCTCAATATATCTCATGAGATCACTAAGAGAATTATAAGCCCTCATCAATTTAAAGAAATAATAGATATTCTTAAGGGCAGCACTATTATCAGAATATTTTTTTAATATCCCAGTATTTTCAATAATATAGCTGGTCAACTGCTGATATTCAAGTTTTTCAGCAGCCTTAATTTCGACAAGTAGGTTGTGGATATCATTATATTCCAGTACCTGTTCTTCTCCCAACATAAACCCTTCAATCCTATCCCTATTTGTAAGTAAGTATCTGAGAGTACTATGGTTAATTCCAATTAAATCACTTCTTAAAAATTTTATCAGTTGAAAAAAATCATTATAGTAAAGATAGCGTAGTAAAAAATACAGAGGTTTAACGGCCTCATGTTCTAACAGGCTATCCTTGCTTTCCAGAATATATGGTATCCCCTCTTTGTCCAGTTCAGTAGCAATCTCTGCCAGGTCCTTATTGGAACGGGTCAATATACCAATATTATTATATGAAGGTAATTCCTTTACTCTTAAAGCAATCTCTTTTTTTAAATTAACAGTGATCTTTTCATTTTGTTCTATTATCTCCTGCTGTTTCTCTATGCTTAAAATATTAAAGGATTTAGTATCAGTATTAGTTACAGTACTTTCACCACCCAGCAAGACCTCTACATATCCCCTATCTTTTTTTACTAAATGATCTACATTGTCATATTCCCAATCAGTTTCAAGACCTAAAAAGAAACTATTAACAAAATTGATTATTTCTTTCTCACTGCGGTAACAGGTAAGCAGTGATTCAGTTTCCCCATCCAGGATTTGATCAAGTCTGGCAAATAGTTCTTTCTCTCCACCCCTCCAACCATAGATGGATTGTTTTTCATCTCCAACAGTAATCACATTCTCACACTTATCTATTAAGGGTTTTAATATCATCCACTGTAAGATACTGGTATCCTGAAACTCATCTATAAAAAGACTCTCTACATTACTACCAAGCAGTTCAAAAAAATACTCACTTACTGTATTACCCTCCAGGAGATTTAGTTCAGGCTGAAAAAAATATTTATAGGTATAGTTACTGATATCAATATGTGTAAAAGTCTTCTCCCTGAATTTAAGACTATCATAGATTTCAAAAATTCTTGATGAAAACTTAAAAATCTCTTCTTCATAAGGAATCATCTCTTCATTATATATATAGGCAGCAAGTTGTTCCCGAAACTCACTATACCTAATCTCCAGACTTTCTTTTAAATCAGCAACCCCTTTTCCGCGAATCTTACTACCATTCCAGAAACTCTTCTTAAAAAAAAGTTTGTAATTTTTAATAATCTTTTTTTTCTTTGCCTCAATACTATCTAAATTTAAGTAATCAGTCATCAAGGTTTGAAAATCCTTTATATAAAAAGCATTTGAAAACCCTTTACCCTTTTCTTCCACAATACTTTCCAATATACTCTGACATTGATCAAGATAATAAATCAGATTTGAGCTGTCTTTTGGCATCCTCTGCTTATGGTCTATAAGGAGAAACTTCCAGCGGTTATTTAACACCCCTTTAATCAAGTCAAGATAGTGCCTAATATGTCTTTCTGTATTATCTGTCAAGAACTTTTCCATCAATTCAAAATCAGCAGGGTTATCCAAAAGATTTCTAAAAACCTCTTCAATTATTTCTTCATTGTTCTTATCATCAACAATTTGATAAGAATAGACTCCCAGAAAAGGGGAAATAGCCTGTTTGAAAATTTTATTTATAAAACTATCAATAGTATAAATATTTATCCTATCCTTATTTTTCAACATCTGATTATATGCTCGTTTAAGAGTGCTGAAATTGAGATTAATATCTGGATAAACTTTTTTTAAACTTTTTAAAGCCTCACTATTTTTACCATTTTTTAATATATCCTCTATCTGATCAATTATCCTTTCCCTTATCTCAGCAGTAGCCTTTCTGGTAAAGGTCATAACCACTATTTCTTCGAAATCCTCCCCCTCCAGTAAGGCTCTGAGATATTCCAGGGACAACCTATATGTTTTTCCTGTTCCAGCACTGGCTTTAAGTACTTTTTTCATCATTTACACCACCCTGCAAATATCAGTCATAATACATCTTTCACAGATTGATTTATACTCAAATTTATAATCCCCACCGTTAAAAAAAACTTCAATACTTTCCATTATCTCTTCGGCAAGTTCAACTTCTGAACCAGGTTTACCAGTCTCAAACTTTTCTTCCAGAACTGTATAAATAGCTTTATCTATACTGTGGTCCCCTGTTAAATCAGGATTAATTAGTAGTGAATAAAAATCAAGCTGTTTTAGATCACCAGACCCTGTTTTAAAATCAACCAAATACTTACTATCATCTGTATTTATTAAAAGATCAATACGTCCATTCAAATATATATTAGTTAAATTATTTTGGTAAAATACTTTATCTATCTCTTTTCCCGGGTTCCATTCAGTCAAAATATTTTTAATCTTCCCCTGTATTATCCTTTCCAATTCATAAAAAAAATAGACAATAGAGTGCTGTACTCTGGGCAGAAGAATATCTCGATAATATTTCTTATAATAGTTATTTATTTTTAAATAATATGAGTTAAACTTTGAAACTGTAATATCCCTTATCTGGGACTCATCAACCTTAAGTCCATTTCGGTTCTGTTCAATTATATCTGCAAAAATATCATGTACAAGAATACCAAGCACTCTCGGTCCGAGTTCTTTGCTGATTTCTATGTAATCTTCCTTAAGCTGGGCTATGTGTTCCAGATAAAACTTATAGTAGCAGTCCTTTAAAACACTATATTTGTAATAAGCAAGAGAGAAACTATCCTGAAAGTCGTTTTTTTCAATCATCAGCCTATCTTCCAATATAGTTTCAGGATAAAGGTTTTTACCCAAAGTGTTTTTCTGGTAGGAAAACACATTCCTAATTATATTTGGAAAATCTCCTCCCTTTATCAACATCTCCCTCTGTTCAAGTCCGTATTTTAACATCAATTCATCCACAAAAGAACTGGTAGTAATATTCTCTTCCAGGTTTTTAAGGCTAAAAACTAAAACCCTCCTACTGCTCAATAGGTGGCGAAAAAAATAATATCTCTCCTCCAGTCTGGTTTCTGCACTGGTTTTCAAACCAAGTTCAGCCCGCTGTTTTTCGGTTATGATAAAATCCCCGTTATTTTCTGAAGGAATAATCCCACGTGAGGCATTTAATATAATTAAATCATCCTGATTCAGATGGGGGGCTGTCAACAGTTCCTTAATTTCGGTTTTTTTCAATTCATTATTACTTAATAAATTCACCTGCTTAAATTTGAGATAATTAAGTACCAATCTGAAAAGCCCCAGGGACGTACTGGCGAAATATTTATTCCAGGAACTCACAATATTCATCTCTTCAATAGAATACATTTCCAATAAAGCATCAAAATACTGGGAAATAGTATTAGTGAACTTACTGTCATTTAACTTCTGTAAATCTATTTTTTCCAAAAATTCAACAAATTGATAAATATTCTTAAAACCGTTTATCTTTTTGATATCTTCCAATATCACTTTAAAGCTATTAAACTTATCATCCTCAGCTCCAATAAATCCAGCCGATAGATAGATATAGTCATCTGCAGCCAGCTGTTGTAGGTTCTTTAAATCAGCTTTACTTAAATTGTAATAATTCCTAAACTCCGGCCAATAACAGGCTTCAAGGAGGGACTTAAGTTCCAATTTTAGATCTACACCATAATCCACATTACTTATAATATTATAAAGGGTATCAAGGAATTTATAAATAAGTGTTTCAGTAAAAGGAATCTCTTTATCCACTTTAATTTTCTCCTCAGATAATAGCTGCTGATAACTACTCTTAGTGAAATTTGCATCAAGTACACAAAAATCATTTTTATCCTCATTATAACCCTGTATCTCATCTGATCCATGAAAAATATCACAATTATAATCAGAATTATAATTTTCAGGAGGGAACAAAGATAACGGCTGAGGTGAACTAACCCCACTACTTTTTCTAGCAAATATAGAAATGAAATTAACCACTTGTAAAAAATCTTCTTCTGTATGGTATAACTCTATCTCTGTTGATGGGGACTCAGGTAAAGAAAATGACTTAATTCTTAAATTAGACTGATCAAAATCCCGATTATCCAATTGTAAATAAAGCTGTACATCATATCCACACTCTTCAATCTTCCCCAACAAATCTCTTTCCCTGGGGGTAAAATAAATTTTATTTATAAACACCACTTCCTTATAATCCCTCAGGAAATAGTCTGTAAAATATTTAAAATCAAAAGCCATAGTACTGTCGATATAGCCTAGTTCATCTAATCTTCTATAATATTTTTTTCTTACTGACTCCATAATTTCATATTTATCCTGCTGCCATTCTCGTAAATTTTCCACTTTATCTATTTTATATTCATGTAATTCTTTATAAAAATTAAAAAACTTTGCCGAAAGATCAATAGCATCAAAATAATTCTCTATCCCCAGTACACTTCTTTCATCAGCTGTCAACAACTGGTAAAATAAAATGGCCAGTTTTTCTTCCCTGATTATTAATTTCCCTGTGGGGAATAACTTCTCTTTAAAATCCATCATAGTAATAAAACAACTTTTCTGCTTTAAAAAAGGTTGTTTATAGTATTCACGAGCATTTTTCAAATTCTCAAAGTTGTCAAATACATATATTTTGGGGATCTCACTATCAACGGCTTTAGCTAAGATATCCTGCTGATAGTCTACATAATTTATTTTCATATTTATCATAACTCCTATTTTTTAAACTTATATTACTAAAACTTCTTTTCAAAACCCATCCTTACTTATTAAATTCTTTAATAAACCCAATAATCCTTGTTTTTCAAACCTGATTTAATTAAAATACCCACAATAAATATTCAATTTAAGAATAAATACAATTAACATTTTTCTCTATTTTTCATATAATAATAGCAAATTGAATTTAGGAGGAAAAAAACTATGACAAAACCTAAAACCCCTAGAACAAGTGGTGATGTATTTGTAGCAAGTGTTATAAACCAAAAATCTGTAAACAAAAGTGCTCAGCAAATACTTGTTGCATTTGCTATTCAATTCTTCATCGAATTCGAAGCCCTGTTTGGATTCTCTACAAACCAGGATAATGATAAGTTAGTTAGCTAATTAATAATATAACTATTAATCTAATTATATTAGAAAGGAGTTGTAACTTTGAAAATAAAATTTGATAATGATGGTGTTAAATTAAATTCGGATCAAGATGATATATTAGGAGTAAAGATGACAGACCCTTTGAATATTGATGTAGAAGGTCATGGTATAGAGTCAGACATTAAACCAAAAATGATTAAACCATCTGATGCAATTAGATGTCTATCTTCTGCCAGCCAGGAAGATTCCAGAGAAAAAAAACTGGAGATCTTAAGTTCCCTATTTGATGATTATATTTAATCAATCCATGACTTCTCAAAAAAGGAGGTAAGAAACTAATGAGTGATGTTTTTGTAGCCAGTGTTATAAATCAAAAATCTGTAAACAAAAGTGCTCAACAAATACTTGTTGCCTTTGCTATTCAATTCTTCATCGAATTCGAAGCCTTGTTTGGATTCGCTACAAACCAGGATAATGATGAAATATTAGAACACTTATAATATAAATTTGGGCCTCTTATCCTGACATAAGAGGCTCCTGATTTATTTTAATGGTAAAATTTATGTGTGTTAATGAAAAAATTTGTTTTAACAGGAGGTTTTTAAATGCCAGAAGAAATAAACAATGAAAAGAAAAATATTGCTGATAATCAGTTCAGTGATAAAGAAAACACAAATGATATCTTTATGCAATCAGATATAGTTAACCAAATCAATTACAACCAACAATCTAATATGACTATCTCTGCCTATTCAGTGATAACCCAGTCTTTTTCTACAGTTAAAATAAATATTTCCAATAATCAAAAGGAATTGGAGGAATAGATATGTCAAATAAAAACTGGATCATGATTATGAACAAACAAAATGATAAAGATGTACCTTCTTCTATTAGAATTACCAATGATGGCAGAGTATTTATAGATGGAAAAGAATATGATGATAATGACCCCAGGTATAGGAATTACAGTATTTCTGTAGAAAAAAGTACTGATATAAATATGGGGGAAGATACAAAACAATTAGTAGAATTACACAAACATTCCAAACCAGGGGATAGAAAAGTTGCAAAAAATGTAGCTGATAAAAATAAAAAAGAACAAACAATAGTGAAATTTTAGGGAACAGGGGGCAAAACTGTGTATACTAACAATAACAAAGATAATTGGGTTTCAAAAAATATTACTTATAATTCAAGAAAAAAAAATAGACCTAAAAATGTAATCAAAGCTGGAGACTATAAAATAACTATTAATAACAAGAACTATAGGCTAAACCCATTTACGTTAATACAAAAAATGTCCAGATTGAGAAATAATGATGATTTAAGTAAAAAGGAAAAAGAAACAAAATTAAAAGAGATCATTAAAGAATATATGGGGTGATTCGTTATGAATAAAAAAAAACACCTGGGTCTTAATTTCTCCAATCAGGGTAACTTATGTAGTGCCTCAGAAACTACTCTAAGCCAATACAATTTTGGGGTTATTATAGGACTAGGTTTTCTCAATAGAACAGGTACTTCACTGGAATCCCGTTCTACAGAAAAAATACCGATATCTATATCCCTAGATAAATCAGGAGAAGTAGAGTTAACGGGAATTAATGATATAGATGATAATAATGTTCAAATATATACTGACAAGAAAATAACTAAAGGCTAATATTCACAGCCTTTTTAATTCTATAGTTTTTTTATGTTTAATTGAAAGTTAAATATTTTTGTGAAAAAGGGTGATTAGTAAATGGCTAAAAAAGAATCAGATAATACTCCCATGGATAATAAATTTTCTAATTTTTTAATAAATGCTTCAAATCAAGCCAATCTTACAGGTGTCAAAAATCTTTCAGCAATCCAAATAAATTCTGTATTTATATTCATCGATCCCTATAGATTAGAAAGTTTTGAACTGGAGGAAACACCTGACCTTGAAATCAATATGGACGAAAAAGGTTATGTTTGGCTTAATGGTAAACAGTTGGAATTAGTTGAAATCAAACCAGGTATATCTGTTTTTGGAGTTATAAAAGATGACATATAGTAAAGATAAATTATATTTTTTATTATAACATAATATTCACAACTCTTGTGCTCCCCAGGAGATTAAGAGTGCAGAAAATGTACTCTTCTCCTGGTAGTTTCTTAACTACACAAAAACAAATTGGCTTCACCATCTTAATCAGGCTGGAAGTTCTATCAGATTTCCCCCTAATTTCCTGGCAGTCTCAGGATTACAGGTGGTAAAAATAACCTGAAAGTCATTAGAAAATTTATTTATTAATTCCACTGCCTTCTTTTTACGTCCAGGATCAAGATTTACCAGACAGTCATCAAGTATAATAAAACCATTTTTATCAATAAACAATTGTTCTATTAAAGCAAACCTGAAAGCGAGGGCAACACCATCATAAGTACCATATGATAAAAAGTTTATATCAACGGGAAGACCCTTATTACTATTATTTATAATTTTCAACTGAAAGTCATCATCCATCTCACCTAATTGATACTTATCAGATGTCAAAATAGACAAGTATTTATTAAAAGCCTCTACCAGGGGATCAAAGGTGTTGTTATCCAGTTCTTCCAATTTCCTCTCAATTACATCCTGAATCTTTAAAAAATCATGGGCCCTTTTAACAAATCTTTTATACTCCTGTTCATATTCCTTATGAATTACAAGCAGTTCTTCATATGATTCATCAGGTAACTCTGCAGTAATCTCAACCAATAATCCCTTCTTTTCATGAAAATCATTTTCTATACTTTCCCATTCACTCCTTAATGTAGTAAGCTGTTTCTTGAACTGCTCGGCAGTTTCAAAACCCTCTGGTAATAGTGCCACTTCTGATAATTCATCTCTATATCCCTTTAACTTTGTCCTGATTTCAACAAGTTTGTCCAGTAAATTATCTACTTCTCCATGTTCATCCTTCCAGTTATTAATCTGATCACGAATTGATTTGCCCTCTGCGATTAAATCTGTCCTTTCATCATTGAGTCTCTCCAGGTCTTTTTCAATTACATCTATATCCCTGACCATTTCAAATTCAAAACTATCTTTTACTTCTTTCAGTTTTTGATAATCCTGTCCCTCAAGTAGGTTATCAATCTGCTTCTGAAAACTATCTATCTCACTTTTTAATCTCCTATATCTCTCATTTTCCATCCTGGCTGTATTAATATTATCAACCTTCAATCTCTCCAGTAATTTTGTTAAGGTCACTGTACTCTGCTGATATTCTTGTTTAACTTCTATAAAATTAATTTCACCAGAATGTACCTCAATATCCAGAAGGTCTTCTATTTCGATATGAAGATAACCATTTGCATTAAATTCTTCCCCAGTAGAAATAAGTTCCTTATCTTCAACACCCTTTGTTACCATTACCTGACCTACTGATCTGTTTATCCTGGCAATCATAGTAGAGGCTTCCAGGAAGGCTTCGTTTTTCTTGATAATTTGGTCTAGCCTTTCCAATTCTTTGATATCATCTGCCGTAATTTTATTGATTCTATTCTCTTCTTCTTTCTTTTCCTTCAATTTATCTTTTAGAAAATCCACTTTTTTTAGGAGTTGCCTAACCTTTACCAGATCAGCCTTTTTTCTGGCCTGTTCCTTTTCTTTAATTAATTCCTGCATTGTTTTATTTAATTTTTCAAGCTCTTTTCTCTTTCTCTTTAGGTTATCCTCTTTAAGAGGCCACTGATGGTTTAGCTTTTTTAGGGCAGCTGATTTCTCATGCAGTCTTTTAATCTCTGGTTCCAGCCTGGCCCGTTTAAAGATATCACCTTCGATTTCAGCCATTTTATTAATTTCGGATTTAATTATCTCCCTTTTTTTCTTTAACTCCTTCAGTTCAATACTTAACTTATCAAATTTTTCTTCAATTTCCCGGGCCTTTTCCATCTTTAGCTCTGTATCAGCCTTATTAATATAGGCCTCATATATCTTCCCATATCCAACCTTATAGGGATTATTAATATCACGGTTAGGATTATCAGGACGACTATTTTTTATATCCCATCTTTTAAGGAGATCATTTAGATTTTCACTAATTTTATTTTTTAATTTCTCTACTGAAATACCTTCCAATTCCATTACAGCTTTCCTTAAAAAAGCACTAACAGTATTGGTAATACTATTATCTGTTACTATTTTTTTAACTGCCTCTTTGACCTCAAGCTGTCGGGCAAAGACTACATTTCCATAAGTAGCCTGTCCAAAAGAAAATAAATCTTTTATATATTCCTCAACTTTTTTGCTATTTTTAAGTATCTGTCCATCAGGTAGCTCAAGAATAGTGGAATGTTCTTCTCCCCATTCTTTCTTCAATTTATATTTTTGACCACCTACTTCAAACTGTAGAATACCGTTAATATACTCCCCATCA
>ENA-ORCQ01000406-ORCQ01000406.1-marine-metagenome-genome-assembly--contig:-NODE-406-length-9429-cov-4.080304_pt1 | contig 9429 bp, 7 predicted proteins | sample MGYA00237780_ERZ508510 | MGnify/ENA primary metagenome ERZ508510 (study PRJEB26181, sample SAMN06268981) | marine metagenome | isolation source: Tt an E2 anaerobic enrichment on eucalyptus from sediment...
CTTCTGATTTGATTCTTTGAAAATAAAGAAAGCAATGACCAAAAGTGCTAGAAAAGCTCCTCTGGACTGCGTTAAAATTAGCGCATAAAGGATCGGAGGCATTATCACCAGGTAAATTAACTTATACCTGAAGCCATTAGACCACAACAAATAGTGAAGAAATGGAATCAAAGTAACAATAACAAAACCGAGTTCGTTTGGATTAATAACATCTGAAGGCGCCCCAGCGAGTCTCTGTGAAAACTCACCATGTCCGAGATGCGTTCTGCTTCCCCAGTATCCTTCCGTAATATTTAAAAATAGGGGTTCAAAAACCCGAATCACTTGACAGCCCAAAAAAACAAAAAGAAAAAACTTAAGTCTACGTTCACTGTCAATTAATAAAGCGGCGAAGAAAAAAAATACGACAGCTTTTACAAACTCAGAAAGATTGTTTCTGATAACGCTTCCGGGCCACTCCACCAAAGGCAATGAAATAAAAATATAAAAAATCAATACGAGAACCGATGATGATACCGGGTCTTTGCTCCACCCCGAAACCTTTTCCCGCTGAAAAAAAAGCGACAAAGAGATAATTAAAACAAGAAGCAAAGTAGGCCGGATTACGCCATAGCCAGGTATGCGAGCAGAAAGATGCAAAAAAAAGTCAATCAAAAAATATAAAAATATAACAAACGTAATAGTGTTTATTGATCGAGAGCCGCCTGCAGTTTTTTGGTTACTAACGCCTAAAGCTGAAGCGCCGATTCCACTAATCATAACTGGTCTCTACCAAGTGATGCCGTAGCCGCATACCTAAAAGCTCAACACCGGATATCGATTTCAAGAATTGAAACCGATCTTGAGAGCCCGTATGTCTTCGCATGGCATAACGCTGAGCGTGGCCTTGGCAATCAGCAAATGCTACCGCTGCACAGGAAAAACCAGCTTCTTTTATAAAACTCACCTGGCCCCCAACGAAATCATCAACAGTACCATTTGGGTAGCAAAAAGATCTGGGTGATCCTCCCAGCTTCTGCCTTAGAACCTCGGCGCAACCAAAGATTTCGCTCTTCGCCTCTTCCATAGATACCCTAGCCAAAGAAGGATGCGAAACCGTATGACCGCCAACTTCCAAACCTTCGCTCTGCATTTCCTTTAATTGCTCCCAGGACACGGCGCGATACTCCTTAGGAGGAATGTCAGGGAGGTCAATATCCCAAGCTGCGGCCATTTCATTCAAACAAAGTATCTTGTCTGCGTTATCGGCCTGTAGCATCAACTGATTGAGTCTCCAGTACTCGGATTCAAACTTTTCGTTCGGAATGGGCGTATCAATTCGTGCAATATTGAAGTCGTGCCGACCAACGGAACCTGGTGAATGCGCCAAAAGAAATCTGAGTTGATCGGGCCACAACCAGATGTCACCCGAAACGAAACCCGTGGTGACATAGAAGGTGGCAGGCACCGAATACTTCTTTAGAATTGGCCAAGCGATTTCGTAGAAGTCTTCGTAACCATCGTCAATTGTGATAGCGATTCGGTTCCTTGGCCTACGCTGCTTGACGTACAAGTCCTCAGCCAACTCAGAGACGGTTACCGGGATGTAGTTCTTGGCTATGTGTTGGACTTGCCATTCAAACATTGCCGCGTCCAAATGTCCGGGTTCCACATTCCGCGAGAACCGATGATACATCAATATCCTGGGGTGCTTGGCTGTCATCAACCTGGAAAGCTGATACCCTCCGAAGCTGCCGGCAAAACGGACAAGAGGAGATATATTCACTTCGCCTCCCGGGATGAAAACGCCCCGTCATAGCACCCGATATACGAGTCATACAAATGAACATGAGCTTCGATCATGGAATTCAGCGCATGCCTTTTGCAGGCCAAATGATAACCGGCCTGCCCCATTTCTGCAGAAATGCCGCTTTCGTCAGAGAACAATTTGCCAAGATACGCAACGAGGCTGTCCACGTCTCCAGAAGGATAGACATACCCGGTTTTACCATGAACAACCGCCTCGGCATTGCCACCGACATTTGATGCAACAACCGGCAAACGTGCCTGCATGTATTCTACGATGGCATTGGAATAGCCCTCAGACTCCGAGCAAGACAAACCAACATCCATCGCAGGCAAAATTTCTTTGACATCGGAGCGAGCTCCAAGAAAGTGGACGCGCTCACTCACGCCCATCCGTTGAGCTAGCTCCCTATATGTTGACTGCTCTCCGGCACCGACAAGTACCAAATGAGCATTAGACACAGAATCTGAGAGAGCGCTTAGCGCTCTGATCGCATCGCCGATCCTTTTTATTTCGCGCAGGTTGGCAACCAGTATCGCGAAACATCCTTCGACAGGGAGCCCTAACTGTTCTCTAAGAGGTTTTTTTTCCGCCTCTGACAAGGGGTAACTTGGGGATTTACCAGCGGGATAGCCATTGTAGATAACAGAAACTTCGTCTTGGCTAAAATGCTCTTTCTCAATAGTAATGCCTTTCACTGCATCGCTATTGGCGATCACATGGCTCACAAAACGCCGAGTCTTTCGGAGCAGTCTCAGGTATCCCGGTGTGTACCAAAAGCCCATGTCACGACGTGAGATCAGAGTAGGAATACCCACAAACGCCATAATTGGCGGCAATAGAATTGAAGAATCGTTAAAGAAAACGTGGCATAGGCGATAGCCTTCCGCCCTTTTTCGCAACGCATATCGGAATAACGAAACCCATGTAACCGGACTCAACACTTTTGACCTGCCGAGAACAGTATATGAACACGGCAACCCACCCTCGCTCACAAACTTCGAGTTCCGCAAAACCAGAACTTCTGGTTCAAATCGGTCTGGTGGCAGGTTCTTTATCAACTGCATAAGCTGCCCTTCGGTACCGGCATAAGGGCTCTCAAAGCAATCAATCACATAGAGGATCTTCTTTGGAATTCCGTTTTCCATCACAACAACTTCCTGGGCTTAGGTGATCGCTTCACGACCCCGAATTACGTCGAGGGATCTTTTGGGATCCCCAATGCCGGCTCTCAAGAGATGCGCGCTAGCAAGAAGAAAACGACCTTGCTTCCAACGAACTTGCGCCATCCGAAAGTGCAAAAGCGCCAACCGCTTCCTGAGGACAGATCTTCTATACGGATAGCGGGCCTTAGCACGGTTCAAAATCTCAAACCCCGCTTTCCAACGTCTCTCCAGACCAGTTTTGCTGATTGATTCTTCATGCTTTCGATAGAAGAAGACGATCCCCTTCAAAAACTTGTACGGTGCTATCTCAGCGATACGCAAAATCATATCGTGGTCTTGACCTGCCCTGAATCGCTCCTCAAAAAAGCCGGCCTGCTGAAAAACCTTCGACCTCACCATCGCACCACCGGGCAATGCCATATAGCAATCCAAAAGAAGATCATTAGGGTCGCCCGTTTCCTGGTGATTATCGGGTGGCAGCGGAAAAAGATGTTGCCCACTCTCCGACACAGCCATTGCTTGACCGTACACCATCCCAAACTCCGGGTGCGCCTCGAGATATGCTACCTGATCACGGATCTTGTCTTTGTGAAGATAGTCGTCACTATCCAGAATGACGATGTATTTACCTTTCGCAGCCCTCAATCCGAGATTCAAGGCACATGATTGCCCTTTATTCTGACGATTGGCATGTGACAGCAATTCAAGCTTTTGTTCGGCCTCAAATTTTTGCAGAATTTCGAACGTACCATCGCTGGACCCATCATCAACCACGACTAACTGGACATGGGGATAGGACTGACTGAGGACAGACTCTACTGCTTCGGTGATATACTCAGCACGATTGAAAGCTGGAGTGATTACGGTTACTAAAGGGTTCAAAAATTCACCTGCTAACAGTTAAACGACTGCAAATCACCTAAAAGCAACATTCCGATCGTAATGATCTTTTGGAATCAATACCGTGTTGATAGGTGCTTTCTCCACTATCTAACTGGCTTATCCGTGGTGAGCATGATTTGTTGGCTAGCCCTGACGACCCAACCGCCGATACCTTTTCGAAACATCAATTTACACAAAATTACAGAGAATAACCACCTGTTAGAGAGGCTCATTTATCGACAGACCATCAGCTTCTCGCTTATCCAACCCCATAGCATCGGACAAGGAAAACCGTGAACAGACGCCATGTATTTTTCAGAGAATCAGCTAACATTATTAAAGAGCCACGTGCCAAATGAACACTGTTAAAACGCTTAAGCCTACGGGTGGCATTATGAAGCACACAAACACCATCTCAATAGCAATGCCTTTTGTCCTGGCTGCAACGATTACATACGGAAATGGCGCTGTTGCTGCACCGCAAATCACCCAAGCAGACCTCTCTGACAGTACGATCACCATCTATGGCACCGGATTTGGCAAAAAGGATCAACCTGCTCCTGTTCTTTGGGCATTTGGTCAGGACGTCAGAGAGAACGGCGTTCAGGTTGCCAAAGAGAGAGAAATCGGTTTAGGTCGGCCCGTGCCCGTTGCAAAAGATCCCAGCTTGAGTATTTGGTCGCGGGGCACGGGTGCAACTTTCAGTGATATCACCAGAACAACAGGCGTAACACATACCTACCGAGCTACCAACGAAGGGTGGCTTGGCTGGCCACATGCATTTGGTGGAGAGAACACTCCATACTCAGACAAAGCCTACATTTCTTGGAGGATTAAACCAGCTGGCGACATTAACAGTTACAGAACTGTTCGCATATCAGATGTTGGTGGCGTTTTTGACTCCGGGAAAGACCGCTATTCGCCGGGGGAACCGGTTCGGATCCTAACCTCTACCGGAAGTGAAATAAGCGGAAGAATTGTACACTATGACGCCGCCAAGTCCCTGGTCCACCTTGAGGCAGGAACTCTCCAATCAACCGATAGTGTTGGGGCCAAAATTGTCGGTCTGAATAGTGGCGCCTACGGTTTACTGAAAGGCGACGAATTCTTCCAGTCATCGATCTCCGGAAAATATTTACGATCCTACGAAACCCTCAACCAGGGTGGCACTAACTCTGTTTTTTCGACTAATAGGTGGATTGCTGTCCAGTTCAATAGCAGTGGTAGCGAGTTGCGCCGAGGATTCGAAACACAATCTGATAGCGGTTACGGCGTACCCAACATATCGAAAACAACCAACTGGAAATTGCTAGAAGCTTTCATAGATCTCTCTGGGGAGTATGGCTCAGGCTATATTTCCATGGATAGCAAAGATCAAAAATGGTTTAAAAACCTCTACATTGGCGACTCGAAACCGCAAGATGCGGGCCCCACCATTTCCAATATAGGTTGGGAACCGGCAGGTGGAGCAGAGTCGGTGAACGTTGGCTTAAATTTTGGAGAAATTTATTTCGATACTACTCCACAAAGAGTAGTTTTGAGTGACCAGGGCCTGTTTTCTGATGTTCGGGGGAACCAAGAGTTTCAATACATAACTGAATGGACTGATCAAAAAATCCTGGTTGATATAAGACACGGAGCACTAGCCCCAAATGGCCCCCTCTTCGTCTATGTCTTTGATGAAAGCAATGTTGTTAATAAAACTGGCTTTTGTGTCGCTAACTGCGATGTGGACATGAGTCCTCCGAGTAAAATTAATCTCGGTATTAATTGATTACTGACCGGATGGGCTCGGACGACCTTGCTCCGAGCCTGTCAATACCTACCTCGAAAAACGCTACTCAAGAACCCTCCTCCTCTGCCCAAGTAATAGACAAACGAAAGAACTAGTGAGAAAAAAAGAGATTGTAAAGGCACACCTTTTAGACCTTGCGACCTCACCTGATTTATAAAGAAAGCCAAGGGACATAAAACAATGAATACCGAGCCAATGAGCGCCAATGAAAATCCAGTAAACAAGTATGTAAAAAATGATACCGAAGACGCCAAAAAAAGAATCACAGTCAGAAACATCTTATCTTTAAAACCGTAATTCGACTTCAAGTAACTTGATGCGTGCCAGAATTCACGCTGGAAAAAACCTCGCAGAGTAGAAGGATAACCAAGATGCACCACATAGCATTCTTCTGTAAACCAGAGTTCAAAACCCAGATCGGAAATGTCCACCGATAACCTAGTATCCTCGCCAGCATTAATTAACTCATTAAAGCCACCAAGTTTTTCAAATAACGACCTTCCTACGATAAAACTGCCTCCGGCGAGAGCCTTGACCTTACGGGTTTCTTTGACCGAGTTTAGCTTCCACCCACGCTCAACCCAGGATGGCCGGTCTCGCAGCAGACATCCGCCACCGACACCGCCAACATTTTCATCGGCGAGGACCTCTACCGCTTTCGACAACCAATGCTCTCCCGCAATGCAGTCGCCGTCGATAAACGCTAAGATTTCGCCTTTAGCCTGCTTAACACCATAGTTTCTCACGCCGCCAACTTTAACGTTTTCTTTAATAAAAACCTTGTCCGTAAACTCTTTAGCGATACTTACACTATCGTCCGTAGAACCATTATCAACAACTATCACTTCATAACGATTCTTTGGATAGTCCTGGCGCAACAAAGAACGAAGACAGTCAGAAATATACTTAGACTCATTAAAGACAGGAACAACAACAGAAACATAAGGGACATCAACAGAATATTTCATAATATAAAAATGTTTAGGATTAATGTTTCCAGCTAACATTATAGCTTCTGGATAAAATAGGTGTGCTTGCCTTCACTGAATCCATCGTCGTCAACTAGGACTTGGATTTCTAAATGCTCAGTCAATGGTAGACCAGTTTTTAGGTTAGACTTCAAAAACAACCTCAAGTCTTCAAGACCCCGCATGGGGGGCTCGGAAACGTAGAGATCAAACTCACTATAGCCAACCTGAACAATCGTAAACTTGAAGCAATCACCGGTCTGCTCCATGTAGGTATTGAGTGCTCGCCCAAATACGACAGCGTGAAACTTTTGCTCCGGATTGATATAGGCAAACTGCTGAGCTGTACGTCCACGCAGCTCTTCGATCGAGCACATCGAACCCAACTCACTGCAATCACCCTTGGCAAGGCTAACTGAATCTCCCAGCTGATAACGAACGATACTTTGAGATTTGCGAGAGACATCCGTGATCAACACCGTGTCTTCTTCTTCCTCAACCCAAAGCCAGGGATTCACCAAGTGCAAATGCCCTCTTGAACATTCAAAGGCGATGACATCGAACTCGGTGGACCCATATTCCTCAAAAACCGGAGCTCCAAACACCTCTGCGATAAACTTCTTCTGCGCGGGCAGGATCGACTCCGCCGTGCAGATCACGGCTTTTACGCCCCTTGGCTTAAGTCCCTTCTTTTGCGCAATCTGCGCGGCCTCAAGGATGAGCGACGTATATCCATACAGATACTCAGGGCTCCACTTGACCAGTTTTTCAACCGTTTCTTCAGCACCATCCTCCGCCGGGTAGAACACCTTACGGTTCAACAAAAAATCGCGGATCTTTGCCGTTAGGGAATTGGCTGCCCTACCCCATACTCGCGCTTCTCTCTGACCCAGTTTCAGACCGTGCTTGTTATAGCAATACGCCCTGACGGCAAGCATCTGCGCCAGCTCAGTTCTGGACAGAGAAATATGTGTTGGCTCTCCGGTAGTGCCCGCAGTGTGCCGGGAAAAACTCGATGCCACAGTGCTGCTGGCAGCGGACATTGCTCTGAGATCAGCCTTGCTCATTGGCGGTCTATCCGGCAATTCCGACAGAGAATGCACTGCCACACCCTGGGCATCTTTAGGCTGATTCTTGTTGAGTATACAAGACAGCCGCTGCAGTCTTTCGTTTGGCTCTAATCCCCAAAGGTCCTCTACTTCAGCCTGAAACCTGGCAACAGGAAGCCGCAGAACCAGGTAGGTTAAGCGTGCCAATACATACCGAAAAAAGAACAAAGCCTTCAAGATGCCACCACCCCGTTATATACGCGCAGATACTGTTCGGCCATTGATCTTGCAGACAACTCTCCGGAGACTTTATGAAAAGCGTGCTCAGTTTTCCGATCAGTGGCCTCTGTCTCGTTGAGCACGAGTTCTATGGCATCAACCAACTCTGAAGCAGGATCCTTTACCAGAACGCCGCTATCCCCTTCATCCAGAACAAACGAGATCTCGCCAACGTCGGTAGATACAACGGGCAGGCGGACAGCCATCGCTTCTAGCAAGGTGATCGGCAAGCCCTCGGTAGACGAGGAAATAACCAAAGCAGACGAGCGCGCCATCAAAGCAGGCACATTGTCGCAATACCCGGGCAAGCAGACATCGCTGCCAAGACCGAGACGTGCAACCTGGTCTTCCAGATCCTTACGCAGCATTCCATCGCCAACAATCAGCAATCCAGCTTTAGGAGCAGATTTTTTGATCTCACGGAAGCTATCAACAAGATGACTGAAGCCCTTTTCCTTGGATAGACGACCAACCCCCAGAATCACCGGCTCATGGGTGCTAAAAAAGTCTTCCAACGCCTCTGGCAAGGGTTCAGATGCCTTGCGCTGGGTGTCGTCTACCGCCAGTCCGTTTCTTATTGTCGTTAGGTGACGGGGACGAATCAGGCCCGTTGATAGTTCCTTCTTCATCGCCGCGCCAACCATGATCACTCCATCCAACCGACTGATCGCCAGTCGATCAAGCAATTCATATACCCACATCCTGGAGAAGCGAGGCGCGTGAACGTACCCGTGCAAAGTACTCACAACGGGAACCTTCCGACTAAACCGACCAAAGAGAGACATCAGAATATTGAACTTGTACCCGTGAGAATGCACTAGTTCGACGCCCCAATGCTCGGCCCACTCACAAATTTTCCGAGTTTCCGGGTAGTTCAAGCCCGGAGTCATTCGCCATACTACAAGCGGCAATCCCAGTTTCTCAGCCTCGATCTCAAGCGGCTTTTGGTGAATCCCTTGCTCACCGGCACTGAGAATCATGGGCTCCAGCCCCTGTTTGATTTGCTCTGCTACCAGAGCCAACAGCATTCGCTCTGCGCCGTACAGGCCGCCACTATCAATCAGGTGCAATACCTTCAACTGGAACGCTCCCTGGCCGCGAGGCTCTCCATTCCGGATGGATTACCCGCCTTCGGTGAGCGTCCAGGCTTTGCTCCCACTACCTCATAGCGGTGCTTTAATCGCAGGAATCGTTTTTCGAGAAAATGGTAAGACGCTGAGGCAAGCACACCACTGAGAATCACGCCAGTCAGGAGCTGTAACCACTCGGGGAGAAAATTCAGTTTGTCGCCGGCCTGAAGGCCCCATACATGCCAAAGATAGATCGGGTAGGATATAACTCCGAGATAGACCGACACAGGGTGGTTCAACCAGCCCCAGAAAGCCCCTGAGCTGAGCCTGATCAATTGCAGCAATAGAATCGCGAGCAACAACGCATCAACCGTAAACGCCGGGCCGTAGGCATAATCGCCGCTGCCGTACTCTTTTGACAGGAACAACAGGCC
>ENA-ORCQ01000409-ORCQ01000409.1-marine-metagenome-genome-assembly--contig:-NODE-409-length-9304-cov-76.696001_pt1 | contig 9304 bp, 8 predicted proteins | sample MGYA00237780_ERZ508510 | MGnify/ENA primary metagenome ERZ508510 (study PRJEB26181, sample SAMN06268981) | marine metagenome | isolation source: Tt an E2 anaerobic enrichment on eucalyptus from sediment...
AGGTACGCGAAGACAAAGAAGATCGCCACAAAGATCAGCACGAAGATACCGAGACGCTCGCGCTCCACCTTGACCGGATCACCCATGTAGGACATGAAATTGGTCAGATCCCACATGGCCCGATCAAACTCCGCACCGGACATTGAGCCTTCGATTGCGTAATCCGGGCAAGCGTCTGCGTTATTGACGTTACCACTCAACGGCTCGACAGATGCCCCGACACCAATGTTCGGCTTGACGGCGCACAGGCCCTGCATCTCGACCAGAACGTGAGGCATACCAACGTTATCGAACACCACGTTGTTTACGCCCAGCGGCCGGGAATCGTCCTTATAGAAGCCCCGCAGGTAGGAATACACCCAGGACTCACCACGCAGGCGGGTTTCCAGAGTCAGGTCAGGTGGCGGCGCACCAAACCAGCCGGCAGCCATATCCTTGCTCATGGAGATCTTCATCAATTCACCAATTTTGGCACCGGTGAAAATCAGGTTCTCCTCATAAAGCTCAACCGGGATCTCAAGGTCGTCCGCAACTCGCTTGTAGCGGGCGTACTCCATGGAGTGACATCCCATGCAATAGTTGGTGAACAAGGCCGCACCACGCTGCAGTGATTCCTTGTTGGTATGATCCGGCTCCATAGGATCGAGAGGAACCGCGGCACCGGCCGCCAGCCCGAGAGCCGGCACCAGCGCAAAAACGAGACCAATAATCAGCTTTCTCATTATCCTGTCACCCTCTCTGGTACTGGCTTGGTTTTCTCCATGCGTGTGTAGAACGGCATGAGAATAAAGTACAGGAAGTACAGCACGGTCAGGATCTGAGCAGCGGTGGTACGACCCTCGGTGGCCGGCACGATACCGAGGTAGCCCAGGATAATGAAGCTGACCGCAAAGATTGCCAGGGCAATCTTGCTCAACCAGCCCTTGTAGCGGATTGAGCGGACAGGACTTCTGTCAAGCCAAGGCAACACGAACAGAATCGCAATCGCTCCCCCCATGACAACAACACCCCAGAACTTCGCTGGCAAGCCCAGGAAGTCCACGGTGACAGCCCGCAGCATCGCGTAGAACGGCGTGAAGTACCACACAGGAGCAATATGCTCCGGAGTCTTCAGGGCGTTGGCCGGTTCAAAGTTCGGCTTCTCCAGGAACAGACCGCCCATCTCAGGGAAGAAGAAGACAACGATGAAGAAGATGAAGAAAAACACACCCACGCCCAGCAGGTCGTGAACGGTGTAATACGGGTGGAACGGAATACCGTCTTTCGGGATACCGTTTTCATCCTTGTTCTTCTTGATGTCGATGCCGTCAGGGTTGTTTGAACCCACTTCGTGCAGCGCCAGGATGTGAAGAACAACCAGACCCAACAGCACAATTGGCAGAGCAACCACATGCAGGGCAAAGAAGCGGTTCAGGGTAATACCTGAAATCAGATAGTCGCCACGAATCCACAGAGACAGATCTTCACCGATGACCGGGATCGCACCAAACAGGTTAACGATTACCTGGGCACCCCAGTATGACATCTGGCCCCAAGGCAGCAGGTAGCCCATGAAGGCTTCCGCCATCAGCACCAGGTAGATCAGCATACCGAAGATCCAGATCAGTTCCCGTGGCTTCTGATAGGAACCGTACATCAGACCACGGAACATGTGCAGATACACCACCACGAAGAACGCAGATGCGCCGGTTGAATGCAGGTATCGCAGCAACCAGCCCCACTCCACATCACGCATGATGTATTCCACAGAGGCAAATGCACCTTCTGCAGATGGGTTGTAGCTCATGGTCAGCCAGATACCGGTCACCAACTGGTTGACCAGCACCAGCATTGCCAGGGAGCCAAAGAAATACCAGACGTTAAAGTTCTTCGGCGCGTAATACTTGGCCAGGTGCTTGTTCCAGGCCTCAACGATTGGCAGACGCTCGTCTACCCAGTTAATCAGCTTTTGCATCACGCAGCCTCCGGATCAAGACCAATGGTCATGGTCGCTTCGTCGTCAAACCGGTACGGCGGAACCTCAAGGTTCAACGGCGCCGGCTGACCTGTGAACACCCGGCCCGACAGGTCAAACTTTGAACCGTGACAGGGGCAGAACAGACCACCGAGCCACTCGTCGCCCAAATCTGCCGGGGCAACTTCCGGGCGATAGGTCGGAACACAACCGAGGTGCGTACAGATTCCAACCAGAACGATGAATTCCGGCTTGAGCGAACGCTGATGCCCCGTTTCCGCGATGTAGGCCGGCTGCTGACTGGCCTCTTCGGACTCGGGATCCTTTACCCGGGAATTAAGCTTTTCGATATTTTCGAGCATTGCCTCGGTACGCCGGATAATCCATACCGGCTTACCACGCCACTCAACTGTTATCTGCTGGCCCGGTTCGATTTTGTCGACATTGACTGTTACCGGTGCACCGGCCGCTTCCGCTTTCGCACTGGGGTTCCAGGACGCTACGAAAGGAACGGCTGCACCGACGACGCCGACACCACCTACCACGGACGTAGCACCGATCAGAAACCGGCGCCGGCCTTGGCTCACGTCGCCATTACTCATTATGGTTTTCTCCCATCAGGCGAGGCACAGACGCGGAAAAACCGGCACTGCGCTTCGAAAAGGACTTCACAACCCAAAAATATAAGCGCTGAAATGGTAATGAAATTACCCCCCGCTTACAAGCCGGAAAGGTCGGCAGGCGAGCCTATCCCTGCGCCAGATCAAAAATATTTCCGGAGTACAGATATAAAAAAACCCGGCCACAAGACCGGGTTTTTCCAAATCGACTGAACGTCGATTAACGCTTGGAGTACTGCGGACGCTTACGCGCTTTGCGCAGACCCACTTTCTTACGCTCAACCTTACGAGCATCACGGGTTACGTAACCCGCTTTGCGCAGTGCCGGACGCAGAGTTTCGTCGTAGTCCATCAGAGCGCGAGTCAGGCCGTGGCGAATGGCGCCAGCCTGGCCACTGATGCCGCCACCCTTTACGGTAATGGCGATATCGAAACGATCTTCGGATTCGGCAACCACCAGCGGCTGACGAACAATCATGCGCAGGGTTTCACGACCGAAGAAATCTTCGATAGTGCGACCGTTGATGGAGATGTTACCGCTACCCGGCTTGATAAAGACGCGAGCCGTGGATGATTTGCGGCGACCAGTACCGTAATTTTGTGCTACAGACATATTCGCCTTCCGTTAGATGTCGAGTTCTTTGGGCTGCTGGGCGGCATGAGCATGCTCAGCGCCTGCGTACACTTTCAGCTTCTTGAACATGGCGCGGCCAAGCGGGCCCTTCGGAAGCATGCCTTTTACGGCCTTCTGAATGACTTGCTCGGGAGCCTTGTCAACCAGCTTCTCGAAATTGATGGATTTGATTCCACCCGGAAAGCCGGTATGGCTGTAATACATTTTAGCCGATGCCTTTTTGCCGGTAACCTTCACCTGGCTGGCATTGATAACGATGATGTAGTCGCCAGTGTCCACGTGAGGGGTATACTCAGGCTTATGCTTGCCCCGCAGACGAAGGGCGATTTCGGTTGACAGACGACCCAGCGTCTTGCCGGCTGCGTCTACAACGTACCAGTCACGTTTTACTGTTTCTGGTTTCGCACTCAGAGTCTTCATTGATTCCGCCTTGAACGCTATATAAGAAACGTTAAAAACCACCACCGGTACATGCAAGGCATCCGGAGGAGGTTCATACCTGTATGTTGCGCTGCCATCATTCGGGGCTGAGATAATGACATCGCCTTGAAAAGCCAGGGCGCGAAGTATACTCGAACCCCTATCGAATGCCAACCCCGACCTATGCTGTTTCGTTAATCCCCTACGGGCGTGGCACCAGAGCTCCCGGATCTATCCGGTAGAGCTTAGCGGTATTGGCCAGCAATGATTCGGCCAGCAACTCCCGGGGCTCACTCCGCAGATCTGCCAGGGCTTCAAAAATCTCCGGCAAGTGGATGGGCGAATTCTGCCCTTTCGCCACTCCGGCCGGCGCAATATCCGGCGCATCGGTTTCCAGAACCAGCGCATCCACCGGCAACCGGGCGATGGTATCCCGGGTTTTCCGGGCCCGGTCATGGGTTATCACTCCGCCCACGCCGATGAAGCAGCCCAGGTCAATCAGCTTTTGGGCCTGCTGATAGCTGCCCGAGAAGCCGTGAACCAATGCCCGCCCGTTCCATCCGGCGCGTTTCAGACTACTGTGCACCAGATCATGGCTCTTGACGGAGTGAATCACCAACGCCAGACCGAGCCGCTGAGCAATATCAATCTGGGCCTCGAACCAGGGTTCCTGCTCAGACAGATCGCCTTTGAGGGCGTCAAGACCACACTCTCCAAGGCCAACACAGGCTTGGGGCGCGGAAGACAGCAGCCTTTCAAGCTCGGCCAGATCGTCAGCGCCGTGCTCCTGAATAAACCAGGGGTGAATACCCAGACAGTACCAGAGACCCTTCTCTGCATCTGCCATGCTCGCCACACGCTGCCAGTCCTGCCGCCGGACCCCCGGAATCACGATCGCACCAACCCCAAGACTGGCCGCCTGTGCCAACACCGCCTCTCGATGCCCGTCAAAAAACGGGAAATCAAAGTGGCAATGGGCGTCTACCAACTGCATGGCGGCCTCCTCCCGGAAGCGAATCAGTGCTCCCGGGTCTTGTGGAACTGGATATCCGGATAACGCTCCTGAGCAAGATTCAGGTTCACCATGGTCGGCGCGATGTAAGCAAGACGATCTGCGCCATCCAGTGCGACGTTGTCCTGATTCTTACGCTGGAATTCGTCCAGTTTACGCTCATCGGCACAGGTTACCCAACGGGCGGTCGCCACGTTGATGGGTTCGTATACCGCTTCCACCTTGTATTCACTTTTCAGGCGGGCGACAACCACATCGAACTGCAGCACCCCCACTGCCCCGACAATCAGATCGTTGTTCTTCAGTGGACGGAAGACCTGAACCGCACCTTCCTCGGAAAGCTGGATCAGCCCCTTCTGCAATTGCTTGGCCTTGAGCGGATCTTTCAATCGAATGCGCCGGAACAGCTCTGGGGCGAAGTTCGGGATACCGGTAAACTTCATGTCCTCGCCCGCGGTAAAGGTATCACCCAACTGAATAGTGCCGTGGTTATGCAGGCCGATGATGTCACCGGCAAACGCTTCTTCCGCATGTTCACGGTCACCAGCCATGAAGGTGAGCGCATCAGAGAACCGAACATCTTTACCGATACGGACGTGCCGGGCTTTCATGCCTTGATTGTAACTACCTGACACGATTCTCAGGAAAGCGATACGGTCCCGGTGCTGTGGATCCATGTTTGCCTGAATCTTGAAGACAAAGCCGGAAAAGCCATCCTCGGTCGGGGTCACCTGGCGCACATCCGTGGCCCGGGGCTGAGGGGCCGGCGCCCAATCCACCAGACCATCAAGCATGTGATCAACACCGAAGTTGCCAAGCGCTGTCCCGAAAAACACCGGGGTCAGCTCACCAGCCAGGAAAGCCTCCTGATCAAATTCATGGGAAGCCCCTTTGACCAGCTCAATCTCATCACGAAGGTCGGAAGCGTAATTGCCGATGGCCTCATCCAGCTCCGGGTTGTCCAGACCTTTGACAACACGTTTTTCCTGAATGGTATGCCCCTGGCCTGACTGATAAAGAATCACTTCATCCCGCAGCAGGTGGTAAACACCCTTGAACCCCTTGCCCATACCGATGGGCCAGGTAATCGGCGCACAGGCAATCTTCAGTACGTCTTCCACTTCGTCCATCAACTCGATGGGGTCCCGGGTATCCCGGTCCAGCTTGTTCATAAAGGTAAGGATCGGGGTGTCACGCAGGCGGGTCACCTCCATCAGCTTGATAGTGCGCTCCTCAACCCCTTTGGCACTGTCAATCACCATCAGACAGGAGTCGACGGCGGTCAGTGTCCGGTAGGTATCCTCGGAGAAATCTTCGTGACCCGGTGTATCCAGCAGGTTGACCAGCTTTCCGCCATAGGGAAATTGCATCACCGACGTGGTGACGGAAATACCCCGTTCTTTTTCCATCTCCATCCAGTCAGACTTGGCGTGCTGTCCGGATTTTTTGCCCTTGACGGTTCCCGCCTTCTGCAGGGCCTGGCCGAACAACAGCACCTTCTCTGTGATGGTGGTCTTACCGGCATCCGGGTGCGAGATGATCGCAAAGGTGCGGCGCTTGGCCACTTCCTGGGAAAGGTTAGGCATAAACTCTGGTGACCTGAATCGAGATGGATGAAAGCCGAGCATTATACGGCCTATACCGTCCTCAGGTGAACCGCAGCGCCATGACCAGGGCATCTTCCCTTGCAGCGCCATCAGGATAATAGCCGGCCCTTCTGCCGATTTCAGAGAAACCCTCACTCAGATAGAGCTGGGTGGCGGCATCATTGCTAACCCGCACTTCCAGAATCAGTTGTTCCATGCCATCCGATACCGCGACAGCGATCAGATGCCGTAGCAACCAGCGCCCGACACCCTGACCACGCACACGGGGACTGACGCAGATATTCAGCAGGTGGGCTTCGTCGACCATATAGGTCACCACCGCATAGCCAATCAGCTCATCGCCACGCTCAGCGGCCCAGAGCCTGTAATTCGGCTTAAAACAGTCCAGAAAAGTCGATTTCGGCCACGGATGGGAGTGTCCTTGACACTCCAGCTCCATGACCGCCGCCAGGTCAGACTCGACCAGAGGGCGTACCCGGACATCCTGGTTGTGCACGTCGAAAAAAGACTGTGATGCTTTCATCGGCCAGGTACGAGAACCCGAATCGATTGCCAGAGCAGTCGCTTCTGGGAGGGGTCTGATGCCAGTGATGCGAGCGTGCCGGAAAACGCAATCTCCGGCACCCGCCCCAGGCCACGCTCGATCAACCGTGCCTGAGTTTCGTCGCCAAGCCCCAGCGTTATTAGCGTTTCTGTCGGGGCGTCGCCAGCAAAAGCAGAGGCTATGACTGAGACAAGATCGCTTTCACTGTTGAGCGTCACTTTCAGGTTATTGAACAAGGGCCAGCGCACTACACTGCATTGAGACACCCCGGTCTCTCCAATGCTTCGCAATATGTTACGAGCCAGATTTTCCTGCAAGGCAAAACTGGCGTCCTCGGCAATATGGCACAAGAGCATGAACCGGGAGCCTTTCCAGGCAGTCAGACACACCCGGTGCACTGGCTCCCGCTGCTGCACTTCTGCTGGCTCCGAGGCCGGCAGGGAAGCCTCTGGCTCCATGTCTGGAGTTTCAGACCGAGGCTCGGTGGCCGGTGGAGCTTTCACTGGGTCCGCGGCCTGTTGCCCAGCGCTGTCCGCCGTCTGCACGGATTCAGGCTTGTTGCCCATCAGGCTCTGGAGCTGAGCAATGCGCTGCCGCCCCTGGTCCCCTGACAGCGGCTCAGATTTGCGCCCAATCTGAGGCACCTCCGACGCGGGCTGGAATTGCGGCTCGTCATCCCCTCCGAAATCAAAGTCGGGGCTTGGCGCCGCGCCAGGCAAACTCTCGCGGGCATACCACATCCGAATGCCTGCCGCCGCCAGATAGAACTGCCGCTCCGCCTCATTCCCTATCACGAATCCCTCCATGGCAATCCTTCGGGCGCTTTAAACATCAGCCACCTGGGGATGTTGGCGAATACCGCCACTGGAAATCAGGTTCAGAGCCTCAATGTAGGCCTTCGCCGACGCAATAATGATGTCGGTATCTGATCCAACGCCGTTCACAATACGGCCGCCCCGCTCAAGACGAACGGTGACTTCCCCCTGAGCATCAGTGCCGCTGGTAATATTGTTGACCGAATACAGCTGCAGGTTACACCCGGAATCCACCAGAGATTCAATGGCCTTGAAAGTTGCGTCTACAGGACCGCTGCCCTCAGCCTCTACCGTGTGTTCTTTACCATCCACCGTCATGGTCAGATGCGCCTTGGGCACAACGCCGGTTTCAGAACAGACCTGCATGCAGACCAGACCGAACCGGCCTTCTTCTTCCTTTTGCTTGGTATCGCTGGCAATCGCCTGCAGATCCTCATCAAAGATCTCATGCTTGAGGTCGGCCAGCGCCTTGAAGCGCGTGAAGGCCTCATTTAGCTCCCCTTCGGTTTCAAACTGGATACCAAGTTCCAGCAGTCTCGTACGGAAGGCATTGCGGCCGGAATGCTTACCTAAAACCAGGCTATTGGTATGCCAGCCTACGTCCTGTGCCCGCATGATCTCGTAGGTTTCACGATGCTTGAGCACGCCATCCTGATGGATGCCGGACTCATGGGCAAAGGCATTGGCACCGACGATCGCCTTGTTGGGTTGAACAGGAAACCCGGTAATGGTGGACACCAGACGTGATGCCGGGACGATATGCTGGGTATCTATGCGGGTATCAATATTGAAGAGATCCTGGCGGGTACGAACCGCCATGACAATTTCTTCCAGCGCTGCGTTACCAGCACGTTCGCCCAGACCATTGATAGTACATTCGACCTGACGGGCACCGTGGGCAACCGCAGCCAGCGAGTTGGCTACCGCAAGGCCCAGGTCGTTATGGCAATGGACTGAAAACACGGCCTTGTCGGCATTCGGGATACGGTTCAGTAACTGATGGATGGTCTCACCAAACTGTTCAGGAATGGCATAGCCCACGGTATCAGGGATGTTGATGGTACGGGCGCCGGCATCGATAGCGGCTTCAATGATGCGACAAAGAAAATCCAGCTCTGACCGCCCGGCGTCTTCACAGGAGAACTCGACGTCATCAACGTGGCTACGCGCCCGCTTGACAGCGCGCACGGCTTGCTCGACCACCTCATCTGGCTCCATCTGAAGTTTATGCTTCATATGGATGGGCGAGGTGGCAATAAAGGTATGGATACGGGAGCGTTCGGCAGGGCGGATCGCTTCAGCAGCCCTGTCGATATCCTTGTCCAAAGCACGAGCCAGACTGCAGACAGTGGATTCTTTGATGTTCTCGGCAATGGCCTTGACTGCATCAAAGTCGCCCTGGCTGGCAATGGCAAACCCCGCCTCGATAACGTCTACGCGAAGCTTCTCGAGCGCCTTGGCAATGCGGAGTTTTTCCGCCTTGTTCATGGTGGCGCCCGGGCTTTGCTCGCCATCGCGCAGAGTGGTATCGAAAATGACCAGGTGTTCGCTTGCGGCCATTGCTGGGCTCCCATAGAAACGTTGCTTTGATTTTCGGTGAAGTATATCACTTCTCCGGAACCAGAAATAAAAAACCCCCGACAGCGAAGCTGTCGGGGGTTTTTAGGCATTAGGCGCCTGACGATGACCTACTCTCAC
>ENA-ORCQ01000415-ORCQ01000415.1-marine-metagenome-genome-assembly--contig:-NODE-415-length-9066-cov-1.949939_pt1 | contig 9066 bp, 5 predicted proteins | sample MGYA00237780_ERZ508510 | MGnify/ENA primary metagenome ERZ508510 (study PRJEB26181, sample SAMN06268981) | marine metagenome | isolation source: Tt an E2 anaerobic enrichment on eucalyptus from sediment...
AAGATTACACAATTAATTATATCATATTTCGTAACATAACGCAACTATTTTTGGCAAAAATTGGACAAAAAATTATTCCTGTAATCGCTTTTATTTAAAGGATTTCAGACATTTTAATTAGTTAATGTGTTTCCGAAGAAACGTGGTAACTCCAAAATGGCCTACACTTAAGCCCCCTACAGCTGGTCTCATACGTTGGTTTAAAATATTATTATTATTTATATCAGATTCTCTATCTCCTTTTAACCCAGGTAATAAAGTACCGGCAAAAACTTCACCTATTTCTACAACATCTGTTGGAATATGATTTAATTCCTTTGGTACAATATCCTTATTATTCAGTAAACTTTCTTCAAGTTTTTTTGACACAAAAACAGTGACACAAGGGTTTTCAGTATTATTATTTTTTACAATTTTATATCCTGTACCAATACCAACCACATTCTCTTTAATTAACATTTTGTCCTGATTTTTTTCATAGACATCAGTAATCTCTTTCATAACCTTATTTTTATCCATTTTATTCCCCTCCCAGGTATTATTAATCAATACTCTATTATTTATAATTATATGTAGATTCACATAATTATCAGTACAGATTAATATACTTAATTTAATACAGATTCCTTTATTTTCTATTTCTTTATTTTTACTTGATTTCCTGCATTATAAAGGGTTTTTTTCTAATATTAAAAACCCCTATTTTGGTATATAATATCAAAAATAGGGGTTCTATAAATTTCACAATTTTAATTTTAACTTTATGACTATAATTATAGATAAAACAGATGAAAATGAGACTATGTCAGCATATCATCACCCATCAAATATTTATCAACTTCCCGGGCAGCACCCCGTCCTTCATTGATTGCCCAGACAACCAGGCTCTGCCCCCTTCTCATATCACCAGCTGTAAAAATACCTTCAACCGTTGTAGTGAATTCACCATATTCTGCCTTTACATTTGATCTTTTATCCTGTTCCAGTCCAAGCTCTTTGATAATAGTCTCTTCTGGTCCCAGAAAACCCATAGCCAGTAATACTAATTCAGCTGTCCAGACCTGTTCTGTACCAGGAATCTCTACAGGTAAAAAACGGCCGTCTTTATCCTGTTCCCATTTTATTTTAACAGTATGAACTTCACTTAAATTACCCTCTTCATCCCCTACAAATTTCTTTGTTTTTATTAAATATTCCCTTGGGTCATTACCATATAACTCAACTGCTTCTTCCTGTCCATAATCAACCTTTAAAGTCTTAGGCCACTCAGGCCACGGATTATCTACTGACCTTTCTACAGGTGGTTCTGGTAAGATTTCAAATTGAACAACACTCTTACAGCCCTGTCTTATAGATGTAGCAACACAATCTGTACCTGTATCACCACCACCAATAACAATTACATTCTTATTTTCAGCTAATATATAATTCCCATCTTGATGATTAGAATCAAGCAGGCTCTTTGTATTTGAATGCAAAAACTCCATAGCAAAATATACACCTTTTAGATCTCTACCGGGAACCGGCAGATCCCTTGCTTTTGTAGCACCACCACAAAGGACTACTGCATCAAACTCTTCCTGTAATTTACTAACTGGTATTTCCACTCCAATCTCTGTATTACAAATAAAGTTTACTCCCTCTTCTTCCATAATATCTATTCTCCTCTGAACAACCTTTTTCTTATCCAGTTTCATATTAGGAATCCCATACATCAAAAGACCACCTATTCTATCAGCCCTTTCATAGACTGTAACCAGATGACCAGCCTTATTGAGCTGATCAGCACAGGCTAAACCAGAAGGACCAGATCCTACAACAGCTACCTTTTTACCTGTTCTCTTTTTCGGTAGTTCAGCTTTTATCCATCCTTCATCAAATGCCTTTTTAATAATCTGATATTCATTTACTTTTATTGTTACAGCAGGTTCATTGATACCTAATGTACAAGAACCTTCACAGGGGGCAGGACAAACCCTACCTGTAAACTCAGGGAAATTATTGGTTTTAAGTAATCTTTTAACTGCTTCTTTCCATAATCCTCTATAAATTAAATCATTCCATTCTGGTATTAGATTATTAATAGGACAACCTGATACCATTCCATTTAAAATCACACCTGTATGACAAAACGGAATACCACATTCCATACAGCGGGCACCTTGTATTTTTGACACTTTTTCACTTAATGGGAGTTTAAATTCTCCCCAGTCTTTTATTCGATCCTGTACAGGGCATTCCTGGGGAATTTCTCTCTTATATTCCATAAATCCGCTTGGCTTTCCCATAATCTCTCTCCTCCCTATATATTCTCCATTACTTCACTATAAACACAGTTAATCAATAACATTGATATACTTCTAAATATATTATTATTCCCTAATTCCCACTAACACGGGTTAGATCACGGTTATTTTCCTCAAAAGCAGCCATCATAGCCTTATCTTTACTTAATCCATCTTTCTGAAAACGTTCTACTGCATCTATCATTCTCTTATAGTCTCTGGGCATTACTCTAACAAACATATCTTTATATTTAGACCAATTAGCTATTATTCCCTCAGCATATTTACTATCAGTATAGTCTATATGTTTTTCAATCATCCCTTTAACCTGGACTATTTCACGGCTGTCTTCAAGCCTGGCAAGATCAACCATAGAATGATTACATTTTTCGTTAAAATCTCCTTTAATATCAAGGACATATGCTACTCCACCAGTCATACCAGCGGCAAAGTTGCGGCCAGTATCACCAAGAACAACAACACGTCCACCGGTCATATATTCACAACCATGGTCTCCGACCCCTTCAACAACTGCCTGAACACCACTGTTTCTCACACAGAATCTTTCACCAGCAACCCCCTGTATATATGCTTCTCCAGAAGTAGCACCGAAAAGGGCAACATTACCGATAATAATATTTTCTTCTGGTGTAAAGGTAGACTCTTTAGATACTTTTACTATTATCTTACCTCCCGATAATCCCTTTCCAATATAATCATTTGAATCACCCTCAAGGGTTAATGTCATTCCTTTTGGTATATATGCTCCAAAACTTTGACCAGCAGAACCCTTAAAATTCAGCCTGATAGTATCTTCCTCTAAACCATTATCACCATATTTTTTACTTATTTCACTACCTATAATTGTTCCAACAACACGATCTATATTATTTATCCTTAAATCAGCCTCAACTTTTTCGCCCTTTTCTAAAGCTGGTTTAATAATATTAAGAAGTTCACGCTTATCCATTGTATCTTCTATACCATGATCCTGCTTAACCTGACAATAGACACCCACATCAGGAGTTACTTCAGGTTTATAAAGTATTTTTGAATAATCCAGACCTTTTGCTTTCCAGTGGTCTAAAGCCTTATCCCTTTTAAGCTTATCCACACGCCCTATCATTTCATCTATAGATCTGAAACCAAGCCTGGCCATTTCTTCACGCATATCCTGGGCAATAAAACGCATAAAGTTAACTACATATTCGGGTTTTCCAGTAAATTTCTTTCTCAAATCAGGATTCTGGGTGGCTACCCCTACCGGGCAGGTATCCAGATTACAGACCCGCATCATTACACACCCCAATGTTACCAGCGGTGTTGTGGCAAATCCATACTCTTCAGCACCTAATAATGCTGCTACTGCCAAGTCTTTCCCTGTCATAATTTTTCCATCTGTCTCAAGTCTGACACGACTGCGTAGGTTATTTAAAACAAGGGTCTGATGGGTTTCTGCTAAACCCAACTCCCAGGGGAGGCCTGCATGCCTTATGCTTGTTCGCGGAGAGGCACCAGTCCCACCATCATATCCACTAATCAAAATAACATCTGCCTTACCCTTGGCAACACCTGCTGCAATAGTTCCAACACCGACCTCTGATACTAATTTAACATTAATTCGGGCATCACAATTAGCATTTTTCAAATCATAGATTAATTCAGCCAAATCCTCAATGGAATATATATCATGATGTGGTGGTGGTGATATTAAACCTACCCCAGGAGTAGTTCCTCTAACTTTAGCTATCCATGGATAAACCTTCTTACCGGGAAGTTGTCCCCCTTCACCAGGTTTAGCACCCTGAGCCATCTTAATCTGTATCTCCCGGGCATTGACAAGATAATCAGAAGTTACACCAAATCTACCAGATGCTACCTGTTTAATAGCACTACACCTGGAATCACCATTTTTGTCAGCCTTAAAACGGTCTGGATCTTCACCACCTTCACCAGTATTACTCTTTCCACCAATACGGTTCATGGCTATAGCTATTGCCTCATGAGCTTCTTTACTAATAGAACCATAAGACATCGCACCAGTCTTAAACCTTTTACAAATAGAATCAACTGACTCAACTTCATCAAGAGGTACTGCTTTCTTGCTATAATCCAGACTGAGCAGCCCCCGCAAAGTAGTCATCCCTTTTGACTGATCATTTATCAAGGAAGTATATTTCTTGAATAAATCATAATCACCTTCACGACAGGCTCTTTGGAGCAGATATATACTCTCTGGATTAAAGAGATGTTCTTCTCCATCTTTCCTCCAGGAAAAAAGACTTCCAGAATCTAGTGCTTCAAAATTACTATTTTCTGTTCCATTAACCTGATAAACACTATTATACCTGATAAGGGTTTCTTTAGCTATTTCTTCAAGCCCTATACCTCCAATTCTGGATGGTGTTCTCGTAAAGTACTTATCTATAACAGCTTCATTTATACCAATCACTTCAAAAATCTGTGCACCTCGGTAACTCTGTATTGTTGAAATACCCATTTTGGCCATAACCTTTACTATTCCTTTTGTAGCAGCCTTTATATATCTAGCTATTGCCTTATCAATACTTACATCTGTAAGTAGTCCCTCTCTTATCATATCATCCAGGGATTCAAAAGCTAGATATGGATTAACTGCATCCAGACCATATCCAAGCAGTACACAAAAATGATGTACTTCCCGGGGTTCTCCAGACTCAAGAACAATACTAACAGAGGTTCTTCTGCCTGTTCTGATTAAATGATGATGTAAACCTGATACTGCCAGTAAAGCTGGGAGAGGGGCATATGACTCATCTATACCCATATCTGATAATACAAGTATATTAACACCTTCATCAATTAAGCTATCAGCCTCAACAAATAATTTTTCCATAGCCTTTTCTAAACCACTACCACCTGCTGATGCCTCAAACAAAATAGATAATTTAGCAGATTTAAAGCCATTACTATCAATATTTATCAATTTTTGTAGTTGGTCATTGGCTAATATCGGTGATTTTAAACTAATCTGATGACAACTTTCTGCTGTTGGATTAATCAGATTCCCTTCAGAACCAATATTAGTTCTTGTTGCTGTAATTATCTCCTCCCTGATCGAATCAATAGGTGGATTTGTTACCTGTGCAAATAATTGTTTAAAATAATTATATAATAATTGTGGTTTATTTGATAAAACAGCCAGTGAAGAGTCCATCCCCATTGCCCCCACTGGATCAACACCATTTTTAGCCATCGGTATTAATATTTTCCTTAAATCTTCATAGGTATAACCAAAGGCCTTCTGGAGTTTTACAACCCCTTTATGATCAATATTCTCTTTATCTTCACCCTTCTTTCTACTGGCTGAATTATCCATAAAAAACCCACCAAGATCTTCTAATTTAAGTAGGTGTTCTTTAAGCCATTCTTCATAGGGGTGTTCTCCGGCCATTTCATTCTTAATTTCTTCATCATTAACAATCTTACCCTTTTCTGTATCTATTAATAACATCTTACCAGGTTGTAATCTCTGCTTACTAACAATTTTTTCTTCTGGTAAGTTAAGTACTCCAACCTCTGATGCGACAACTACCATATCATCTTCAGTTACATAATACCTGGATGGTCTCAAACCATTTCTATCAAGAACAGCACCTACCTGAATACCATCAGTAAAGGCCATTGCAGCAGGGCCATCCCAGGGTTCCATCAAACAACTATGATATTCATAAAATGCCTTTTTCTTACTATCCATCTGTTTATTATTATCCCATGGTTCTGGAATCATCATCATAACAGCATGAGGTAGTGTTCTTCCTGATAATGTAAGGAACTCTAGCACATTATCAAACATAGCCGAATCACTGCCATCAGGGTTAATAATTGGGAATACTTTATTTAAATCATCCCCAAACAGCTCTGTTTTAATCATTGATTGTCTTGCCCGCATCCAATTTACATTACCCCGCATTGTATTAATCTCTCCATTATGAATAATATAGCGGTTTGGATGAGCCCTTTCCCAACTCGGAAAAGTATTTGTACTAAACCTGGAATGAACTAAAGCTATTGCAGTTTCCATATTTGGATTACTTAAATCTGTGAAAAAACCTTCAAGCTGTTCTGGCATTAACATACCTTTATATACTATAGTCCTATAAGAAAGACTTGCTATATATAGTTCACCTTTAAAATCAGAGTTACGGATCTTATTTTCAGCACGTTTGCCAATAACATATAATTTTCTTTCAAAATCCATATCATCTCCAATTTTTTTATCCCTTTCAATAAAGACCTGACACATATAAGGCATACAATTACGTGCAGGCTTACCAATTTCTTTATCATTAATAGGGAGGCTGCGCCATCCTAATAAAGTTTGCCCTTCTTCGACTACTATATCCTCGAAAATTTCTTGACACTTCTTGCGCTGTGATTCATCCTGGGGCAAAAAGACCATACCAACACCATACTGCCCTTTTGCCGGCAGAGAAAAGCCTAAATTAGCTGTCTCTTTCTTAAAAAATTTATGTGGTAATTGTATTAAAATTCCTGCACCATCACCGGTATTTGGTTCACTACCTGTAGCACCCCTGTGGGCAAGATTAACCAATATTTCCAGTGCTTGATGAACAATCTTATGTGATTTTTTACCTTTTATATTAGTCACAAATCCCATACCACATGCATCATGTTCAAACTGTGGATCATAAAGTCCCTGTTTTTCTGGTATTTTATTAAACATACTGCATCCTTCCTTCTCTAATATATTCCCAGATAATAAGATAAAAGCTATATTACATAAATTCTAAGTACTATCTACTATAGTATCAAAAACAACTGATGTAAACTATTTATATAGATAATATCCCTGTATACAAGGATACTTTACATCAACCGAATACCTGTTTTGTGTGCTGAAGTGTTTAATCCATGTATACAGGGATAATAACATTTTAGCTATTTACTTTAATGAAAAAAATATATTAATATAAAAATAGTTCTAATATATATTACTTTTATATATAACTTTCATTTCGAGATACTATTTACGAGAAAATATTCAAAAAATTAACCTGGAAAAATATCAGGGGTATTTGAAATGATATTAAGAAGGGATAAAAATGAAAAAGTCAAACAACGTAAAATCAGTAATAAAAGCCTTGAACTTATTCAATGAATTAGTAGAAAATGGAGAACCTATGTCATTAAGTACTATAAGTAATAAAACAAAAATGAATATAAGTACTGTATATAGATTGCTTAATACAATGTCAGCTGTGGGGTATATTAAGCAAGATGAAAATGATAAATATTGTTTAGGACATTATGCATATAAAATAGCTGACCAAATTCATGATTCTTTTGACATAAAGGAATTTGTCCACCCTTTTCTTGAAGAAATAGTTAATATCTGTAATGAAACTGCCCACTTTACTATCATGGAAAATTACCGTGTGCTTTATATTGACCAGGTAGAATCAAGCCATATGTTAAAAATAGTAATAAAGTCAAAAGATAGTAAACCAGCTTATTGTACTGCTTCAGGTAAAGCCTTACTGGCATACCTGAACAGAAAAAATTTAAAAAATTATTTAGAAAAAACCAGTTTTATCCAGTATAGCAAAAATACAATTACTGAACCAACAATATTAGTACAGGTACTTAAAAAAATAAAAGAACAGGAATATGCAGTAGAAATAGAGGAATATGAAGAAGGTATTATAAGTGTAGCAGCACCTATAATTGGTAAAAACAAAAAACCGCAGGGAACCATAAGCATTTCCGGACCCTGCAGCAGAATAAATTCTATTCTATTAAAAGATGATTTAATACCACTTATCAAAAGTAAAGCAAAGGAGATATCATCATACCTGTCTAAAAATCAATTAATATCTTAATTATCCTATTTCTGGGATTTCTGTTCTTTGTTAAATACAGATAAAATACTATTCCATGCACCTCGTATATGTTTTTTAGCAAGTTCCTGTGCAAGTTCAGGATTACCATCAGCAATTGCCCTTGCTAACTCTTTATGTTCATTTAAAAATTCATTCATACGACCTTTTTGTGCAAAACTACTTGATCTAAATCTAGTAGCCTGCTCAAATAAACTATCCAAAAATTTATCAAGCCACTTATTATTTGAAGCTTCTTTAATAATTTGATGAAAGGCTATATCTACTCTAATACATGCTTTTTGATCATTTTCCTCAATACATTTTTCTATTTGTTTTGAGTATTCCTCCAGTTTTTTTATCTGCTCATTACTGATATTCCTGGCAGCCAGATATGCAGCCAATCCCTCAAGTTCCATTCTCAACTGGAAAATATCATCAATCTCCTTTTTTGTCTCTACTCCTGCTACAAAGACACCATGTTGTGGTACAATATTAATCAATTCTTCTAATTCCAGCATTCTAAACGCTTCCCGAACTGGTGTGCGGCTTACATTAAGTTGTTCTGCTATTTCAACCTCAGTTATCTTTTCACCAGTAGTAAGATCACCTTTTAATATTGCTTCTCTCAAAACCTTATATACCTGTTTTCTTAGTGGTTCATAGCTGTAAGAATCTATATTTGATAATTTATATTTTCCCATCTCCCTCACACTTCCTTTAATAAAATATATTTCTCTTTTATTATAACATATACGAAATAATTGGCTAATAATATTAGAAAAAAGTATCTAAAGAGGTCTTTTTTATATATTACCCGCCAGGACTTTAATTAAAACAAATTGGCTGAGTCCTGGCAAAAACTAAAATCATTATTATTTGTTCAATATATCTTTTGCTTC
>ENA-ORCQ01000416-ORCQ01000416.1-marine-metagenome-genome-assembly--contig:-NODE-416-length-8999-cov-1.792087_pt1 | contig 8999 bp, 9 predicted proteins | sample MGYA00237780_ERZ508510 | MGnify/ENA primary metagenome ERZ508510 (study PRJEB26181, sample SAMN06268981) | marine metagenome | isolation source: Tt an E2 anaerobic enrichment on eucalyptus from sediment...
CCGCCGCCATGCCGGTGCCGGAACTGCCGCCTGCGCTGCAGAAGGGCGTGATCGACGGCGCCTTCATCCCCTGGGAGATCATCCCGCCGCTGAAGATCCAGGAGCAGACCAAGTACCAGATCGAGGGCGTGAACAGCGAGCGCTTCGGCACCACGACGTTCCAGGTTTCCATGAACAAGGCCCGCTGGGACAGCCTGCCGGGCATCGTCCCCGGGATGCTCATCGCCCTCACGATCATCGGCTTCAGCAGCCGGGAGCTGAATATGCTGCTACTGGGAGATGAGACCGCCTCCCACCTGGGGGTATCGGTGGACGCACTCAAGCGGCGGATGCTGATCGTGGGGGCCCTGCTCGCGGCCCTGTCGGTGTCGGTGAGCGGCGTCATCGGATTCGTGGGGCTGATCGTGCCCCATATGGTCCGCCTGGTGGTGGGTCCCGATCACCGCAGGCTGCTGCCCGTATCATTCCTGGCGGGGGCGGTGTTTCTCATCATCGCCGATCTATTGGCCCGGAGCCTGGTGCCCCCGGTGGAGATCCCGGTGGGGATCGTGACGGCGCTCTTCGGCGCGCCCTTTTTCCTGTATCTATTGATCCGCCGCAAGAAGGAGGTGGCCTGATGGACCTGCTCTCTATCCGGGGACTGTGCTATGCCTATACCCCCGGGCGGGATGTGCTCCACGGGATAAGCCTCGCGGTGGGCGAGGGGGAGATGGTGGGACTGCTGGGCCCCAACGGCTCGGGGAAGACCACGCTGCTGCGGTGTGTCTCCGGCGTCCTGGGCGGCGCCGGTGGGGATATCCGTATCATGGGCAGACCGGTTACTCAGCATACGCGGCGGGAACTGGCCCGCCTGATCGCCTTCGTCCCCCAGTACCAGGAGCTCGGGTATGATTTCTCCTGCTACGATGTGGTGCTCATGGGCCGCTATGCCCACCTGAAGGGGTTTCGGGGGGAGTCCGAAAATGACCGCCGGGCCGCCCGCAGGGCCATGGAGCAGACCGACACATGGGATTTCCGGGAGAGACCGGCGGATTCCCTAAGCGGCGGGGAGCGCCAGCGGGTGATGATCGCACGGGCTATCGCCCAGGACGCACGGCTGTTACTGATGGACGAGCCCACCGCCCACCTGGATATCCGCCACCAGACCGACATCCTCGATCTCATAGAATCGCTCCACCGCTCCCACGGACTCACGGTCATCGGGGTGTATCACGATATCAATCTGGCCGCCCGTTATGCAAAGAGGCTGGTCCTGATGCGAAAAGGCGTCATCGCCGCCAGTGGGACTCCCCGGGATGTGCTTACCCCAGAATATCTGAAAGAGGTGTATGGGATCGGGGTGTCTGTGTTCGATTCCCCCGCAGACGGCTCACTCTGCGTATTTCCCCGGCCCAATGATACCGCTTATTTAAAATAAAGGTATTGAGAAATGTCGAAAAAATGGGTACAATAGGACTAACGTACCAATGACGGTATACCTTTTATGGCGGGAGAACGGGGAATGGTCGAGCGGACATTTACGATGAGCCGGAAGGAAGGACTGCACGCGCGGCCCGCTGCCCTTTTTACCCGGATTGCCTCTGCATTTAAATCCGATATATCGGTTCGCAAGAGCGGGGATCGGGGCAATGCCAAGAGCCTGCTCTCAATATTGGCCCTGGGGATATTTGAAGGAGACACATTCACCGTGGAGGCAGAAGGCCCCGATGAACAGGACGCCCTGGACCGTATCGCACATCTCATCGAGACTGATTTTTCCGATCTGTTGAGACAGCAGTAAAATACACTTTAGGAGGGATGGCCCGTGGAGACCCTCCACATCATTCATGTGGATATGGATGCCTTTTTCGCTGCCGTGGAGCAGCGGGACGATCCCGCCCTGCGCGGTCTGCCGGTGGTGGTGGGGGGAGACCCGGAAGGCCGGGGGGTGGTGAGCACCGCCTCCTATGAGGCCAGGGTATACGGCATACACTCGGCCATGCCCGCCCGGCAGGCCCTGACGCTTTGTCCCGACGCCGTTTTTCTGCGTCCCGATATGGACAAATACCGCAGGGAGTCCCGGCGGGTCTTTCAGATATTCAATAAGTACGCCCGCTGCGTGGAGCCCGTGTCCATCGACGAGGCGTTCCTGGAAGCGGGGGACGCCGACGCCGTCGCCATGGGCCGGCGGATCAAGTCTGAGATCAAGCGCATCACCCGCCTTACCGCCTCGGTAGGGGTCTCCTACAATAAATTCCTGGCCAAAATGGCCTCCGATATGGATAAACCCGACGGCTTTACCGTGATTACCCGGGAGCGGGCGAAAGCGATGCTGCCTTCCTTACCCGTGCGCAAGCTGTGGGGGGTCGGCGAGCGGACCCAATTCGATCTCAATCACCTGGGCATCTACACCGTGGCTGATCTGCTCGCCTATGACCGGGATATCCTCTGTGAAAAGATGGGGAAGTGGGGCGCGTCCCTGCTTTCCCTGGCCCAGGGGCATGACCCCTCCCCGGTCCGGGAGCCCGAGCGCAGAAAGAGCCTGGGAGAGGAAACGACGTTTGATACGGACACCCGGGATCGAGGCATACTCGTCAATTACCTAAAAGAGGTGGCCGCCAATCTGGGCCGTGAGCTTACCCGGGAGGGGATCAAGGCCCGCACCGTGACACTGAAGATCAAATACGCCAATTTCACCTCCATCACCCGGTCGGTTACCCTGCCGGAGCCCACCGCCTCTGCCCTGGCGTTTTACCGGGAGGCCGAGACCATGCTGGACACCAGGGTCAGCATGACCAACGCCATCCGGCTCATCGGACTCTCGGTCAGCGGACTCAGCTATCCCGGGGACCCGGTGCAGCTCAGTATGGAAGACTACTTACGGGAGGAAAAGATGGAGGCGCTGGTGCGAAGAGATGCGAGATACCATAAAAAGGGTCGAAACACGTAAAAGGGTGTGTTATAATACAATATATAGCGTATAAGGAGGACGGTCCTTGGCGTCTATTGAGGAAGGCTCGCGAGTCAATCCCCCCGAGGGGGAGAATAAGGCCAGTCACCTGATTCGTCAAGCCCTGGGCATTGCCCTGTGCCTGGCTCTCCTTGCGACTCTCTATATAGGAGCCCTGCGCTATGGCGGAGAGATCGGCGCTTTCGCCTACCGGGACGCCTTCGCTCTGTGGAATGAATTGTTTCAGATATTGAACCTGGTATGCTGTTTCGCCATCGGGGTACTGATGACGCAGCTATACGGGATTTACCGTCATCCCCGCGCCTTAGGGCTGGGGCTGACTTTTTTATGTGTGGGGATATTCGACCTGCTGCATCTATTTGCCCTGCAGGGTCTTCCCCAGCTATGGGCCGGGGTGGGTGCCCGGTTGTTCCTGGCCTTGGGGTTGATCGCCAGCGCCCTGCTGCCCGACCGGAAAGGTAAACATACCGGTCTTTATGGGGCGGGGATCGGGATCGGATTCACAATCGTATTCGCGCTGATGGTGGCCCTATACGGGGGATTTATTCCTCTCCTGTCCCATGCCTCCTCTTTCCTAAATCCATGGTATTTCTATACGGTGATCGGCCTGACATTGATCGGGATGCTTACCTACCTGCGGTTGTTCTGGCGGGAGCGGGCCGTCCCCCAGTATTTGATGGTCGCTCTCGCGTTGGCGGTGGCGGGCGTAAGCGAGGTTTTGCTGATCCAGGCGGAACAGGAGTCGATCTACGTACTGGGCCATGCCTACAGGCTGTTTGCCTATCTGGTCTTCTTCCTGGCGCTCTTCGTGCACAATGTCCGAAGGCCCTACCGCCAGCTTCGGGACACCGAGGAAAAACTCAAAACGGTGGTCAGCGACCTGGAGCGGCAGGGGGCCCAGCGCACCCAGGCCTACAGCCAGGCCAATGTGAAGCTTTTAAAAAACCTGGAAGACGCCAAGAACATCCAGATGGCGCTCTTAAAACCCGATTTCCCCAATTACGGGGCGCTTCAGTTCGCGGTCCGCTATATGCCCTGCGAGCATGTGGGAGGGGACTTTTACCGGGTATTTCGCCTGGATGACGAGCACGTGGGGATCTTCTTCGGCGATGTGGCGGGCCACGGGGTATCCGCCGCCATGGTCAATGTGTTTATCAGCCAGAACGTCCGGTTCAAGGTGGAGTACGAGGGCGGCCACTACCGGATATTTACCCCCCGGGGGGTGCTCATGCACCTGTACCACACCTACAATAAGATGGCCTTTCCGGAAGAGATCTATATATTGCTGTTTTACGGCATCTACAATACCCGCAGCGGGGTGCTCACCTATTCCTCCGCGGGGTTCAATATGGTGCCGATGATATTGAGCCGGGACGGGACGGTGCGGACCCTGGAGATGGAGGGGTTCCCCATCTGCAATTTCGGGGAGCACTTCAAGCCCACCTACAAAAGCCGGCAGGTCAACCTGGATCCCCGGGACGTGATGGTGATCTACAGCGACGGGCTTATCGAGATCGACCGGAAGCGGCCCGATCTATTCAGCCCTGGGAGGGTGGCGGAGTGCGTGAAGGCCTATGCGGGGGAGGGACCCCAGGCGGTCTGTGACGGGCTGATGGACGCCTACTACGCCCTGCGGGGAAAGCGCAAGATACTGGACGATGTGACGGTGCTCAGCATCAAGGTCAAATAATCCCGGTGACAAATCATCTTGAAAGCAGGAAGTTGATGGTATATACTTACTGTAGGCGGTATGGCTGAGGCGACCGGTGAACACTGGCGCCGAAGTCCGCTTAAAGGACCAAACTCTGAACGCAAGGAAGATTCTGCGCGGCAAGGAGGGTGATGCATATGCGTGTTACGTATGGGTAACCCTTTTCTGCATACGGCGGGAAAGGGTTTTTTGCAGGATTATAGTCTGTCGGAGGATAGTATGGATACGAGAATCGGCGTCATCGGTATCGTCATAGACGACGCGAACCAGGCGGGAGAGATGGTCAATCACCAGATATCCCGGTCGGCCTCCATCATTCGGGGCAGGATGGGCCTGCCCGGTACGGAGGGGGAATCCTCGGTGATCGCCCTGGTGGTGGCGGGGACCACCGACGAGATCGGGGCACTCACAGGCCGTCTCGGCAATATCAAGGGCGTCAGGGTCAAGAGCGCCCTGGCGGGAAAATAGTAGGAGGAATTCATATATGAATAAAACAGTCAAATGGATCACGCGCACGGCGGTCATGCTGGCGCTTACCGTATTGTTTCAGTCTCTGCGGCTCATCATCCCCATGCCGGGGACATTGAGCCAGTATATCATCGGGTCCCTGGTCAACCTGGCGCTGATCGTCGCCGCCATGACTATTGACATAAAGGGCGGCTTGACGGTGGCGGTGCTGGCCCCCGTCATCGCCTTCTTCCAGGGGCATATCCCCCAGTTCATGCCCCTCATGATATTGTTTGTGGCTCTGGGCAACGCCGCCATCGTGATCGCCTACGCCCTGCTCTATAGGGCGTCCTTCGCAAGCAAGGTACTGGCCCTGGTGGCGGGGGCCGCGGCCAAGTTTCTGGTGCTGTACGTATTGGTGGTAAAGTTCGCCCTGCCCCTGATCTACCCCGGCGTGCCCGAAAAGGTGCGGATGACCCTGTCCCTCAATTTTTCATGGCCCCAGCTTGTCACCGCTGCGATCGGCGGAGTGCTGGCCCTGCTGGTCATCCCTCTGCTGCGCAAGGCCCTGAAGCCCATAGACGCGTAAGTCTCCCCCAAAACCCAGTACCCGGCCCGCGCAGAAGCGCGGGCCGGGTTTTATATGAAATGATGAAGGGCTTAAGTGGTTTTGAGCCGTGAGAGCAGGCCCGCGAGATCGGCGGGACCGGGGGAGCCCCCCCTGCCTCCGCCCATTTCTTTCGCCAGCTCTACCAGCCGAACCAAAGAGCCACGGGTATCCCGTTTTTCCTGTCTTAAGGTTCCTTCATCATGGCCGGGTGCGCCGGTTTTGGCGGCGCCGGACGCTTGCATCGTCTGGTACAGATTCATCGCCTGGGCGATGCCTTGTGAGCCGGGCACCAGGGTGCTTAGGATCTGCATCAGGGGATTGGCCCCGTCGGCGGACTGTGCGTTGGGGAAGAGGCCTCCGGCATCGCGCCACTGCCGCATGAGACCCTGGGCGGACCCGATGATGTTTATGTATCGTTCGGTGGGGTTACGCAGATCGTCGGTCATGTAAGGAACCAGTGACCGGAAGATCGATATGGGATCGGGCCCGGTCCGGGCAGGCGCCTCTGCGGTGCTCTGACCATGGCCGGCCCAGTTTTGCCGCAGGGATTTTACGGAGGAATGGACATCCATGACGCCCATCAGGGCATTGACAAATTCCTGCCGGTACCCATTGAAATGGGGCTCTATGGCGCCGAGTATATCCAGGAAATCGTTGGTCTTGAATAGCTTGGGGAACCGGAGCAGAGGGCCTCTCTCTTCGATGGGATAGTCCGTATCGGCGGTATTAATCCCATTGCTTTTGATCCCACGCAGCACGAGCGGGATCAAGAGTGCCAAGGGCCATAGGGTCGGTGTGTAGGGGCGGCTTTCTGTATGTAAGGGTTCATCCGGGATCTCCTTTTCGGGCAAGGATTGGGGCAATAGTATGGGATCGGACATAATGCACCTCCTGATGGGCGGTCTCCCTGTATAGTATGCATCCATGCTGGATGTGTGCGTGGGGTATCAATACCCGCCCTTGGGAATAGGATGGAATAAGAAACGCCTATCTGAAAGGAGGCAGCCCTATGCCCACAGGAATGGACCCGCAGAAAATGAGGGAGATGGAGGAGATCCTTCGGAGCCTGCGCAACAAGCCCATGGATGAGATCATCGACGAGGTCGCCCAGATGATCAAAACAGGTGACGCGGGCATCGACAAGGTCCAGGCCCGTCGGATGATGGAGATGATCAAGCCCTTTCTCACCGATGAGCAGCGCAAGGCCCTAGTCAAGCTGGAAAGCCGGATCCGCTAAAATACCGTATGAAGCAAGCCTTCTTTGAACCTGTCTTGCGTATATCTCATAGGATATACCAGACCTAAGGGTTCCAAGGAGGTTTTCTTATGTCCAAAGAAGCAAGACATCAAAGGGGCAGGAGTGTGCGCACAGCCAATAAGATCGATCAGGCGCTGCTGCGCAAGACCCGGATCGCCGGAGAAGGGCGGCTGCAGGCCATCGTATATACCAAAAAGGAAAAATGCACCATGTGTCGCCAGCACCTGGAGGATATGCAGGTCAAGATCCGGTACGAACTGCCCCTGATCAACGCGTATGCGGTGGAGATACCCGGGGGGAAACTCAACGATATAGCCCGCTCGGACGCGATCCATTACATCGCGGATGATATGCGTATCAGAAGCACCATGGATATCGCCACCCGGGTCGTGGAGGCCGACAAGGCCCAAACCCAGGGATATACTGGAAAGGATGTGGGGATCGCCATATTGGATACGGGGGTCTACCCCCACCCTGATCTGACCCGCCCCCGCAATCGGTTGATTGCCTTCAAAGATTTTGTCAATAAAAAAGGGGCTCCCTACGACGACAATGGCCACGGCACCTTTGTAGCGGGAATCGCCGCGGGAAACGGATACGCTTCCCAAGGCAAATACAAGGGGATCGCCCCTCAGGCCAATATCATCGGCGTCAAAGTCATGGATGCCCGTGGGGACGGGAGTACCAGCGATATCGTAGCCGGAATGCAGTGGGTCGTGGACAACGCGGCGAAGTATAATATCAAGGTGATGTCCCTATCTCTGGGGGCCACTCCCTCCGCCTCCGCCCAGCGGGACGCACTCTCTAGCGCTGTGGACGGGGTGTGGCGGAGGGGGATCCTGGTGGTGGCGGCGGCGGGCAACGACGGTCCCAAACTCAACACCATCAATACGCCGGGGATCAATCCCCGCATCATCACGGTGGGGGCTTCCGACGACAAACGCACCGTCAGTATCCGGGACGACGGCATCGCTGATTTCTCCAGCCGCGGACCGGGACCGGGGCAGGCCAATAAGCCCGATCTGGTGGCCCCGGGCGTCAAGATCAAATCGTTGAATACCGACACGTCCTATAATGCCGACGGCCGGCCCAAACAGCCGGAGCCTCTCTACGCCACCATGTCGGGGACATCCATGGCCACCCCCATGGTATCGGGCCTGGGGGCGCTGCTGTGGGAGAAGGATGCCAAAAGCTCCCCGGACGGGATCAAAGAGAGCCTGATGCACAATACGGTTTCCCTGCGGAAAAAGGCTTCGGCCCAGGGAAGCGGACTGGTCCGGGCGGGCAATCTGTTTTCTTCTCCATAATTGACGGCAACAATACGGAGATGACAAAGCCCTGAGCGAAACGGCTTTGTCATTTCATTTTTGGTGCTATTCCGGGTTTTTTTAACATAAATCACGCTTTTTTATATCGGTATATGTGGTACACTGAAAACAGCCATATGCTGAATATACCAATTTCATTTGGCATACGGAAAAGGGGGATGGGAGATGAACGGTGAACGGCTGTACCATATTCTGATATGGACAGGGGACGGCAGTGACTTCTTCATAGAAAAGAAACAGGACCGGATACGTTTTCTGAAGGTGCTGCGAAAGGCCAGAAAAAGCGGCGGTTTTCATGTCTATGCATACTGTCTGATGCGGGACAGGCTTCAGTTTCTCTGCTCCTGCCCTCCCGGCATGATAGAAAAGATACTCGCGTCGGTGGAGGGGGTCTACCGGAATTATTGCCAGGGCAAATACAGGGATAAGGCCCCCGTATGGGAGCATGGGGTGTACGAGTGCGGCTGGGAAGGTCTTTTGGACCTGGTGCGCTATATCCACCGGGCGCCGCTGCGGGCCGAGAAACGAAAGGGACTTTCATACCGGTGGTCCAGCCATGTGGAATACGCGGCGGAGGATGACCGGTGGGTGGATCTGGACGCGCTGCAGGTCTACGGGAAGAAAAGCGGCGATGCCCTGGCGCGATACAGGCGGTTTGTACGCAGGCCATCCGCCGACCGCCCCATGTCCGTGTT
>ENA-ORCQ01000419-ORCQ01000419.1-marine-metagenome-genome-assembly--contig:-NODE-419-length-8837-cov-2.236073_pt1 | contig 8837 bp, 7 predicted proteins | sample MGYA00237780_ERZ508510 | MGnify/ENA primary metagenome ERZ508510 (study PRJEB26181, sample SAMN06268981) | marine metagenome | isolation source: Tt an E2 anaerobic enrichment on eucalyptus from sediment...
CTTTAGTCCGATATGGTGGATAAAACTCAATATGAAAATGAGAATAATCATTACCACTACCATCTGTCGGCTGCTGATGTATACACATAATATAGGGAAAAACAAAACCAAATAAATTATCATATTTTTGAATAACTGTCCTTAAAATAACCGCAAGATCCCTCTCCTCTTTTTCAGTAAACTCATTAAAAGAAGGTATGTGTTTATTAGCATAAATATGAATTTCATATGTATAACGAGCAAAAAAAGGAACCACTGCTGTAAATGAGTCATTACTATATACAACTCTCCTGCCATCTTCCCTCTCTTCACTGATAACCTTGCAGAAAAGACATTCCCCTTCCTGCTGATAATAATCTTTACTGGAATCCAGTTCCTTTTTTATCTTAGGTGGAATAAAGGGATAGCCATAAATCTGACCATGTGGGTGTTCAAGGGTTACCCCTACCTCCTCACCCTTATTCTCGAAAATATAAACATAATCTATAAATTCTTTTGAACCAAGGTCCTGGTATCTATCTTTCCAGACTTTAACTAATTTTATATAACGACTAAGAGGCTCCCCTGACATTGTCCCACCATGTTCTGGTGTAAATAATACAACCTCACAAATTCCCTCTGCCTTTTTGACAGGATATAGTCCACTACCTACTAGATCTGGTTCTGGTGCTTCCGGCTGTAAAGATGGAAATTTATTCTGGAAAACTACCAGATCATAATCTCCAGGGACTTCTGTTGGAAAACCACCTTCTTTAGTCGGACAAAGGGGACAATAATCCTTGGGTGGTTTAAAAGTACGATTCTGTCTATGTGTTGCTGTAATTACCCATTCCCTATTAATGGGATCCCATCTGAGTTCTGACATTCTATTCACTCCCCTCTTTCACTTCATTTGTTGTATTTTTAATTACCTTATCTTTTTTCAATTTACTATCTATATCTTCAAAATCATAGAATATTATATAACGTCCATCCTCTTTAGTCTCTTCCCTTTTTTTCATTTCCATTAAAACCGCCCCCTTTATGCCATCTCCAGGCTGATTCTATTATTGTCTTTAAATCTGGATATTCAGGCTGCCAACCCAATTCTTTTTTTATTTTATCTGAACTGGCTACTAATACTGCTGGATCTCCTGCTCTACGTTCACCTATCTCTGCCTTAATTTCCTCTCCAACAACCCCTGAAGCTGTATCAATCACCTCTTTTACTGAATAACCCTCACCATTACCAAGGTTATAAATCCTACTATCCATACTATCAGCCAGGGCATTTACTGCAAGTATATGAGCATTTGCCAGATCTTCGACATGGATATAATCCCTGACACATGTCCCATCTGGAGTAGGATAATCATCACCAAAAATATATAACTTATCCCTAATACCAAGTGCCTTTTGTAAGACAATAGGTATCAAATGTGTTTCTGGATCATGGGCTTCTCCTATCACCCCTGAAGAATCTGCACCAGCTGCATTAAAATATCTAAGTGAGACATATTTTAAACCATAAATCTGATCATATCTTTTTAACATTTTCTCAAAAAATAACTTACTATCACCATATGTATTCCCTGGATTGTTGGGGTGATTCTCCTTGATCGGGACTTCCTGGGGTTCACCATAGACAGCTGCTGTTGAGGAGAATACAATATACTTCACATTATTATTAACCATAGCTTCCAATAAATTCAGGCCATTTGAAACATTATTTTTATAGTATTTACCCGGGTTTTCCATAGATTCCCCAACTAAGCTATGTGCTGCCAGATGTATAACAGCCTCTATTTTCTCACTCTGCATAACATTATTAAGACACTCACTGTCTTTCAGATCACCTTCAATAAATTTTCCAACTATAACTGCTTCCTTATGCCCTTTTACTAAATTATCAATAATAATTACATTATGACCTATTTCACTTAATTTCTTTGCTACATGACTACCAATATAACCTGCCCCTCCAGTTACAAGTATATTCATATCTTATATCCCCTCCTGAAAATTAAATAATTGCTCTAACACCATTGTTGCCCCACCAATTGCACCAACCCATTTACCAAATGCTGTTACTTCTATTGTCAAGTTCCGACCAGGTATATTTAGAGACTTTTCTGCAACTGATTTTTGCAGTAAAGGCAGTATTAGGTCTGCCCCTTCAATTAAATCCCCTCCTATTATAATTTCTTCTGGATTTAAAAGATTAATAATATTAGCCAACCCTAACCCTAGATATTCAGCTATAGATTCTATTATGTTTAACTCTTCTTCAGTACCAGTTCGCGCATCCTCTAATAAATTCAACCATTCTTGATGTAAATCCTGATGCTTGTTTTCACCAGTATAATTTCCATTATAGCGCTGTACCAAACTATCTAATGATATAAAAGCCTCTAGACAACCATTATTACCACAACTACAAAGTGGGCCATCCCTCTCCACTATCATATGACCAAATTCGCCTGCACTATAGTCACGTCCATAATGGACATTACCATTAAGCACAATAGCAGCACCAATACCTGAACCAGTATTTATAAATAAGAAGTTGTCTCTTCCATTCCATTTCTCTGCTACTGCCATAACTCTGACGTCATTATCTATTATAACTGGTAAATCAAACCCCTCTTCCAATTTTTCTTTAATAGGTATCTCACTCCATTTAAAATGTGGTGCAAATAGCGAATATCCTTTCTCTGGGTCAACCAGACCGTGAACACCTACCCCCATACCATAGATTTTCTCTTCATCAATAGAATAGTTATAAAACTTATTAGCTATTTTAGATGATAACTCTATAAAAGAATCTACCTGGTATGATTTAATCTCTTCTTCTCCATAGGCAATAATTCTTTTATTTAAATCCATTAATACTCCCCGGATCTCTGAAATCCCCCACTCCAGACCTATGAAGTATGCACCATCTGGATTAACCTCCAGCAAAACAGGTTTTCTACCCCCCCGCGACTCACCCCAACTACTCTCCTGGATTAATTCCATCTCCAGCATTTCCTTGGATATATTTGTAACAGTTGCAGGTGAAAGGCCGGTTATTTCTGCTATTTCCGCCCTCGATATTGCCCTTTTATTATAAATTAACTTAAGTATTACCTGTTGATTCATCTTTTTCATTAAATCAAAACTGCCGCGTCTCAATAAGTTCACCTACTCCTTCTTTGTTTATTTAATTAATTAACTAAGTTTATTATATACTATTATATTGTATTTGTAAACAACTTTTTATTATTTTCTGTCTATTATTTTACTCACTACCCCCTTTGTTTACTGGGTTGATCTATCCATAGTTCAAAAAAACATAGTTTCCTAACATTAAAAAAAGGACAGCAATTTTACTTACCATCCTCATTACAAACTCTATTTTATATAATTAAACAGAGAACTATGTACACATCATTATTCAAATCTAAATTTTTTCACTACATCCTGAAGCCCATTAGCCATTGTATGCAATTGATCTGCTTTTTTAGCCATATCATCAATAACTATAGACAATTCCTGATTTGTTTCAGCAGCCTTTTTAACACCTTCCGCATTTTTTTGAGAAATGTTTGTTGTATCTTTTATAGAAGTATTAATAGCATCTATTATGTTTAACTGTTTGTCTGCATAATTACTAATATTAAAACCATCAGGAATCAATGTCGCAGACAAGGCATTTCCCGAAGTTTTTAATGATCCAGCTAACATCCAAAGTAAAGGATAGATCATAATTATACAGAAAAGACCAACAAACACCTGAAATAATATATTGTTAATTTGTTCTTTTTTTGCAAATGATAAATCCATATATTATTCCCCCTTTCATCCATTTAGAATTAAGATTCATAAAAAACCCATTTATCAGATGTTTTAAAAATAATAATTGTTGCCACAGTTAGTATTACTAATATAATCCAGGCTAGAGCAGATCCATATCCTAAATGACCAAAACTAATTCCCTTACGATATAAATACAGGGCATAGACTAATGTTCTGTTCAAAGGACCTCCATCAGTAATAATAAAGGCCTGAGTAAACATTAGAAATAATCTAACCATCTGCATCAATAAATTAAAGAATATAACTGGTGTTAATAAAGGAATTGTAACCTTGATAAACTGCTGCCATTTGCTGGCTCCATCTATTTTAGCAGCCTCATAGAGACTATTTGGAATTTGTTTTAAACCAGCCAGAAATATAATCATTGGTGAACCAAACTGCCAGGCTGCTAGCAATATCAATGTCCAGATAGCAGTATCTGGTGTCCCAATCCAGGAAATACGTCTGGAAATAAGGCCTAAAGCCATTAAAATATCATTAAAAGCACCCCGTGATCCAAATAGTTGACGCCATACTACAGAAATTGCCACACTACCGCCCAGGATAGAAGGAACATAATAAGCTGCCCTGTAGAAATTTGTCAAAGGTCTTGCCTTCTTAAATAACATTGCCAGGGCCAGGGCTGCTGTCAGCCTCAGCGGAACAGCAAAGACTACATAAAAAAAAGTAACCTTTAATGACATCCAGAACTTCTCATCTGTCAGGAATATTGTTACATAATTCTGGATACCAACCCATTCTGGACTACCAACAATACTATACTTTGTTAAAGAATAATATAAAGACATTATCAAGGGATAAAGCATAAATGCTACAAAACCAATTAACCATGGGAGAATAAATGTATAACCTTCCAGATTCATTTTCAAAAATTTCCTGGTACTAATTCCCCGCTCTATTATTGATACATCCTTTAATGCTTCAAATCTATTATTCAAAGTCTATTACCTCCCTTTTAAATTAATAAAGAAAAACCATATTACTAAATAAAGAATTTAATACTAATTACAAAACCTAATATATTAATATAATTTCATTGAGAACAAATTCTGTTAATTATAGGACATAAGCTAGTGAAAAGAATATCACTAGCTTATGTGTTCAGAATTTAATCCAGTTATTAATTAGTTAGATAGGATAGCACTAGCTTTTGCTCTAAATTCTTTTGCTCCTTCTTCAGGAGTAATTTGTCTATAAACAACCTTCCAGTAGACCTCTTCATATGCAGATACAATCTCTTGATGTGCAGGTGGCTGCAGAGATAGAGCTGGACCTGAGTGTTTACTTGCTAGATCAATATAATCAAATACAACTTGATCAATTTCACCAGCATCTGATGCTAAAACTGCTTTAACTTTATTTTCAGTAGGTACACCCCTGTCAGTTCCCATTATCATTCCTGCTTCAAGGTCATGAATCAGGAAGTTTATAAAAGTAATTGCTTCTTCTGGGTGTTTTGTGTCAGCAGCAATGGTCCACAGCATAGCAGGTTTCATAAATCTACCTTCTCTAACCTGACCTTCTGCTACAGGCATAGTAGTCACACCTAACATCTTTCCTGAAGAATTAACCAATGCACCTAATTGATTACTCCAATATATTGTTGCCATAGCTGCTTCCTGTCTGGTAATTGGATCCTGTTCTACACCTGTATCAGCATTTTCAGATCTTTCTGGAGCAGACCAGACAGCACCAGAATCTAAGGCTTTCAGGGTTAGATTCATAAAATCAACATATAGTTGATCATCATCATAACCTAAAGCTGTTCCATCTTCGTTATATAATGTTCCACCAAACTGCCTTACATAAACAGTGAAACCACCAAGGTCTGTCTGAGATGTTAGATTAGCTGCTCCTAAAACACCTAATTTATCATTCAATTCCTTAAATAATGCTATTTCATCCTGCCAAGTTCTATTTGGAGTTGGATAAGGAATTCCAGCCTTGTCAAATAACTCTTTATCATAATAAACTGCTGGAGCATTTACACCAGTAGCCATACCATACTGTTTACCATTAATTTCACCCATAGCAACTAAGGAATCAGGTATATTACTGGTATCTAAAGTACCGCTTTCCATATATGGAGTTAAATCCAATAAATTGTTATTCTTTATATAACCACTCATATTTTTGCGAACATGTTGAAGGACATCAGGAATATTACCCCCGGCCATCTGGGTATTAATTCTGTCCCAATATCCACCCCAACCAGTAAACTCTGGCTGAATATCTATATTAGGATATTTTTCCTCAAATAATTCTATAACCTTCATTGTCATATCATGTCTACTCTGTGAACCCCACCAGGCAAACCTTAAAGTGACTTTTTCAGCGGCAAAAACTCCTACTGTAAGTGATATAAGTAATACAAACACTAAAAACAACTTAACTAGCTTATTATGCATTTTTCTCCTCCTTTAAATTTTAAAAAAATTTCGATAAACATGACTCCTTTTCTAAATTAATCACCCCTTTCAATGTTACTATCTTTTTATTATTTAAAATATTTATAAAATTATTTATTTTCTTTATGCAACAAAGTTCTTGCTATTTTAGTTTATATGCAAATAATGACACTAATATAATTACTTAAAACGCTATATAGATATTTATTACACTGCTTTTTTTCTTCATGTAACTAACTGAAAATAATATAAGTAAAGATAGTTATATTTATAAATATTCATAAATAAAATTTATTTTTCTCCATTATGTTTATTGCCATCATAACATAAATATAAAACTGTTAATACTATTATATTAATTTACATTCAGATTTAAAATGTATTTTCCTTAGTAATCTTTTGTGTTTATATTAGAAGTTACTTTTCAGCTTTTAAAATGGGGATAAACATTTAACAACTCTTTTTCTTTATCACCTCAACTTAACCTAATTAAATATTTACAAAAAAAACACTTAATTTTATCAAATATTTTTAAGATAACATCTTTTTTAAATCAATTATCCTGGTCGAAATCATAATAGATATTATCCCCATTAATAGTAAAACCCCCACTGAATACCATACATCTATCACCATTATTTTATCCCATAATATACCAGTAGCTGCTTTCATAAACCAACCCTGTGGTGTCAATTTAGAAAGAGTCTGCATCCATTCTGGTGCTATTTCTAAAGGCCACCATGTCCCACCTATCATCCCAGTACTAACAATTAATAATATACCTATAGCATTTAATTGGGCATAAGACTTTACTATACCAGTAAGCAGCATACCAATACTTACTAAAGAAAATAAATATGCCAAAAGCAAGATAATAATTAAAAATGGCTCTTTAAGCCAATTGACTTTGAATGCTAACATGCCAAAAGAAACTAGAAGAATTATTTGCATAAGACCAAGTATAAATGTACCAATCAATTTACCAAATAATATCTGATTTTTTGATACACTTGAAACTAAAAGTCTTTTTAGTGTCCCTTCTTCTTTTTCACGAAGAATCTCTCCAGCGCCTAATACCATGGCATAGCACAAAAAGAAAGCTAGGTAACCAGCTGAAGATTGACTTTTATAATTGTATTTCTTTTCATTATTAACTTCTAGATATTTGAAATCAGCCTTAATTATAGGCTCCTCCCATTGAGCAACAGCCTTCGTATATATATCATCCTTCAATTTATTTAATTTTTCTGAACTATTAATCTCAGATTCTTTCAAGATAGTAATAAACATATTATAAATAGCTGAAATTTGTTGAACTTTATTAATATAACTGCTAATAGAATGTACTGTTCCCGTGTCTGAAACCTCATTCATCTTTATCACTTTAATGGTTGGATTACTCTGCTCCTCAATACTTTTAGCAAAACCCTTGCTGATTACAAAAGCAACTTCAACTTTCTGTTCAGATATTAACTTATTAAGTTCTTTTTCCTTTAGTTCTTCGACTTTATATGAGTCAGATTTATTTATCATATTAATCAAATTACTAGAATAAAAACTATTATCCTGATCGGCTATATAAAAAGTATATTTATCTGGTGGGCTATCAGAGAATGAAAATAAAATTGTAAATAAGATTGGCATGATAAAAGTAAAAATAATAGTAGCTTTACTTTGAAAAGAAAGCCTTAGTTGCATTTTTACAAGCTCAATAACTTTTTTCATACTAACACTTTCCCCTCTGTCTTATTTAATATTAAAGCCACAGCTAAAAATACTAGTCCGATAGTTAGTAAAACACCAGCATGACCTATCCACTCAGATATTTCTGTTCCCTGCATTATCTTTAAATAAGCAATTAATGCCTGTCCATTTGGAGTTAATTCACCTAATTTTTGTAAGAACCTGGGCATGACACTCCTGGGAATAAAAGCCCCTCCCAAAAAACTAAAAATCCATATACATAAATTATATACCATCAATGCTGATTGATTAGATGCAGCAGCAGAGCCTATCATTAAGGCTATTGAACCTATACAAACTCCTACTGTAATCGTAATTATAGTAATACAGTATATATTACCCCAACTAACACCAAAAACAATTGATGAGCCAATAATAAGAACAAATATCTGTACAATGATTAATAAAACAACTCCTAACAGTTTTCCTAGAAAATATGAGCTAAATGAAATGGGAGTAATAAATATTCTGAAAGCTGTCATATTTTTTCTCTCATTTAACATCCTTATTGCACCTTCTTGACCACTAAATAAGGCAAACATAATGGACATAGCTATTCCATAATAAGCAATACCTGAAACAGCCCCACTGCCTTTAACTCCTTCTTCAATTAAATTTATGTCAGGTAGTTTTGTTAATCCGCTGATAATCTCCTGTGGATTATTAGTCATTACAGTATCTTTTACCTTATCTGCTTCAATCATTTGAATTAATTGATTAAAGCCAAACATAGTCCCATTTAATCTATCAGCAAAAATTTGTACAATATCTTTAACAATTTTGGGGGCATAAACTTTCGTTGGATCTCCTATTACTTCAATCTGAACTTTATTATTCATTATATAATCT
>ENA-ORCQ01000420-ORCQ01000420.1-marine-metagenome-genome-assembly--contig:-NODE-420-length-8802-cov-4.378453_pt1 | contig 8802 bp, 7 predicted proteins | sample MGYA00237780_ERZ508510 | MGnify/ENA primary metagenome ERZ508510 (study PRJEB26181, sample SAMN06268981) | marine metagenome | isolation source: Tt an E2 anaerobic enrichment on eucalyptus from sediment...
GCGACTTGGCTACTCCCTTGCCGGTATCAGTAACATCGATAAATATTTCTTTTTCCCTTTCTTTTAAATCTATCGATATTTTCCCGCTATTTTCCATCGCGTCTATGGCATTCTTGCATAAATTTTCAATAACCCAGGAAAACAATGCAGCATTTAACGGGGTTACAATTATCTCATCTCCTTTAAATGAAGTTTCGAATACAACTTTATTTGAGGACCGCGATTTTAAATAAGTAATTGTTGAGTTTAAAGCCTCGATTAAATTGGCAGGAAACAACTCAGGTTTTGAGCCGATTTTTGAAAATCGCTCTGTAATTCTTTCCAGTCGCTCTATATCTTTTTCAAACTCTTTTACCAGATTTTTATCAACCTCCTGAAGTTTCAAAATTTCGATCCATGCCATTAAAGAAGAGATGGGTGTTCCCAGTTGGTGAGCAGTTTCTTTCGACATACCCACCCAAACCTGATTCTGTTCGGCTTTTTGGGTCGCGCTAAACGCCGAATAGGCCACCACAATAAAAACAATAATTACAAAAAGCTGGATAAATGGATAATATCTCAGATTACGTAATATGCTCGATTCACGATGATATAATAAAAGTACTTCACCAGTCTCTGCATCAAGTTCAATAGGAATTGGAGGTGCATAATCCTTCATTTTTTTTAACTCCTTTTTCAACACCTCTTCACGCCTTTCTTCATTATATTTTATGTTCGCATCTGTATTAAAGGATCCGTCTTTTTCAACAACAATAATAATTGGAATTGTAGTATTTTGAGAAGTAACCAGGTTCAGAAAATTTAAATAATCTGTACTTATTTGTTCCACTTCCGATGAACTTACTTCTATATTAAAATCGATTAATTCTTTTGTTGCTTCAGCCCAAAGACTTACTTTTTTACGTTCTTCCTGAGCCATTTTATCGGTTATCCATTGCGTATACATCAATGAACTTACACCAATTAAAATAGCAATAATCAGGAATAAGATTTTTCCACGTTTTCTTTTAAGGTAAATATCCAAAGCAATAAGTTTTGTAATTCACTACTTGAAACGACAGAAAGGTAATAATATTATGGTAAGTTTTTTAATATTAATAAAACGAGATTTTTTATAATGTTTTATATCGACTGTCCCATTGTATTAGAAAAGATTCCTAATTACCCTAAGGAATAAAATGGAGTGAAAGAATCTTATTGTTAATGTTCATTTGTAGCTTAATAATGATATTTCCTTCGTAAAAACAGACCTTTAGAAAATTAAAAGAATGAATTTGCTAGACCTTAACAAGTAAAGTTTGAACAGCCTTTACGATTCCTTTCATATCTATGCCGCACTCTTTGTACAAATCTTCAGGAGTACCATGTTCAATAAACCGATCAGGAATTCCGAGTAATTTTACCGTTGCAGAATAATTATTTTCAGCCATAAATTCCAATACCGAACTTCCAAATCCTCCCTGAATCACGCCGTCCTCAACCGTTACTATCGTATTAAAATTTTCAAAGACTTCCGTTAACAATTCTTTATCCAGGGGTTTAACAAACCTCATATCATAGTGAGCTGCCGAAATTTGTTTGTTAGCCAGACTCTTAACAGCCCTTTGCGCAAATACCCCGGTTTTTCCTATACTTAAAATTGCAATATCTTTTCCATCAGCAAGTTTACGTCCTTTCCCAATTTCTATTTTTTCAAATGGTTTTTTCCAGTTAGGTTTGATACCGCATCCTCTTGGATATCGTATAGAAAAGGGAAGTTTCTTTTCCTGAAGTTGTGCAGTATACATCAAATTCCGTAATTCTATCTCATCCATTGGAGCTGAAACAATCATATTAGGGATTGAACGCATATACGCGATATCAAAAACACCATGGTGTGTCGGGCCATCTTCACCAACCAGGCCACCTCTGTCGAGACAAAAAACCACTGGCAATTTCTGAATAGCCACGTCATGTACAATCTGATCGTAAGCCCGTTGCATAAAAGTTGAATAAATATTACAGAACGGGACAATTCCCTGTGCTGCCAATCCGGCAGAGAAAGTAACAGCGTGTTGTTCTGCAATACCAACATCAAAAGCTCTTTCCGGTATCTTTTCAAAAAGCAGATTCATTGAACATCCTGTTGGCATAGCAGGAGTAATACCCACAATCTTTTCATTTTTTTCAGCAAGTTCTACAAGAGTCTCACCAAATACATTCTGAAATTTTGGTGCCTTGTCGACAGGACAGTCGCATTTAAAAATTTCCCCTGTTTCTTTATCAAATACACCAGGTGCATGATATTTGGTTTGATTTTGTTCTGCCAGTTTAAAACCTTTTCCTTTTTGTGTCAGAACATGTAATAATTTGGGCCCCGGAATATCTTTAAGGTCATTTAATACTTCAGTTAAATAAACAACATCATGCCCGTCAATAGGACCAAAATAACGAAAATCCAAAGCTTCAAAAAGGTTGTTCTCTTTTAACAACATGTTTTTTAAAGCGTGCTGGTTTTTCTGAAGTACTCTTCTTGCTTTTTTACCAAAACCATCAAGTCTGCCCAGTCCTTCCCAAACATCCTTTTTAAAAGTATTATAGGTTTTTGATTTTGAGATATTCAGCAAATAACGATTCATTCCCCCCACATTGGGATCGATTGCCATATTATTATCATTCAGAATAACCAGAATATCAGAGTTATTTTCCCCTGCATTATTCAGGGCTTCAAACGCCATTCCACCAGTCATTGAACCATCTCCAATTACAGCAATAACTTTTCTGTCCTTTTCATTCTTAAGTTTTGATGCCACAGCCATTCCCAAACCGGCTGAAATTGAGGTAGAAGCGTGTCCTACTCCAAATGCATCATATTCACTTTCATCCTTTTTGGGAAAACCACTTATCCCTTTATATTTTCGGTTGGTACAAAAAACATCTCGTCTCCCGGTTAATATTTTATGTCCATAGGCCTGATGACCAACATCCCAAATAAGCTGGTCATATGGTGTATTATATATATAATGTAAAGCAACTGTTAGTTCAACAACTCCTAAACTGGCACCAAAATGTCCCGGATTTACAGACAATTCGTCAATAATAAAATCGCGAAGTTCGTCACAGAGAACAGGCAAATCTTCAGTTTGAAGATTTTTTAAATCAGCCGGACTATCTATTTTTTCTAATAAGCTTCCCTTTTTGTCAATCATTTCTGAGAAAAAATATTTGCCAAAGATAAAACAAATCTGTTAAGTGGTTTTAAAAATAGCGCTAAGTGTTTTTCTATTTCAGCTAAGCAACCTAAATCAGTTGTTTTACAACAGCATTTCAACCTTTCCAAATATGAAAACTAATAACAAGATTATTTAGCCACATATTTATTAACGAGATTTAAACCATCAAGAGTCAGCATTGGTTCAATGATTTTTACATTTTTTGTAAGCGGGGCAATAACATGACTCAATCCGCCTGTGGCAACAACATTTAACTTTTCATTCATTTCGTTCTGGATTCTGTCAATTATCGAATCTACCAATCCGCTAAAACCATAAATTACACCGGATTGTATTGCGTGTATCGTGTTTTTCCCTAAAACAGAAGGCGGGGCCGACAAATGAATTTGAGGTAATTGTGCTGTTTTACCTGCCAATGCACTTACAGCAGTATTTAATCCGGGGGCAATAGCCACACCTGCAATTTCTGAATTCCTTCCAATGGTAGTAAAAGTTAAAGCAGTACCAAAATCAATGATTGTTGTGTGCTTCCCATATTTTTCAAATGCAGCCACAGCATTGGCTACCAGGTCGGAACCAATTTGGTACGGATTTAATATTTTAATTGAAAGTTTTGGATAAACATCAGGTCCCAGTGTTTTTATATTTGACACAGGCAGTAATTCAGAAAGCATTTCGGTGAATGGATATACCAAAGAAGGAACCACACTGCTGATTATAACTTCATCAATAGCTGAAGTGTCAATTCCGGAATCTGATAAAAGAGAGCTGAAAATGACTTTATATTCATCAGCCATTTTTAATGGATCGGTTTGAATACGCCAATCATTTAGCCACGTATCCTTTTGATTTATCCCAAAAACTATGTTTGTATTCCCTATGTCTATTGCCAGTATCATCTTATCTGAAGAATTAAAATTAAAACAAACTTAACTGAATAAACTTTTATTTAATCTGTTTTCCATTAAATTTTTGCTTATGTTAAGCATTGGAATTCAACACATACTTTCCCATTTTACTAAGATTACAGGAACGTCTGAAAATTATGTTGAAAAATACATAGGATTAAAACAATATTAAACAAGGTATTATAGTTTCTATTTTATATAATATTTCAGAGATAGTGAATTTGAATTGTGAAAAAAAATGTGTTAATTTATCACTCAGATTGATTTCAAACAAAATAATGTTGTCATGCAAAAAACAAAAAATCCTCTAATCTTCATTATTGAAGAAAGTACCATTTATAAGGATTTGATTGTTGGTTACTTAAAATCAAACAAATTTCCAAACATAAAGGTCTTCAAGAATGTAGATGAATGTATGGGACACATTAACGAAAATCCTGATATTATCATTCTCGATTATTCGATTGAAGGAGTAAGCGGATTGGAGTTGATGAAAAAAGTAAAATCAACCCGCCCTCAAATTGATTTTATCTTTTTAAGTGGACAAAATGATGTTGAAGTAGCAGTTTCGATTTTAAAATTAGGAGCTGCCGATTACGTTGTTAAAAATGAAAAGGCTCCTAAAAGATTGCTTAAGGCAATTGAGCAGGCAATCATAGTGACCAACAAAGAAAAAATGAACAAAGGTTTTACAATCGGAGTTCTTGGATTCTTTGTGCTGTTATTGTTATTGATTGCTGCAATTATTTTTATCGCACTTTTCTTTAACCTGTAAATTATCGCATCTTAAGTTTCTTTACAAGCTTTTTCCCCCGTGATGTAATTCCTGCCGAGGAATGATATTTCATTTCATGTTCAATTACAGCAAGAATTTCTTGTTGTAATTCAGGTTGTAATTTAGAAATGTTGTAGAGAATTTGCATGGCATGCACTCTGACTGCGACTGCTTCTTTATCTGATTTAAAAGTGTCGATACAAAAATCCAGTAATGAACCCTGTTGTTCTTCCGGGATTTTATTCATACTGATAAGTTTCAGAAAATGACGCCTTTTTCCTCCATTCTTCTCAATTTTAACCTGTTTAATCATTGGTTCTAAATATGACAGTAACAGGTTAGGATTGATATCGTTGATTTTATCCACAAGATAAGCAGCTCTCCAACTCACCGGTTTCTGATCGTATAATGCCAGTTCCATCAGCGTATGGTAATCTTTTGATGAATGAATTACTTCATTGATAAGAAAGTCAAGATTTTCCCACGATTCTATTAATTCAAAAATCTCTTTTTTGGTCATTGTCTGATTTTTGGCAAAGATAAAGGTTTCGGTTTTCAGGAAAAATATTCTATTCCTACATTTAGGGTATGATAAAAGTAAGTTGCGCTTTAATTATTGAGCAAAATAAAATTTTGGTGGCCCAACGAAATCCTGATTCAGGCAATCCTTTAAAATGGGAATTCCCAGGTGGAAAGCAAGAAAAAGGAGAAAGCATTAAAGAATGCCTTTTACGTGAGATTAAGGAAGAACTGGACATTAAACTTAACATTCAAAAGAAATTGAGTCCTGTTATTCATAAATATGAATTTGGAATAAAACTAATCCCTTTTATCTGTTTCATTTCTTCGGGTGAAATTAAACGAAATGAACACCATGATTTACGATGGGTTTATTACCCAGAACTATCAGACGTAAATTTTACACCGGCAGATAAAAAACTTATCGAACTTGAGAATAACAAGAATACTTTAAAAAAATACCTTGGGGAAAATGTGGACAATTCCGGATAATACCGCAGCCCAACTAACAATGGACAAAATCATGTAAGGTACAGTCTGAGGACGTTTTGCATAATATTTATTGGCCAGAAAAGCACCCACAGGGATGGTTAGAATTGCAGGAGTAGCTATAATAATTCCCCAAAAGCCGTAGGTAGTTCTTACTTTTATAATAAAGCGACTTTTCCTTGTAAAGATTTTTTTTGGTTTTTGATTTGCCATTCTTTCACAGAAATTATTGTACCTCGATTTAATTATATCCGGAACCATTCTGCAAATCTGTGGTCTTAACTTTTCAAATTTTCCAATTAGTTGTTTACTCAGATAGTAAAAGAACAAAAATCCACCTATTCCGCCTAATAAAACAGATACGATTGCCTGTGGGTAATTCAGGCCAATAATCATTGCGTAAGGCAGTGTTACAATATATTTAACAGATGCCAACAAAATTACATGTACTATCTTAAAAACCATGTTTATTAATTCAGACAAATGTACAACGTTCTTTTTACAGTAATTGTTCTGTTTTTGGTTTGATATTTTCTCTGATTAATAAACATTAACAAAATTTGCAGTAGAACTTTGTATTTATGATGAATACAATGAAATCAGCTTACCACATTCTGTGTTTTCCCTTCGACAAATGCTTCAAGATTTTTGGTAGCAATTTTCATCAATCTTGTACGGGCCTCGAAAGTTGCCCAGGCTATATGTGGAGTAATGTTACAATTTTTTGCACCGGGTAGAGGATTATCACGCAAAGCCGGTTCAACAGACAAAACATCAAGGCCAGCACTGGCAATAATTCCTTTATTTAATGCTTCTGCCAAATCCTGTTCGTTGATTAACAGCCCTCTTCCTGTATTGATTAAAAAAGCACTTTGTTTCATTTTCGAAATTGTAGATTTATTTATAAAACCTTCATTATCCTCAGTAAGAGGGCAATTGATGCTAATAAAATCACTTTGCGACAGCAATTCATCTAAACTGACTTGTTTGGCATTTAATTCAGTTTTCTTTTTACTACGATTATTAAATATCACCTTCATTCCAAAAGCCAGTCCTATTTTTGCCACGGCCTGACCAATTCGACCAAAACCAATTATTCCCAGAGTTTTCCCCGATATTTCCATTTGAGGTGTTTTCCAGTAAGCAAAATCAATACTTTTTGCCCATTCACCTGCCGAGACTGATTCTGCATGAATTGCCACATTTTGAGCAAAATTCAGAATATGAGAGAACACCATTTGTGCCACTGAATCTGTGCTGTATGCAGGAATATTTGTCACTACCACACCGGCTTTCCCTGCTGCCTCCACATCAACTACATTATATCCCGTAGCCAATACTCCGATAAACTTCAGTTTTGGCAAATGTTGTATAATTTCGCTATTCAGAATTACCTTGTTGGTAAAAATTGCGTCAGCATCTTTAGCTCTTTCCAAAACAAGTTCAGCAGGTGTTCTGTCGTAAATATCACATTCACCCAGCTTTTTAATTCCATCCCAGCTTAAATCACCCGGATTTAATGTATATCCGTCAAGTACAACAATTTTCATATCCCTCATTTTTTAAGAAAGTAAAAATAATTAAATCATTCTATTGTAAGATTTCAAACATGAGTTAGTTTTACAAAAATTAAAGGAAAACTTGTATCAAACCAGAAACCTGAATTATGAAGAATAGCCTTACCATTTTAATCACAATCTTCTTTATAAATTTGGCTGCCGGACAAAGCAATGATTCGATAAAAATGTCAGACTTTATCGGATTAAACTCAAATGTAGCTTCTTATGACCAAAAATATCTGACCGATCTCGCAAAATGTGCAAAATGGATGAGGGAGTACCATTCGTGGGGGCATTACGAAGTTGCCGATAATTATTATAAATGGGATAATATAACCAAACATCCACAAGGATATACCTGGCCCGATCACAATAAATTTATGGACCAGTGTCAGCAACTTGGAATCAATGTTTTAATTGATGTTTTAAATAAGCCGGATTGGGCAGGCAGTGCCCGTGGTGCTTATTCCACCGGCGACGGCACACAAGCTTCTGATTATCTGGACAAACTTGAGTTTATGGGACAACTGGTTGCCAGGTATGGTGCTCAAAAAATTGACAAATCGAAACTGGAAACTGCAGACAAAGTAAGCGGATTAAACTACATAAAATATTACGAAGACGATAATGAGCCCGATTACTGGTGGGAAAATCCCAAATGGCCGGCTGAAAAATATGCTGTTTGGTGCAATGCCGTTCACGATGGATATGGAGTTGAAACTTCTGATGAATACCCGCTTTTAGGAATTAAATCTGTGGATTCAACCGCAGTTCATGTTTTGGGTGGATTGGCTCAAAATAATGCAACATATATTCAAAAAATCCTGAATTCATCAAATGGACGAATACCTTTCGATGTAATAAATATACATACCTATTGTACAGACCACAAAGACGGATATTCTCCGGAAAACGAATATTACGGATTAGAAAAAAATTTAAATCCTTTTCTGGAATGGTGCGAAAAAACTTTACCGGGAATGCCGGTTTGGTTAACAGAGTTTGGCTGGGATACTTACAGCACATCAAATTCAGGGTCATACATTTATGCCCCACTTGAGCAACAGGCAAATTACCTCGTTCGTTCATATTTTGTTGCTTTAAAAATGGGATTTAGCAAGGCATTTATGTTTATGGACCGGGATCCCAACAGTAAAAGTTTAACCCAATACAGTTCCAGCGGTTTGATTATGGATAAAAATTCAGGCTTGGCTAAAAAACCGTCGTTTTATTATTTAGCAACCGTACAAAGTTTAATTGGAAATGCAATTTTAAAGGAGATACATTCTTATCGTAAATTAATCGACACAAACGAAGTATATTGTTTCGAATTTGTAAAT